>ENA-OQAJ01000435-OQAJ01000435.1-human-gut-metagenome-genome-assembly--contig:-NODE-435-length-13174-cov-3.888174_pt1 | contig 13174 bp, 11 predicted proteins | sample MGYA00242736_ERZ504529 | MGnify/ENA primary metagenome ERZ504529 (study PRJEB26092, sample SAMD00036275) | human gut metagenome | host: Homo sapiens | study: EMG produced TPA metagenomics assembly of...
GGCCTGGCCGACAAGGCCGATGCCTACCCCAAGAGCCTTTCCGGCGGCCAGCATTAGCGTATTGCCATTGCCCGTGCCCTTGCCCATGGATCCGGACGTGATCCTGTTCGACGAGCCCACCAGCGCCCTCCGACCCCGAAATGGTGGGCGAGTTCTGGAACTGATGAAGGAGCTGGCCCACACCGGCATCACCATGCTGGTGGTCACCCACGAAATGGGCTTCGCCCGCGAGGTGTCCAACCGCGTCATCTTCATCGACGACGGCAAGATCCAGGAGGACGAGCCGCCGCAGGAACTGTTCACGAATCCGAAGCATCCCAGACTGAAAGCATTCCTTTCCAAGATGCTGTAATACTTTTTCCACAGAGTAAAGGGACGTGTTGCATGTGCAGCAGCCCCTTTTACTCTGTATTATTCTTTGATGCGGAACACAAACAGCTTGCTGAAAATGTAATTCAGAGCCATGACGATGAACTGTACCGCAAACTTAGAGATCCGGTCATTCCAGTGCAGAATATTTACCAGCAATGTCATGCAGGCCATTTCGATAAGGAGAGTGGAAATCCTCGCACTGAAAAATTTCAGCATTTCGCGCAATTTTATCAGTGCTTTTACTTTCAAAAACGAAACTTTCGGTTTGTGATATAAGCAAAAGAAACTGCGCAGATCCATGAGAACGTATTGGCAGCCATCAGTTGAAATGGGTCTTGCGGATCCAGAAAGGCTGTAGTGAAAAATAGTAACTTGTCAGACTCACTACCGTAGTCAGACCACCTACGATCACATAGTTGATCAATTCCTTATAACGAAAATAAAGTTGCTTTATTGTTTGTATCATACGCAGCGCCCGGAATTGATTTCCTTTTCCACAATATAGATCGGACGGTTTTTCAGCTCTGCGAATGCAACGGAAAAATATTCACCCATAATTCCGACCAGCAAAAGAGAAACAGCAAATAAAACAATTGAATGCTGCAAGAATCACCTTATACTCGCGGAAGCCGCACAGTGCACTTATAGCAAAAGCACAGCAGCAAGAAAAACTTACAGCACCGGCATAGAGGCCGAGTTTCAGTGGAAAATCAGAAAAACCGACTATGGTGCTGATTGCAAAATTCATCAGTTTTTTTAGCGTATAGTGGCTGGCACCGCCAGCTCTTTCCGCAGCAGTGTATTCCAGCGTGTTTTCCGGAAACCAACGCTTTGTACATATCCACGTAGAAAACGAGTTTTTTCACGGTAATTTGTACGTAGAACATCTGCCACACGGCTACTGATGGCAAAGAAATCCGATGCATTTTCCTCCAGCTTTACTTGATCAGACAAGGCGTTGATCACCCGGTAGAATGCTCTGGATGTAAAGTTTTTGATGGCACCTGCCGATTTGTTGGAGGTTCGGACCATGCTGATAACCTCATAGCCTTCCTCAAATTTCGCCATGATGGGGGCGATGCATTCCAGAGGGTGCTGCAGGTCGGCATCCATGCAAATGATCACGTCCCCCGCAGCATGATCGATGCCTGCAATCATGGCAGCCTCGTGGCCAAAATTTCGCGAAAAACTGATTACACGGACATTCTTGTTCTGCTGCGCAATCACTTCCAGAATATTCATACTGGCATCGGTACTGCCATCATTTACAAAAATCAGCTCATATCCCCCTCCCCCGTATTCCAAATTCTGTTCGATGGAGCAGAAAGCTTTATAAAACTTTTCCAGAACGGCTTCTTCGTTATAAACTGAAATAATTAACGATAATTTTTTCATTTAACTTCCCTGCTTTTTCGTAGTTCTTACGGCTCATCTGCAAATTTGACAACAATTTTTCCGTTGATGCACCGGATCGAACCCTGATCCGGATAGCAGGGCATAGATGCTACCTCGGCATTACCGTCAAACTCTGCGGCATCTCCTAATTCCGGTGCAAAGCCACACCAAAACTCCATGGCTTCCTTCCATGCGTAATCATTGAAAATAGGTTCTCCTTTATATGTAGCCAGATCCAAATCATCGAAATATTCGCTGATTCCAACAAGATTTTTATCGTGCTTGTCATACTCCCCGATATAAACAACCTGCGCATCTTCAGTATAACCTTCGATACTTTCAATTCGCGTGATCAAAGTTGTGTAATAACTGATCATTTGTGTCTGCATCACGTCTGCTTTTAGGTAGAGGATATTGCTGTAACGAATATTTAGAGTCACAAGTACTCCTAATAGGGCAACAGCGGCTTTACATAGGGCACCTTCTACTTTTGTTCTATCTTCGGGATATTTATCAATAAACCATACAACCAAAGCAAAGGCAAACGCCTGTCCAAAAGTCATTACGGCATGAACATCCCAAGGCTCTACCATCAGGTATACAAAGCATGCTGCAATAGGATATGCGATTAGAATCAATAGGGTTTGACATCCTTTTGGGGTCTTAAGAATATACATTTTCCGGAGCACAAATATGGCAATGATCGCAGTAACAATGATCAACAAAGTATAGACATATCTTGCGCTGAAGTCTTCCACAGCAGTGCTTGGATAAAAGAATGAGCCGTAACCGCACAGTATCCGATAAATATAATTGCTCAGATTTGTTCTTCCAAAATGATTGATACCTTTGTAATCCGTCAAAACAACGCCAAACTGATTCAGAAAATATTGATTGACTAGAAAATATTCTGTAACAAACCCAATGCACACAGTTGCATTACACAGGGCCATTTTCCAAAACGCTTTCCAGTTCATATCAGACTGCCGGATATCTTCCATCATATAAAGCAGCAATGTACAGATGCAGACCGGGATATTTGCCTGGTACACACCAACAGAGCAAGCCATCAAAACCGTGCAGAGTAATAGAGCGACAACATTCTTTTTTCTGGTGAAAAATCCATGCTCCAACAACTCCCAGTAGGGATGCAGCATAATAGTATGGTGCAGTAAACATGTAACTGAATGTTCCCGTCACTGACGGAAATGTCACCATACTTCCGCACAGCAGAATAACAAGAGGCTTTGACTGGATCCTCAAACTATCCGCCAGCAGATATACGATTGCTGCAATGCACAAAATCGTAATCGTACCATTTACCACTGGCAGGCTGTAGTTTTTACTACCCAGCAAATTTGCACTCAGACTTCCAAGAATGCCCAGCATCCACCGTCCAGATTCGTAAGTAGCGCCCACTTCATTGAAATACCGTACATCATCATGGAATGAGTATTTGTTGAACAGAACCATACCATGCGCCAACAATCCCCAAAAAGTAGCACTGCACAGTACTGTTTTTAACAGGCTCTCATTTACCTTTAGCTTTTCCGCAGTTTTTTTCCATGTCTTTCTCCCAAACAAGGCATCATTCCCGAATTTAGCCAAAACTATACAGTTGTATTATACAATGTCAGCCTATCTCCTGCAACTATTTCTGCAGAAAAACGTGCTCTGTGGTTTCTATTTTCCACAGAGCACAGTTCTCATCATTCTGTTTTGTTGCAACTTTTACAGCGCATTATTCGTACCATCTGTTTCCTGCTCACTGGTATAAAGCACCATCAGATGATTTGCGCTTTCTTCCAGCTGGGTCTTGGCCTGACGGAGATTGGCTTCCTCGTTTTCATTCATCTTTTCGGGCTTATCCTTGCGCAGGCAGCGGCGGAGGTTGGTGAGGTCGGTTTTGATGCGGTTCTTCTCATCCTTGTCCAGCTCCTTTTTGCATTTGGAAAGAGCCTCGTCCACCTTGTAGGCCAGCACCTCGGCCTGATTATGCAGGTCCAGCCGCTCCTTGCGGCGGCTGTCCTCGGCCTCGTAGGCGGCAGCGTCTGCCATGGCACGCTGGATCTCATTTTCCGAAAGGTTGGTGCTGCCGGTGATGGTGATGTTCTGCTCCCGGCCGGTGCCAAGGTCTTTGGCAGACACCTTCACCACGCCGTTCACGTCGATATCGAAGGTAACTTCGATCTGCGGTTTGGAGGAGAAGCTTGCCCGGATGCCGGTGAGCTTGAATTTGCCCAGACTCTTGTTGTCGCGGGCAAAGTGGCGCTCGCCCTGCAGCACGTTGATCTCCACGCTGGTCTGCATGGGCCGTGCGGTGGTGAAGATCTGGCTCTTGCGGGTGGGGATCATGCTGTTGCGGGTGATCAGCGGGGTGGCCACGCCGCCCAGCGTCTCAATGGAGAGGGTCAGCGGGGTCACATCCATCAGCACAAGGCCCTGCGCGGCTGCGCCGGTGGCACCGGCCAGCTTGCCGCCGCCCTGCAGCAGACCGCCCTGCACAGCCGCACCCATGGCAACACACTCGTCCGGGTTCAGGCTGTGGCTGGGTTCGCAGCCCAGCAGCTCCTTCACCTGACGCTCCACCGCAGGCATCCGGGTGCTGCCGCCCACCAGCAGCACCTTGCCCAGCTGGCTGGCAGAAATGCCTGCATCCCGCAGCGCATTCTGCACAGGAGCACTGTGCGGGCCAGCAGGTCGCCGGTCATCATCTCAAACTGCGGGCGGGAAAGCGAGATATCCAAGTGGTGAGGGCCGTCCTTGCCCACTGCGATAAAGGGCAGGTTCAGCTGTGCCGACGGCGCGGCAGAAAGCTCCTTCTTTGCCTTTTCGGCTTCCTCTTTCAGCCGGCCCATAGCTGCCGGGTCGCGGGAGAGGTCGATGCGATCCGATTTTTTGAACTCGGCCACGGCATATTCCACGATGCGCTGATCGAAGTCGTCACCGCCCAGATGGGTGTCGCCGCCGGTGGCAAGCACCGTAAAGGTCCCGTCCTCGATCTCGATGATGGACACATCAAAGGTGCCGCCGCCGAGGTCGTAGACGAGGATCTTCTGCGATGCTTCGTTATCCAAACCATAGGCCACAGCGGCAGCAGTAGGCTCGTTGATGATGCGCAGCACGTTCAGGCCTGCAATGCGGCCTGCATCCTGCGTAGCCTTGCGCTGGCTGTCGTCGAAGTAGGCGGGCACCGTGATGACCGCTTCGGTCACCGGCTCGCCCAGATAGCTCTCGGCATCGCGGCGGATCTTGGCCAAAATCATGGCGCTGATCTCCTGCGGGGTCAGGTCTTTGCCGTCGATGTGCACCCGGTAGTCACTGCCCATATGGCGCTTGATGCTGGAGATGGTGCGCCCGGAATTTGTGGCGATCTGGCGCTTGGCCGCACCGCCCACCAGACGTTCACCGTCCTTCGTGAAGGCCACAACGCTGGGGGTGGTGCGCTCACCCTCCGCATTGGTGATGACCACGGGCTTGCCGCCCTCCACCACTGCCACACAGGAATTGGTCGTGCCGAGATCGATGCCGATTACTTTGCTCATACTGTCTGTTTCCTCTCCGGTGCTGTGCATCTTGGGCGCAGCTCTTCAAATCATTTCCGAGTATATCTTACCGTCCCGATATGACGATTTTTTAGTCCAATTGTAAAGATTCCATGTCGTAAGCTGTGGCTCGGGCAGGCAGTTCACTGGTCAGTTCCCGGATGAGCTGGTCGGCTTCGGCCAGCCACTGCTCTGCGTCCGGCTCGTGCTCACGGGCTTGATGGCAAAGCCCTGCCTTGCTTCTGCGGCCAGTGCCAGCGCCTTTTTGCGGCTGGTGTAGCGCGTTTCGGTCTGGGCCACACGCAGGCACACCTGCGGAGTGTACTCGATATCCGGCATATGGGCTGCGTTGGAGCGGGCACGGCGGTAATACAAAAGTGCCCGGCCATTGTCGCCCCGGGCAGCGTAGTCATCGCCCAGTGCAATGTTGGATAAGATCTCGCCGCTGTCTGCTGCTTCCTTCCACATGCGGCGGGCCTTGGCACGGTTCGTGCGGGTGCCGCGGCCCCTATAATACAGTCTGCCAGCAGGGCAAGTCCCATGGCACTGCCAAGCTCGGCTGCTTTTTCAAAGCATTCCACAGCCTGCGCCCAGTTGCCCTTGCGGGCGGCTTCCTTTCCGGCATCCGCTTTCTCATCACCGGGGTCTTCCGGCGTATGGCCTGCGTGCAGCAAACCGTTGAGCAGAGCGCCGTCCAGCGTAGCCGAGTGGCTCCACGGGTCCAGCACCACGCCGTCGATCCCCTCAGTGGAAAGGGCCAGCTCCATGGCATCCTGCAGGGTGTAATCTGCCATTGGCCGGGCAGAAGTGCTGCGGTCGGCGCAGGCCGCAGCTGCAGAGGTGAACATAGGCAGCCATGTGCGGCCCTTCTCGTTGCGCAGGGTCCACAGCTGCAGGTCCTTAGCCTTTGCCGTGGGCACCGGATGCTCCGTCCACGGTGCAGGCGTGTTGTGCACCGTCAGTGCCGTGCGCAGCGGCACCAGAACATGGGTCTCCATTTCCAGTGCATAGTTCAAAGCGCCCATCAGCGTCCAGAAGCTTTCTTCGTTCTGGCCTTTATATAAATTTTCCACTGCCTGCTCAAAGGCCGGGCAGCCGGTGCCCGCCGGGCTGTAGGCCGGAGCGTTCTGCCGATGCTTGCGGGTGCCCACCGGGCGCAGCCGGATGCCGCCGTCTTGTCTTTTTGCCATCTGCTCACCATTCTTCCAGTTTCTAGTCAGTTTTTAGTATAGCAGGAAATGGCTTTGGGTACAACGCCTATCTGTATGTATCCATTTTTCCCTGCTCAAAAAAAAGCGGGGTGCCAGATCAGCTTCTTCTGGCACCCCGTTAAAATACATTTTTCCTGAAACGCCTTATTCCGCGTCCAGATCTTCTTCGGTCTCAGCAGCAATATAGATCGGTCTGTGCTTTGTTTCAAGATATGTTTTGGCAAGGTACTCGCCCGCAATGCCCGTACACAGCAGCTGCACACCACTGCACAAAAGGATAATGCAGACAAGGCTCGGCCAGCCGGAAGTAGGGTCGCCGAACATCAGTGCACGCACCACCACGATCATGATGCCTACAAACGCCAATACGCAAAAGGCAAGGCCAAGGCCCGCCGCCATCAGCAGCGGAGCTGTGGAAAAGCCCACAATGCCTTCGATCGAATATTTGAGCAGACCCCAGAAGTTCCACTTTGTTGTGCCCGCCACACGCTCTACGTTTTTGTAGTCGATCCACTTTGTTTTAAAGCCGACCCAGCTGAAAATGCCCTTGCTGAAGCGGTTATATTCCGTCATGCTCAGCACGGCATCAGTCATTTTGCGGCTCATCAGGCGGAAGTCTCTTGCTCCATCCACGATCTCTGTATCCGAGAGCTTATTGATGATCTGATAAAACTTTTTGGCAAACCAGCTGCGAACGGGCGGTTCACCCTCGCGTGTCGTGCGGCGGGTGGCCGCGCAGTCATATTCGCCGGAGAGCAGCAGCTCCAGCATTTCCGGCAGCAGCGAGGGCGGGTCCTGCAGATCCGCATCCATCGTTGCTACATAATCGCCCTTTGCCGCTTTTAATCCGGCATAAATGCCTGCTTCCTTGCCAAAGTTCCGGCTGAAGGAGATGTACCGCACACGGGCATCTTTCCGGTGCAATTCCCGCGCGATCTGCAGTGTGCGGTCTTTTGAGCCGTCATCCACAAAGATGAACTCAAAATCTGCTCCGTGGGATATTCCCATCTGCTGTGCGATCTTGCTGGCCTCTTTATAAAAAATGGGAAGTGATTCTTCCTCATTGTAGCACGGAACGACCAAACTTATCAGCATTCCTGTTTCCCCTTTTGTGCAATATTTAAAATCATTGTAGCATACCCCCACCCTGGTTTCAACCGTTTTCGGCATTTTGCCCGGCGGTTTTCAGCACACTTTTGCAATAAAAAACATTTTCTATGGCTTTTTAAGTTTTTGTACGCTATAATAAGTAGGATTTCATAAACCTTATAATGCAAGAAAGCAAGAAAGAAGGAGTATCGCCTTGAACAAGATGCTAGGCTATCTGAAGGACTACAAGCGCGAGAGCGTGCTTGCGCCCCTTTTCAAGATGCTGGAAGCCACGTTCGACCTGTTCGTGCCGCTGGTCATGGCGGATATCGTGAACATCGGCATTGCCGCCCACGACTTCCACTATATTCTTGTGCGGTGCGGCATTTTGCTGCTGCTGGCCATGATCGGCCTTGCCTGCAGCCTGACGGCACAGTATTTTTCCGCAAAGGCGGCCGTGGGCTATTCCACAGCTCTGCGCCACGCCCTGTTTGAGCACATCCAGACCCTGAGCTTTACCGAGATGGACACCCTCGGCACCAGCACCCTGATTACCCGTATGACCAGCGACGTGAATCAGGTGCAGAGCGGCCTGAACCTGTTTTTACGCCTGTTCCTGCGCAGCCCGTTCGTGGTGATCGGTGCCATGGTCATGGCCTTTACGGTGAATTCCCGTGCAGCGCTGATCTTTGTAGTGACCATCCCGCTGCTGAGCGTGGTGGTGTTCGGCATCATGGCTGCTACCCGGCCCCTGTACAAGACGGTACAGAATCGCCTTGACCGGGTGCTGGGCCTGACCCGCGAAAACCTGACCGGCGTGCGCGTGGTGCGCGCCTTTGATAAGGAAAAGAGCGAGGTAGAGCGCTTTGAGAATGCCAACGACCTGCTGACCAAGATGCAGCTCCATGTAGGCCATATCTCTGCCCTGATGAACCCGCTGACCTATGTGCTCATCAACATTGCCATTGTGGCGCTGCTATATGTGGGCAGCATTGAGATCAATGTGGGTGGCATGGCTTCCGGCGACGTGATTGCGCTGGTGAACTACATGAACCAGATCCTTGTGGAGCTGGTCAAGCTGGCAAACCTGATCGTGCAGGTGAGCAAGGCGCTGGCCTGCGCAGGCCGCGTGCAGGCTGTGCTGGACACCACGCCCGGCATGGCCTTCCCGGAAAAGCTTCTGGGCGAGGTGCCCGCCGAAAAATCCGGCGATGCTGTGCGCTTTGAGCATGTAAGCCTGACCTATGCGGGTGCCGGTGCACCCAGCCTTTCCGACATCAGCTTCACTGCAAAGCGCGGCCAGACCATTGGTGTCATCGGCGGTACCGGCAGCGGCAAATCCAGCCTTGTCAACCTGATCCCCCGCTTCTACGATGCCACCGACGGCACGGTGGAGATCATGGGCCGCGATGCCCGGAACTATCCCCGCGAAGAACTGCGCAGCAAGGCAGCCATGGTCATGCAGAAGGCCCAGCTCTTTGGCGGCACCATCCGCTCCAACCTGCTGTGGGGCAACAAGAATGCCACCGATGCGGACCTGTGGGCCGCACTGGAAACAGCACAGGCTGCGGAGTTCGTCAAAGCCAAGCCCCTTGGGCTGGACGAGCCTGTGGAGCAGGGCGGTCGCAACCTGTCCGGCGGACAGAAGCAGCGCCTGACCATCGCCCGCGCCTTGTGGGCAAGCCGGAAATTCTGATCCTTGACGACAGCGCCAGCGCACTGGACTACGCCACCGATGCTGCTCTGCGCAAGGCACTGGCTGCTCTGCCCGGCAGCCTGACCGTGTTCATCGTGAGCCAGCGCGCCGCCAGCCTGCAGTACGCGGATCAAATTCTGGTGCTGGACGACGGCCATCTGGTGGGCATCGGCACCCACGACCAGCTGCGCCAGACCTGCCCCGTCTACGAGGAGATCTACGAGAGCCAGTTCAAGAAAGGGGATGCGCAGAAATGAGTGCAAAAGCAAAAACAAAGCTGACCCCGCAGCAGCGCAAGGCCACCTTGACCCGTGTTCTGAGCAAGATCAAACCTTATTCCCTGTTTGTGGTGTGCAGCCTTGTAGTGGCCGCTGTGAGCGTGGGCGCACAGCTGTATATTCCCATCCTCTGCGGCAGCGCCATTGATATGATGCTGGGCAAGGGTGCCGTAGATTTTGGCGGTGTGATGCGCATTATCATCGAGGTGCTGGTGGTTGCCGGTGTGGCCGCTCTTGCGCAGTGGCTGCTGAGCGTGTGCAACAACCGCATCGCCTTCCTTGTCAGCCGCGACCTGCGCAACGAAGCCCTGCGCAAAATTCAGACCCTGCCGCTGTCCTACCTCGACAGCCACCCCTCCGGCGATATCGTCAGCCGCATGGTGGCCGATGTGGATACCTTTGCGGACGGCCTGCTGATGGGCTTTACACAGCTGTTCAGCGGCGTTCTGACCATCCTCGGCACCCTGCTGTTCATGCTCAGCGAGAATGTGCCCATCACGCTGGTGGTGGTGTGCATCACCCCGCTGAGCCTCGTGGTGGCAAGCTTCCTTGCCAAGCGCAGCTATGGTTACTTCCAGAGCCAGAGCGCCGTGCGCGGCGAGCAGACCGCGCTGGTCAACGAGATGATCGAGGGCCAGAAGGTGGTGCAGGCCTTCGGCCACGAGGCCGAGAGCCTTACCGCCTTTGACGAGGTGAATGGCCGTCTGCAGGACGTGAGCCTGAAGGCCATCTTCTTTTCCAGCCTGACCAACCCCGCCACCCGCTTTGTGAATAACATCGTGTACGCAGGCGTGGGCCTTGTGGGTGCCGTGTACGCGGTGCGGGGCGGCATCACCATCGGCCAGCTGAGCGTGTTTTTGAGCTACGCCAACCAGTACACCAAGCCCTTCAACGAAATTTCCGGTGTAGTCACCGAGCTGCAGAATGCCCTGGCCTGCGCCGCCCGCGTGTTTGAGCTGCTGGATGCCGACGATCAGGTGCCGGAAGTCGAGAACGCCTCCGTGCTGCAGCCGGACGGCCATGTGCAGCTGGAGGATATTTCCTTCCGCTACCTGCCCGACCGCCCGCTGATCGAGGGCCTTTCCCTCGACGTAAAGCCCGGCCAGCGCATTGCCATCGTCGGCCCTACCGGCTGCGGCAAGACCACCCTCATCAACCTGCTCATGCGCTTCTATGATGTGAACGGCGGTTCCATCAAGGTGTCCGGCACCGACATCCGGGATGTGACCCGCGCTTCCCTGCGCGGCAGCTACGGCATGGTGCTGCAGGACACCTGGCTGCGTGCCGGTACCGTGCGGGAAAACATTGCCTACGGCAAGCCGGATGCAAGCCTTGAAGAGATCGTGGCAGCAGCCAAAGCCGCCCATGCAGACAGCTTCATCCGCCGCCTGCCGGAGGGCTACGATACCGTCATCGCCGAGGACGGCGGCAACATCAGTCAGGGCCAGAAGCAGCTGCTGTGCATTGCCCGCGTGATGCTCTGCCTGCCGCCGATGCTGATCCTGGACGAAGCAACATCCTCCATTGATACCCGCACCGAGGTGCGTATCCAGAAAGCTTTTGCCCGCATGATGCAGGGCCGTACCAGCTTTATTGTGGCGCACCGCCTTTCCACCATCCGCGAGGCGGACGTGATCCTTGTGATGAAGGACGGCCACATTGTGGAGCAGGGCAGCCACGACGAGCTGCTTGCTGCAAACGGCTTCTACGCCAAGCTCTACAACAGCCAGTTCGAGGGCGTGGAGACCTGAGAGTTCCTGATAATAATAACAAAAAGGAGCGATGCGCTGCATCGCTCCTTTTTGTTATTATTTGCTTTCAACTTTCTGCACGATGGGTTCATCGGGCGGCGGCGTGAGGGTAGAGTGCTCCACAATGAACTGCTCCGCCCTCTCCCGGGCCAGACGCTGGCGCACCTTGCGTGCATCGTTGGCGGGGAAAGTGCGCTCACCGTCCAGCTTGGCATCCCAGTGGGCAGCAGCTGCTTCCACCTCGCGTCCGTGGGTGCAAGGCCCTCCTTTTCTGCCACCAGCAGAAGCCCCAGCCAGCTGCGCAGCTTGCGCTCTGCCTGCGTGTGGAGCCATGCACGGAACTCTTCCACCGTCTGGCCGCGCACTTTAAGGAACTGGTCAAAGTTGATGCCATTGGCCTGCAGGCTCAGGTTGAACTGGCGCTGCTCGGCAAAATAGTTACCGCCCACCAGCTGCTTTGGCAGCGGGCCTTTCACTGCATCGCCCAGCTGCCATACCAGCTCCTTGCGTGCCCGCTGCTCAGCCTGGGCACAGCGCTGTGCCCAGATCTCGCGGGCCACCTGCTGCCGCAGCGCCGCCTTGCCCGCTGCATCGGCTGCACGTTCTTCGTCGCCGTGGTGGCGGTTGATCTCCAGTTCAATGGTCAGCTGCCGGATGGGGTGCGGCTCAATGGGCTGCACGAAACCGGTGTATGCTCCCACTTCCAGCGGCGGCAGCGCGTAGAACTGCGCACCCGCCCGGAAGCCCTCGGCCCGGTTCACCGCCAGCAATTCAAAATCCGGGTCGGTCACCGGCACCACATGGTACTCCTGCACCAGCTGCTCATACAGCGCCGAAAAGCCGCCAAGAATGGTGCGATTCACCGCCTCAGTCAGCAGACCGTCCTCTTCCTGCGGCGCGTCCGGCTCCGCCTGCACCTGTGCAACGGCTGCCGCCAGTTCCTCGGCACCGGCTGTGAATACCAGACGGCAGTCGCCCGGCTCAGCCATGCCAAAATGTTCCAGTTTCATCCTCTTTTCCCCTTTCAGCGGGCAATGCCCACGGTCAGCACCAGCAGGGCCACACCTATCACGGTATACAACACCTCGGCTCCCAGCGTGGCCCGGTCGCCTTCCACGTACATCTTCTCCGGGTCGTCGGGGTCATAATATAAGGTGACGGTATCCCCCACCGCAAAGCTCTTGCCCCGCGCAGGCTTCGGGTAGTGCAGCCGATGGCTGCCGCCTGCGGTGGTAAAGGCCAGCACATAGGCACCGCCATCCCGGCTCTGCACGGTGCCCTCCACCGTGGCCGTGACCTTCTGCCCCTGCGTGCACAGCCTGCGCCGTGCCAGCACACTGCGCAGAGCCATAAAGAACATAATGCCTGCTCCCAGCAGGAAAATAATGATATTGAACATTCTGCATTTCCCTCGTTTTCTCAGTCTGCGCGCAGGACACCCTCCCGGCGCGTCCTGTTTATTGTATCACACTTTGGCAAAAATTTCGCCCTGCAGCCGCCATTCAGAATGCATCAATTTTCAAGCAAAATTTTGTCGAGAAAAATTAAAAATAATGCTTGACAATTCTGCCATATCTGGTATAATAACTATCGTTCCGAGCGGCACAGCTCACGAACACAACAGAATATGCGGATATGGCGGAATTGGCAGACGCGTTAGATTCAGGTTCTAATCGGGGCAACTCGGTGGAGGTTCAAGTCCTCTTATCCGCACCAAGAAAAACCAGTACACATTGTGTACTGGTTTTTCTTTTTATATAAACGATGGAAGGGGCTCGAACAGGGCGGCGGCGCATAGCGCCGCAAGCAATCAGCCCAGTGCAACAACGACGACCGC
>ENA-OQAJ01000437-OQAJ01000437.1-human-gut-metagenome-genome-assembly--contig:-NODE-437-length-13168-cov-3.676942_pt1 | contig 13168 bp, 15 predicted proteins | sample MGYA00242736_ERZ504529 | MGnify/ENA primary metagenome ERZ504529 (study PRJEB26092, sample SAMD00036275) | human gut metagenome | host: Homo sapiens | study: EMG produced TPA metagenomics assembly of...
GTTCGACTTCGTCTCCCATGAGCATGGAAAAGGTTTCGTCGGCTGCGGCCGCGTCTTCGATCTGCACCTGCTTCAGAATGCGGTGGTCAGGATCCATGGTGGTTTCCCACAGTTCCTGGTAGCTCATCTCGCCCAGACCCTTGTAGCGCTGGATGCCTTCGCCCTTCGGCAGCTGGCGGCCCGCGGCCTTGCCTTCGGCGAGCACGCGGTCGCGTTCGGCGTCGGTGTACACGAAGTCGTGCGGGCCCTTGGTCCACTTGAGGCGGTACAGCGGCGGCATGGCCACGTACACGTAGCCGGCGGTAATCATCGGACGCATGTAGCGGAAGAACAGCGTCAGGTTCAGGGTTGCGATATGCGCGCCGTCCACATCTGCATCGGCCATGATGATGACCTTGTGGTAGCGCACCTTGTTGAGGTCGAAGTCCTCGCCGTAGCCGCCGCCGACGGCGGTGATCAGCGATTCGATGGTGTCCGACTTCATCATGCGGTCCAGGCTTGCGCGCTCGGTGTTGAGGATCTTGCCTCGAAGCGGCAGTATGGCCTGCGTGATCGGATTGCGTCCCTGGATGGCGGAGCCGCCTGCGGAATCACCCTCACGATGAACAGCTCGCATTCTTCGGGGTTGTTGGACTGGCAGTCCTTGAGCTTGTCCGGCATGCCGGCCGATTCGAAGATCGACTTGCGGCGGGTGTTCTCACGTGCCTTCTTGGCGGCCAGACGCGCACGGGAGGCCTCGATGGCCTTCTGGATGATGTTCTTGGCCTCGTTCGGGTGGGCGTCGAACCAGTCGCCGAGCTTGTCGGTCATGACGCGCTGCACGAAGGTCTTCGCTTCGGAGTTGCCGAGCTTGGTCTTGGTCTGGCCTTCGAACTGCGGGTTGGTGAGCTTGACGGACACGACGGCGGTCAGGCCTTCGCGCACGTCGTCGCCGGACAGGTTCTCGTCCTTGTCCTTGAGGATGTTCTTCTCGCGGGCGTAACGGTTGACCAGCGAGGTCAGCGCGGCGCGGAAGCCTTCCTCATGGGTGCCGCCTTCGGTGGTGGAGATGGTGTTGGCGAAGGTGTGCACGGCTTCGGAATACGCGGTGGTCCACTGCATGGCGATTTCCGCGGAGATGCCGATCTTCAGGTCCTCGGCCTCGAAGTCGATGACGTCCGGTTCGACCGGGGTGGCCTTGCGGGACTTCACCAGGTAGTCGACGTAGTCCTTGATGCCGTCGTTGTACTGGTAGGTGACGGTCTGGAACTTGTCTTCGGTTTCGGATTCCTCGCCGGAAACCTCGTCGCCGGCCTGGTCGGGCTCGCGCAGGTCGGTCAGGGAGATCTTCAGGCCCTTGTTCAGGAACGCCATCTGCTGGAAGCGGTTGCGCAGGATCTCGAAATCGTAGGTGGTGGTTTCGAAGATCTTGCCATCGGCCCAGAAGGTCACGGAAGTGCCGGTGGATTCGCCTTCCTCCATCGGCTTGCCCTTGAGCAGACGCGCGGTCGGCTTCTGGTCGATGTAGGTCTGGGTCCAGTGGAAGCCCTGACGGCGCACTTCGATGTCCACGCGGGTGGACAGCGCGTTCACCACGGAGATGCCCACGCCGTGCAGGCCGCCGGAGACCGCGTAGCCGCCGCCACCGAACTTGCCGCCGGCGTGCAGCTTGGTCATCACGGTTTCGACACCGGAGATGCCTTCGCCCGGCACTTCGTCGACCGGAATGCCTCGGCCGTCGTCCACCACGCGCACGCCGCCGTCCGGCAGAATCGTCACTTCGATGTGCGACGCGTAGCCGGCAAGCGCCTCTCGACGGAGTTGTCGACGATCTCATACACCAGATGGTGCAGGCCGCGAGGACCGGTGGAGCCGATATACATGCCCGGGCGGATACGCACCGCCTCAAGGCCTTCCAGCACCCTCAGATCGGACGCGTCGTAGTGTTCCGGAGACAGCGAATCGTCAAGTTGCGCATCTTCGAGCTGGTCGTTCTGGATCTGATCCTGAATCTGATCTTCCTGCGTGTTTTCAGCTGATTCGTTCAGCGAATCCGCATCAAGGTCTGCCACAGAGATTCCTTCCTGCATTTTTCCCGCCATCAAGGGTCATTTCCGCAGGTGATACCACCTAGAACGCAAATAAAGGCCCCTTCTAGGCGTTTACATACACTGCTGGATATTCTACTCATGGAGGGGGACAGCGCGCTATAGACATTTGTCCTTGGAATTCAACGGTTTCCAACGGCTTCGGCATGGTTCCGAACGCGTCCGACAAGCCGGAAAACCTCCGTAAACCCCGTCGCAACGGCCTGTTTCACGCGCGCCACAATCGATCTCTCCTGTCAGAGAGGTCGATTGTAAGTCGACTTCGCAATAGCCCTCAGTAGCGAATCTTCCTTGAGATACGCCCACGGCTGAACCCTTGGCTCTGCGGGCCGGTGACCCTCACCTCATTGATGGTCAGACCTTCGAGTTTCCTGCGGATGGTGTCCGTCAGCAACGGCGTCATATACGACAGGGTGGTGGTCCAGGCCGGGCTGTCGCAACGTATCGTCAGCACGCCGTCTCGCAGGCTGGCGGGGTAGGAGTGCTTCGCGTTCTCCACGCCCACCACCTGGTCCCAATGGTCGCGCATCTGCGCCATTTTGAGGTGGGGTATCCATGCGCCGTTCGATGCCAGCAGATTGAACAGGCTGCCGACGGTTTCCGGATCGCGTCCGGGTTTGCCGAAGCTTTCCCACGCCTTGCGCGCGCGTTCCTCGCGTTCCTTGAGCCGCCCGGCACGGTCGCTGATGCGGTCGAACACTTCGGCCGGCAGTTTGCGTTGGTCGAGGTTCAGCAGTTCGCAGATTGGTGGTTTCGGCATTAGGATTCGGCCTCGATTCCTTGCGATTGCGCGCCACGTCCGGCGGCAAGCATGGCCGCCATCGCCGCGATATCGCCGTCCGTCTCCTGCGATTGCGCACGCAGCGCGGCAACGTCGATGACATGCGCCTCACCTTGCGGAATATCGCTTGCCGCGGCGACGGTGATCAACACCTGGTCCTGCCGTCGCGCGAAGTCGAGGATCTGCCCGCGACGGGACTCGTCGAGCTGGGCGAACACATCGTCGAGGATCACGATCGGCTTGACGTCGCGCTGCGCCGAAACCACTTCGTACAGCGCCATTTTCAAGGCCAACGCCATCGTCCACATCTCGCCGTTCGAAGCGAATTCGCGGGCTGGCATGTCGTTGAGCCGCAATGTCAGATCATCGCGCTGCGGTCCGATCAGATTCTGCCCACGGGCCACTTCGCCGGGGTAGATGCGCTGGAAATGACGGCTGATTTCCGCGGCCGGCTCGTCGAACAGAAGCACCTCGTCGAAGGACGGCTCATACACCAGGTCGGCCTGTTCCTCTTCGCCCGCCAACGAAGCATAGATGCGGGTGAACGGCTCGCGCAGCAGTCCGATCACATCGTTCCGGTCCTTGGTCAATTGCACGCCGAGGGCGATGAATTGGCCGGTCCACACTTCCAGACCGCTCAGCACGGCCTGACGCCCGTATTCGGGATCGATGCCGGAGCCGTCGGACAGCTGTTTGAGCAATGCGGCACGCTGTTTGGCAACGTGCGTGAACTGTTGCAACGACTGCGCATAACGGGGCAACAGCAGCGAAGCCGCCTGGTTGAGGAAGTTCCGTCGGGTGGCCGGATCGCCAGACACCAACCGCTGGTCTTCGGGGGTAAAGGACACGGAGGGGACCAAACCCACGATATCCCTCATATATTGCGATTTTCCGCCGTCCACGCGCGCCCTGTTGGCGCCTCGCGCGGCGATGGTGATCTCATATGTGCGCTGTTCGCCCGCATCTTCGACGTTGGCCCGGACAGTGGCGGAAGGGTGGCCTTTTTCGACCAGCGGCAGCGATGACGAGGTGCGGTGGCTGGAGCCGGTGGACAGCACTTCCACGGCTTCCACGATATTGGTTTTCCCTAGGCCGTTCGAGCCTTGGAGAATGTTGATTCCCGGTTCGAAATCAAGCACGCAATGGTCCCATGACCGGTAATGGTCGAGCGCGAGACGGGAGATATGCATGAAAACCGGGATTCCTTGAAGGTGATGGCATGGTGGCCTGGACGGGAACTTGCGTCCGGGCCACAGGTGGAACGAAATCAGTTGTTGAAGCGCATCGGAACGAGCAGGTAACGGTAGTCCATGGATTCGTCGGAATCCGCTTCCTGCTGGCCGTTGAATTCCACGGGCTTGACCGCGGTGGTCATCTTCATGCGCACGAACGGCTCGCTGATGGCGCTCAGGCCGTCGACCAGATAGGAGGGGTTGAACGCACGGTGATGTCCTCGCCGTCCATGTCGATGTCGAGAATCTCCTTCGCCTGTGCTTCGTCGGCGGTGCCGGCCGACAGCGTCAGCTCCTGGCCGGAGAAGACCATACGGATCGGGGCGTTACGTTCGGCGACCAGCGAAACGCGCTTGATGGCGTCGATGAGGGCCTGCTTGTTGATGACGGCATGAATCGGGTATTCATCGGCATACAGGCGGTCAACGGCCGGGAATTCGCCGTCGATGAGCTGGGAGGTGGACACGCGGCCGGCGTTCTCGAAGCCCAGCAGGGACGGGTTGTCCGCATCGAAATCGATGGTGACGTTCTGATGCTCGTCCAGCGAACGCGCATGTCGCGCAGCAGCGAGCCACGGACCAAAGCGGTGGTGCTGATGGTCGCATCCTCCGGCGTCCAGGTGAAGCTGGAACGGGCCAGACGGAAACGGTCGGTGGAGCTCATGATGACCTTGTCGCCCTGGAACTGGACGCGGATGCCGGTGAGCACCGGACGGTTCTCCTCACGGGAGACCGCGACGGACGCCTGGTTGACGGCCTGAGCGAAGGTGGGGGAGTCCACCTGACCCAGTTTCGTCGGCACCACGGGCAGATCCGGATATTCGCTTTCCGGCATGAGCTGCATGGTGAAGGTCGACTTGCCCGACGTGATGGTCATCGTGGAACCATCAGTGGAAAGATAGGTTTTCGCAGCGGGCAGCGACTTGGTGATGTCGGCAAGCAGTTTGCCCAGCACCAGAACGCTACCGGCCTCATCCACGCCGGCTTCGATGTGGTGGCGTGCGGAAATGGCGTAATTGAAGGCGGAAAGCTGGAGTGTGCCGTCAATGGCTTCCAGACGGATGCCCGCCAGAATCGGGGTTGCGGGACGTGCGTCGATGACACGTGTGGTCCATGCCACGGCATCGGCAAGAGCTTGGGAATTGACTTCGACTTTCATGGGGTATTCCTCGTTTCGTTCGATCCACATGCCATTCTAGCGATAAGAGCAACGACGACGAAAGCGTGGGGAATTCCCCGCATTACGAGAATGACGATGAAAGTAAGAAAAACGTACTTTCGTAATAATAAGCCCTGTGGATAGTGTGGATAAGCTCGTTCAGCCCAAGCACAGCAACGTCTCAGTACGAGGCGACATCTGTGGATAACTTCTGAGTCGAATGTGGATAAGAGCATGGGTTATCCACAGGCTCATGGCCGCGCAAAACTTATCCACAATTCACTGTGAATAATCCACGAGCCATCCACTGCCGTTTTCCGTGTTTCCAACGGCTTTTCCACAGACCTTTCCCCGAAATGTGGATATGTATGTGGAAAACTCGATGTACAAGAAATTATGTCCGGGCGTGTCACGCGGATAGTAAAAAGGCTGGTAAATAATTTACCAGCCTAAGGAAAACCGTTGGAAATACGCCGTTTGTTGTGGTTGCTTCCGTTACTTGTCGTTGGAACGCTGCTTGAGCTGCAGAGTCAACTCGGTCACGTAGTTGTAGATCTCCTGCTTCTCCTGCATCTCGTCGTTGATGCGCGTATACGCGTGCATCACGGTGGTGTGGTCCTTGCCACCGAAGACCAGGCCGATGTCGTTGAGGCTCATGCTGGTCAGCTCGCGTACCAGATACATGGCGATCTGGCGTGCCAGCGCGATCTTCTTGGTACGCGAACGGCCGACGATGTCGTCGAACGTCAAATAGAAGTACTTGGCCACCTGCGTGATGATGTCCGCGGGCTTGATTTCCACGTCGGTGGTGAAGAAGTCCTGCAAAGTCTGCTCCGCAAGGGCTTTGGTGACCGGCTGGTTGCTCAGCGACGCCATGGCGGTCACACGGTTCAGCGCGCCTTCCAGCTCGCGGATGTTCTCGGTGAACCGTTCCGCGATCAGGTTGAACACGTCGTTGGGAATATTGGAGCCGTTCATGGTGGCGATCATGCGCAGAATGGCGATTCGCGTCTCCAGATCCGGCGGTTTGACGTCCACGGTCAGGCCCGATTCGAAGCGGGAGATCAGACGTTCGTTGAAGCCCTGCAGGTCCTTCGGCGGCACATCGGAGGCGATCACGATGCGCTTGTTGGCCTGATGCAGGGTGTTGAACGTGTGGAAGAACTGCTCAAGGGTCGCGTCCTTGCCGCTCAGGAACTGGATATCGTCGATGAGCAGCACGTCGACCTCGCGGTAGCGGCGGTTGAATTCCTTGATCTGGCCGGAACTTTGGTTCGTATCGGCCAGAGCCTCGATGAATTCGTTGGTGAATTCCTCACTGGTGACGTAGCGGACCTTCAGATTGGGGTCCTTGACCAGCGCGTAGTTGCCGATGGCGTTCAGCAAATGGGTTTTGCCCAGGCCGGAGCCGCCGTAGATACACAACGGATTGAAATCATGGCCGGAACCCTCCGCCACGGCCAGCGCCACGGTACGTGCGAAACGGTTGGAATCGCCGGGCACGAAGGTGTCGAAGGTGGCGTTCTTGTTCAAATGCGTTTCGGGGTCGAGCAGCGGCCTGTTCTGGCCGCTCTGGAAATGGTCCTGTTCCGGCGGCATCGTCGCGGGAATCGGCAACTGGCCCTGCATCGTCTCGTTCGCAGGGGACTTCGCCGGCGATTTCGCGGGGGAGAAGCGCGGATAGGTTTCCTCCGGCTGTTCCTCCGTTTTCGGCTTCATTTCAACGATTTTGAAGGCGGGGAAGATGTCCTGTTCGGCGGATTCGCGCAACGCCTCCATCAACGGCTTGTTCAATTCGGTCTGCAAAGCCTGCTGAGCCGCCTCACTGGGCACGCACAGCATGATGGTCGGACCCCACATGCCTCGGGATAGACGTTCTCCAGCCAGCTTTTGTCACGTACGGACAGCGACGGATTCTGGTGCAGCAGGGCCAAAGCGTCGGACCACACCCCACGAGCCTGCTCGAGAGGATCTGTTGTCGTGTTATCAGCCACGGATAATCCTTTCTCGACAGACGTACCACTGATGTGCAACTGTATATTTGTACTCTCTTTTCCCCGAGTTATCCACCGGCGTGCGTGTTGAAAAGATTGAAATGTGAATAACATTGTTGTAGTTTGTGGATAACTTTTGTGGGGAATTCGGCGGAATCGCAACGATTATGTGGATTGTTTTATGCGGGGAATCCCCATGAAAATGTGAAGAAAAATGGACGACGCGACAATCTGTTCAGGGGTCAGAGTAATTTAGTAGAGCTTGACTCATGAGGAGCCGTGCCTTGGCATGGCTAAAAACACCGGGAGCATTAATTATGAAGAGGACATTCCAGCCGAACAACCGCCGTCGCCACATGAAGCACGGTTTCCGTCAGCGCATGCGCACCCGCGCAGGCCGCGCTCTGATCAACCGTCGCCGCGCCAAGGGCCGCAAGTCCCTCGCTGCCTGATTTTTTAGTGGCATAGAGCGGTGGAACGGCTGAAAAGCCATCGCGATTTTGTTGCGGTGCTCAAACGCCGTCGTAGGGTATCGCGAGAAGACATCGTCGTGCATTATCTGATGCACGACGATGTCGTAACGGGCGATACAGCGACGGTGCAAGGCCGCCGTGTCGGCTTGGCCGTTTCCAAAGCTGTTGGCAACGCGGTCACGCGCAACGCCGTGAAAAGGCGTTTCCGTGTGCTTGCACGAAAGTACGAATCACTATTACCTGAATCCTGCGATATCGTGTTGCGTGCCAAGCCAAGTGCCGCACGTGCCGATTTCCTGTCGCTTGAGCAGCAGATGGCATCGTGTTTCGAAGCGGTGAAACGTAAAACCGCTTCCCGGCAATGAGCAAGGGGCATCATCGCAATTGGATGGTGCGGCTCATCCGCTGGTATCAGAAACATATTTCCGCCCATACCGCACCTCGGTGCCGGTATTATCCCAGCTGCTCCAATTATGCGATTCAGGCGATTGAACGATTTGGCTGCCTTAAAGGTGGTCTTCTTGCGTTATTACGCCTTCTTCGTTGCAACCAGTGGAACCGTGGAGGAATCGACGACGTTCCACAGCTCTATTCCTTGTTTTACAGATGTTCGTGGTCGAAGGCACACGAGGAGCCTCGTCTCACGCCTCTGGATGTAGATGAACCTATAGGCGATAAGGAGAATGGCCTGTAATGAATCAAGATCAATTCCTCCTCGATAGTGGTTTCTGGGGCTGGCTGTACAAGCTCCTGTACCCCGTCGAGTGGCTCATGACGCAGATTATGGCCGGATTCCACCGATTCATGGTGATGCTGGGCATGAACGAGATCGGTTTCTCGTGGGTCATGTCCATCGTGTTCCTGGTGATTGTGGTCCAGGCGTGCGTGTTCCCGCTGTTCTACAAGTCCATGAAGGGCATGCGCAAGATGCAGGCCCAGATGGCCGTTTTGCAGCCCAAGATGCAGCGCATCCAAAACAAGTACAAGGGCAAGAACGATCCCGCCAGCAAAGAGGCTTTGCAACGCGAGATGATGAAGCTCTACCAGGACAACGACGCGAACCCGATGGGCGGCTGCACATCGATGCTGCCTATGCTCGTGCAGGTCCTGTGTTCATGTGCATGTTCTACACCCTGTCGGCCATTCCATACATCGCCCGTGGCAAGTTCAGGAACGGTTCCGGCCTCGGCGCCTTCGACATCGCCACCGCCCAAGCAGTTCACCTCCACCAACGTGTTCGGCGTGAACGTGGCCGAGAACTTCACCACCGCCGACATCCACGGCAAGATCATCATCGGCATCTTCGTGGCGTTGATGTGCTTCTGCCTGTGGCTCATGCAGTACAACAGCATGAAGCGCAACATGGCCCAGAGCGCTGCGAACAAGCAGACTGAAATGATGCAGAAGATGATGCTGTGGATGTTCCCGATCATGTACATCTTCTCCGGCGTCGCCATGCCGTTCGCAGTGCTGGTGTACTGGCTGACCAACAACATCTGCAACCTGCTGCGTTCCGTCTGGCAGATCCACGTCTTCCCGACTCCGGGATCTCCGGCCGCCGAAGCGAAGGAAAAGCGCGACCACGCCCACGAGAACGCCCGTCGCGCCAAGGCCGGTCTGCCGTCCCTCGAAGAGAGGAGCTGCAGAAAGCCAAGAAGGCCGCGGAGGCGAAGGAAAAGAACGGCTTCCAGCGTCAGCAGCCAAGCCGCAAAAAGAAGAAGAAATAACATCAAGTGTGTGTCCTGTGTTCACGTGAAACACAGGACACACCGCTTTTGTATCGGGCGAATCGCCCATATGATACAACCCAATCAGTAGACTTTCAGTAGACTTGAAATAATACGAACCCCGCTCAAAGGAGTAAAACACCATGGCGCAGGATGCTGAGAAAACCATCGATCAGCTCAATGACGAAGCTGACATCGCTGCCGATTACCTTGAAGGATTGCTTGACATCGTCGACTACGAGGGCGATATCGAAATGGGCGTGCGCAACAACCGTCCGACCGTGCAGATCGTTGCCGACGACGACACCGACATCAAACATCTGATCGGACGTAACGGCGAAGTCGTGGACGCCCTGCAGCAGCTCACCCGACTCGCCGTACAGCAGAAGACCGGCGAGCGGTCCCACCTCATCGTGGACGTGGACGGCTATCTGAAGCGCAAGCGCCAGCGCCTGCACGACCTTGCGCTGGATGCCATCGACGAGGCGCGCGAGACTGGCGAGCCGGTGGACCTGAAGCCGATGAACTCCTTCGAACGCAAGATCATCCATGATGTGGTGCGCGAGGAAGGCATGAAGTCTCGGTCCCATGGCGAAGAACCGCATCGTTACGTCACGGTGTACGTCAAGCTTCCGCAGTCGATGACGCCGACGAGATTGACGAAGCCTGAAATAGTTTCACGTGAAACATGAAGCGTCGCGAGTTTCTCGCGGCGCTTTTTTGATGCCTGTAGATTAGGATGGTGTGCATGAGTGATGTGAATGACGAATTGGATGGGTCGCCGATTCTTGAGGAAGTGCTTGGCGATGCATTGGGCAAGTTGAAGGTGTTTCACGTGAAACTTGCTGCGGAAGGAGAGCCGCGCGGGCTGATAGGGCCACGCGATGTCGGTATTATTTGGGAACGGCATATTCTGAACTCCGCGGCCATCGTACCGTTCATCCGTGAAGCAACGGCCAAGAGGCAATTCAAGACGGTGGCGGATATCGGCAGTGGTGGAGGATTCCCCGGTATCGTGGCGGCCGCCTGCCTGCCGGACCACCAGTTCACCTTGGTGGAACCGATGGAACGCCGTATCGAATGGCTTCATGAGTGCGTTGACGAAATAGGATTGGACAATGTCTCGATAGTGCGCTCCCGAGCCAACGCCGTAATCGAAGCGTCCGTGGTTCGAACGGTGGCCGGAAGGGCAGGGGAGAGGATGCCGTCGATCTCGACGGGAATCCCATCCCGGTCAGGCATCCGTTTGCGTGGTGACCTGCCGTGCGGTCGCGCCGATGACCAAACTATCCGGATGGACGCTGCCGTTGCTGGACAAAGGCGGACGGCTGGTTGCCCTGAAAGGACGATCCGCGCAGGAGGAAATCGTCAAGGCCACCAAAGAGATCTCCAAAACGGCGGTATCCATCCCCGCGTGGTGGAGGCCGAGGTCGGTCCGGGTCTGGAACCGACGCATGTGCTGATGGTGGACAAGCGATAAGTTATCCACAAAATCGCGTGAGTTATCCACAGTATCCACAATCGCGGAAATGTGTTACGAAGCATCTTGAAGAAGCTTGGAATTGCAATGATTGTTCTGTGGATAACTTTTGGGAGGTCGGATGAGTTATCCACCAACTATCCACCGTTGTTCACAATGGTGCACATGGCCGTGAACAGGTGAAAATCTGTCCACCCAAATGATGAAACTTGATTGTTGAATATGTATAGGAAGGCTAGTTCATGACTGGACCTGAAGAACCAGACAATTTGACGTCGATGGAATCCGCCACGGAAACCATCAAGCGAATCTTCGAAGGCTCGACATCCCCCGTAGCGCGCAAATCGCTGATGAATCGACGCGATACAAGGCATTGGAGCATGCGGTCTGCCCGAAGCCGGCCCAAACGCGCCTGATCGCAGTCGCCAACCAGAAAGGTGGCGTCGGCAAAACCACATCCGCGGTGAACCTGTCCGCGGCCTTGGCCCGTTTCGGATGCAAGGTCCTGCTTATTGATATGGATCCGCAGGGCAACGCCTCCACGGCATTGGGTGCCCCGCACGCCTCCGGTCAGCCTTCGGTGTATGACGTCATCGAAGGACGCAAGCGCATCGCGGAAGTCAAGTGCACGTGCCCTGATTTCGACAACCTCGACGTGGTCCCCGCATCCATCGATTTGAGTGGCGCCGAACTTGAGGTCGCCGACATGGCGGACCGCAACTCGCTGCTGAAGAACGCGGTGGACGAGTTCCTCGCCACCAGCGAAGAGCATTACGATTACGTGATCATCGACTGCCCGCCGAGCCTGGGTCTGCTGGTGATCAACGCCATGTGCGCCGTGCACGAAATGCTGATTCCGATTCAGGCCGAGTATTACGCCTTGGAAGGTTTGGGCCAGCTCATCAACACCATCGGACTGGTGCAGGAACATTACAATCCGTCGCTGCTGGTCTCCACGATGCTCATCACCATGTACGACAAGCGCACGCTGCTGAGCCGCGAAGTGCATGGGGAAGTGAAGAAGCACTATCCGACAATCGTGCTCGACACCACCATTCCGCGCACGGTGAAGATTTCCGAAGCGCCAAGCTTCAACCAAAGCGTGATCGCATACGACCCCAAGGGCATGGGTGCGATCGCGTACTGCGAAGCCGCGCTGGAACTTTCGCGTCGTTCCGATACGGTGCTGCAGGCAATCGATGCAAGAAGGAATGAGAACTGATCATGGCAACTAAGTCGCGTTTGGGTAAAGGTCTTGGCGCACTGTTTCCTTCTCTTCCGGGGGAGCCGCAGCATCAGGAGCATGCGGCGCCTGCCGCTGCCGCCAAGGAAGTCAAGGCTTCCAAGACTGATGGGCATGTGGAGTCCAAGAGCGCGTCCGCTACCGCACAGGCATCGGTGAACGCCGTGCAGGGGATGAAGCATGCTGTTTCACGTGAAACAACCAAGAAAAACCAGCATCGTCGTGCCAGCATGCCGTCGATTCGTTGAACGAAAGCGCGCATCCCGCGGACATGTTCTTCGGCTCCACCGCTCAGCCAGCTTCCGAACAGGGCGAGCAGCAGGGGAGTGTTTCACGTGAAACCACGCCGACCGAACATAAGAAGGACGAACCGGAACTGCTTCCCGTGCAGGGTGGATATCTGGTTGAACTGCGTTTGAGCGACGTCGGTCCCAATCTGCATCAGCCACGTACCATTTTCGATGAAGACGACCTGCGCGAGCTAGCCGAATCCATCAAGGAAGTCGGCGTACTGCAGCCAATCGTCGTACGCAAGCGTCCGCAATCGCAAATCGAAGCCGCCCGCAGGGAAGCCGCAGCCAAACCGGCCGAACCGCACAACATGTTCGACGGGCGCATGGATAGCATGTACGAGCTCATCATGGGCGAACGTCGTTGGCGCGCATCGCAGACGCCGGCCTGAAAACGATTCCGGCCATCGTCAAAACCACCGCCGATGACGACATGCTACGTGACGCACTGCTGGAAAACCTGCATCGCGTCGCGCTGAATCCACTGGAAGAGGCGGCTGCCTACCAGCAGATGATCGACGATTTCGGCCTGACGCAGGCCCAACTGTCCAAGTCGGTGTCAAAATCCCGTCCGCAAATCGCCAACACCTTGCGATTGCTCAACCTGCCGGCCGCCGTGCAAAAGAAGGTCGCATCCGGACTGCTGTCCGCGGGCCACGCGCGTGCGCTGCGTGGGACTGCGACGGAAGCGGATATGGAACAG
>ENA-OQAJ01000438-OQAJ01000438.1-human-gut-metagenome-genome-assembly--contig:-NODE-438-length-13135-cov-3.975092_pt1 | contig 13135 bp, 12 predicted proteins | sample MGYA00242736_ERZ504529 | MGnify/ENA primary metagenome ERZ504529 (study PRJEB26092, sample SAMD00036275) | human gut metagenome | host: Homo sapiens | study: EMG produced TPA metagenomics assembly of...
GCTCAAGCCGCCGCCCACGGCCGCCGCCGAGCCGATGTCCATTTTGCCGATGTAGCCGCCGGCATACCGAGCGGCGGTGACTGCATACGAGCTGTCTTTGCTCAGATAGGTGTCGTCGATGGATCCGATGGTTTCCAGATTCTTCGGTGCCTTGACATCAGTATGGCGCAGTTGGGTCACACTGGAATGGGACACCTGCACACCGGAACCGTATCCGATATAGCCGCCGGCGGAACCGGATTGCGTATCGGATTGGTCAAGTCGGGTGGCGGAGACGGTGAAGCCGGGATCGTCCGGGTCGGAAATCTTGTTGCCGCTGGTGGTCTCTACGGTGGTGGCATCGGAATGCACGCCCGCGTAGGAGATGAACGGCACATAGCCCTGCACCACCTGCAGCAGGTTGGCGAGATCCACCGTACCGAATTTGCCGAGCAGGCTCAGGCCGCCGTTGCCAGCCGAAGCGAGTGCGCCGGAAACGACCTTGCCGCCGAAACCGCCTGCGTATGCGCCGCCGGTCACATGGTCAAGGTTGACAACGGCCACGGGGTTGGTTTGCACGCGGGACTGTACACCGGCCAGCGTTGAATCGTTCTTGAGATCGGTTTCGGAGAACTGGTTGACCTTGCCGCTTTGGAAGTTTCCCGCATAGCCGCCCGCGATATCGCCTTCGACATAACCGCCGTTGACGTACGTCACGGTGGTATCCGTATAACTTGGAATCAGATACGGTACGGCACCGAGCAGGTCGTTCACGGACAGCAGGCCGCCCTTGATGAGGTTGTCCAACACGCTGGAATCATCGGCGTTGCTAAGTGCGTCAGCGAGGCCACCGGTGGTGGAGAAGCCCACGAAACCGCCTGCCACACCATCGGACGTGCTGGTATCGGCTGTGACCGATTTGAGGTTCGTCACATGGCTTTCGCGGGTCTTGGTGCTGTTGGCCTGACCGTAGAAACCGCCCGCAGCGTAATCGGTGGTCTCGTTGTTCTCGTTCTTGCCGGTTGCCGCAACCGTGAATCCGCCAGAGATGCCGTTCACGTTCGACGCAGTGACTGCAACCGAAGAATATTGGGCAACCGATAGCAGACCGGAAAGCTTGATAAGCCCAAGCACATTGAGCCCGCCGCACCAACGGCGTCGCCTGGTCCGGAGAAGCCGATGAAACCGCCGGCTTCTCCCTTGGCCGTGACCGTGGCCAGATTGGTAAGGTTCGTGTTGGTCACGTCACCACCGGTGGCGCATCCGATGGCACCGCCCGCATAGTATGAACCGGCCGTCACTGTCAGGCCGGATGCCGGAGCGGTGACAGACATGTTCTCCACGGTGAACGCGGCAAACTGGTCGAACTTCTTGAGCGTGGCGATATCGCCAATTTTCACCACACTGTTGAGCAACCCAGCTACCGTTGTCGGTTGCAGATTGCCGGCGATGCCACCCGCGTAGGAGCCCGTGGCCGTGACCGATTCAAGGCCTTCTATGGTGGTGGAGCGCTGCTGAGGGAAGTCACGAGGATTGTTGTACTTCCAGAACGTAAGGTTCTTGAGATGATCCTGTGAGGAGTCGCCGATCACCGTGCCCGATCCTTCGCCCACGAGACCGCCCGCGTAATCGCCACCAGCCTTAACGGTGAGGGAGCCCTTCATCTGCGTGCCGAGAATCACGGAGGGATTCACACCGACGATGGACAGCAGTTCTCCCGCACCACTACCGCTGCCGCTCAGCAATTTAGTCACAGCTTTGGTGAGCTGTTTCAACAGCGATGCATCCGTGGTATCGTCCGTACCGAGTTCCAGGCCCCATCCCACGGAGGCGAATCCGGTGAATCCTCCGGCGTAGGATCTGTCGGCAGTCACGGCGACCGAAGCCGTAATCGAATTATTGACAGCATAGGCATTGGCCATGGCACCGTTGAAGCCGCCGGCGTAGTCTTCGGCCTGCACGGTGATCTTATCGTCACCGTTTACCGTCAGGCCACTGTTTTCGATGAGGCTCTGCGGACGCAGCGCAGACAGCAAGTCGACGCCAAGCGAGTTAATCAGACCGCCCACGTTGCCGTTGCGACCTACTCCGGCAAAACCACCGGCATATTGCTTTGCCCGCACGGTGAAACCATTCGTGCTCGTCACCGAAGAGTTCTCAATGATTGCACCAATCTGCGCACCGACAAAGCCGCCGGCCTGCGGGTTGTCCTTGTTGCCGATCACCACGTTCTTTTTGAACCCGTTCACCGAACTATTCGAGATAACCGGGTTGTAGTAGCCAACCGGAATCAAGGCATTCAGCCCGAGCGTGCCGGACAGCAACCAGTCCACCAAATCGCCCAGCCCGAGGAACGGGATAATGTTCAGAATCCCCGAGAGTACCTTGGTGAGCGCTCCTACGATGCCGGAGACTGCATCGTATCGGGTTGCGCCCTCAACATATCCCACGAAACCACCGGTCATACGGCTTACGCTAGATACCGAAACATCTGCTACCTCGCAGTCCGTAACCTTGGTGTCCCCGTAGATACGGCCGGCAAATGCACCCGTGGCGAGGTTGGAAGGATTGTCTTTGTGCAGGTCGAGCAGATCTTGAAGTTTAAGATTTACTTGTCCGAGTGTCAATGCTTTTAACAGTAGGTCGAGCAGGCCTCCCACTGCCGAAGTGAGCGTACTGATCAAGGTCGCCGGAATATACGATTCACTCGTATGATTCGTCACCGACACATCCTGCAGCTTGAGGTTCGACACCACGGCCGTACCGACGCTGCCCAGACTGTTGTTGTTCATCACGGTCTTGTTCGTGATCGAGGCGAAGAAGCCGATGCCCTGCTGCTTGCTGACGTCCAGCTGCTTGCCCGGTTGATTGACGACCACATGGCTGATGACCGGCCGAGCTGCTGTGGTATGCTCCACGCTTGCGCCATCGGTGCCGACAGCCTTCCACAGGCTAGCCACAGCGTCTGCGCTGTTGGAGACCGCGCCGAGCATGGTGCCGGAGAACATGAGTGGAGTCCACTCGGTGTTGTTGGTATCGGCCGCGTTCTTGGACAGGTCGATGTCGCGGAAGATCAGGTAGTTGGCGTCTGCGGAATAGGTCAGGCCGGTGTTGGCAGCGGAGTAGTCCGTTTGCGTGCCATCAGCACCCACGCCGTAATACTTGGTGCGGGTCCTGTTGACGCTTACGCCGTGCATGCCAGCAGTGGACTGTCGTGGTCGGAGGCATCAGTATCGCGCAAAATATCTGAATCGGAGAGATCGGCGTCACCGGCGTATTCGGAAGACGGCGTGCCGTCCACCCACTGATAATTGAGGGCTCCTTGCTGCATGCAAGTCTGCGTGACCTTGTTGATGCGGCCAATAACCTTCTTGCCAGAACCAATCGCACGCAGCTGCTGCTCGTTACCAATCAGGATGTAGGTCTTGCCGTTGATCTCCTTGGTGACCTGACCCTCAAAGTCACGGCCGCCAAGCGCCGTCGCGGCGACCTGCACATTGGCCTTCGCCGGCGATTGATCCGTCGCATTTGAGGAATCGTTCTTGGCATCTTGAGAAGAAGCATCGTTTGGAGCCTGCGTTTGGGCTCCATCATTAGTGGAATTGCCAGCGGTAGCTTCTGCTGAGTCGTCCGCCTTATTGCCTGCCTCACCATTTGAGGATTCGGAAGAATCACCAGTAGTAGAAGATGAAGGAGATGAATCCTGCTGTGCGTCTTGATTCGTTTCGGAAGGTGTTGGCGCACCGTTTGATGTATTGGCCTCTTCTGACGTCTTATCGTCAACGTTGACATTGCGGGCAGAAGGAGCAGCTACGACAGTCCCCCCCCCCCCCTCAGAAATTACGGCGTTAGGAGAGCTACTCACATCGTCTATATTCTGAGCATATGCTGCAGGCACCATGCACACGATGGACAAGGAAACAGCAATAACCGAAGCAAGGCAACGCTTCAAAGACAGGCACTGCCGTCCAGATTCCTGTTCTGTTCCTCCGTTAAACCCGCAACGGACGAACTTCGATTCCGAGCTCATTGTTTCCTCTCATAGATTCGCAACCCCCTTTCGGGAGGTTACTGCATACAACTATACGGAAGAGGTTGACAAAAGAACAAAAAAAACGTTCATTTGCTGGGGCCGGTTAGTGTATGTCTTTCTGAGCAAAAAGAAAAAAAGCCCCGCAGCTATGCAGGGCTTTTCCAACGAGGTCATGAGAGAGGAAGAGAACGACCCCGTTTAATGGTTGACGAAGCTTTAGGACCTCGCCAAATCACTCATCATTCCGCACTTTCAAGTTTACGCCAATCTCACTTTCAAGTTTACGCCAATCTCGCTTTCGATTTTACGCCGACAGCACTGCTGACGATTACACTTTCGATATTGAGAAATCACAAGAAAGCAGCAAAAGGTCATAAGAAAACCCGCCCGGGAAAGAGGGAAGACTGGGCGGGTTGAGGAAGGGAAGAAAAGGAGGTCAGTTATGGATTACTTGGCGACCTCCTTGGAGTCCTTGTTCTTCGGCATAACCCAGAACTTGAGCAGCGGGTAGCTCACGATCACGGCGAGCAGGGTGTTGACCACGGAGGCGATGGTGCCAGCAATGCCAGCGCCCATGCCCCAACCCTGGCACAGACCGGTCACATAGCCCGGCAGCACAAGGTTCACAACCACGATGATCACAGCGAGGATCACGTACTTCCAAGCGGCATCCTTGAAGCTGGAGTCAGACTTGAACACCCACTTCATCTGCACGAAGAAGTTCACCACCTGGGCGAGCGCCTCGGCAAGCAGGAAGGTGAGGAAGCCGCCCAGACCGTTGCCCTGAGTGTCGTAGTTGAAGATCAGGAAGTGGAACGGCTGCGTCAGGCCCATGCCGCTGATGAAGATGGCGGTGCCGATCCACGTCACCACGAAACGGGTGATGGTGGAGATGTTCGACAGCACGTTGAACAGGATGAACTCCCAGATGTTCGGGTGGTCCTTGATCCACTGGCGGATCGGACCGACCTTCTCAGCCGGCTGCGTTGCGTTGTTATCAGTCATTGTTCAGCTCCTTTGCAGTACGCTTGTTTGCGGATTGGTTGCGGAAGAAGCCGGCGATGACGCCGCCCAATCCGCGGAAGGTGTGTCCGTTGGCGATTTTGACGATGGCGTCGACCATCGCGGAATCGACCATGCCTTGGGTCATCTTGCTCATGGCTCGAGGAGGCATGTTCAGGATGAACAGGGTGTTGAGGTCCGGAGCGCCGGTCTTCTGACGAATCTTGGCTTCCTGCTTGGTGAGCGTCTTGGCGACGGTACGTGCCACGAAGCCCTTGGAATCCACCCACGACATGATCGGATCGTTCACGCCGAACGTCACCGGCTTGCCCGGTGCCACAACCTCATGGCCGAACAGCACGGCCATTTCGGCGTCGGTCACTTCCTTGACGTGGCCGCTGAGATAATGGCCGAGCGCAGTATCCGCGGCAACCGGATTGACATCGCCTGCGACGGTGTGCGGAATTGTAAGCGGCAGGTGTTCGGCGTTGTCGCCCACCATCAGCGTCCACTCGCCGGTTTCCGTCTTCCATTCGTTGCTGGCAACGTCGAAGTGACGGAAGGTGTAACGGTCGAAATCGATGTGCACGCTCTTGCTTTCGTGTGCGGCAAGCGAAACCTTGGCGAAGCCTTGAGCTCGCGATCCGGACGCAACACGCCACCCTGCGGACCGCGCACGTACAGCTGTACAACGGTCGAACCGGCAACATCGGAATCGTTGCTGACCATCACGTCAATGCCGTTCTCACCAGCAGTGGCGGCACTGTAGGTGAACGTGGAGTAGCTCAAGCCGTAACCGAACGGGAAGCGCACGGGCACACCGGCGGTCTCGTAATAACGGTAGCCAACGAACGGGCCTTCGCGATAGATCGCATCGCGACCAATCGCCGGATACCAACCGGAGCTCGGGCAATCCTCGTAATGCATCGGCCAGGTTTCAGCCAAGTGGCCGGACGGATTGATCTCACCGGTCAGCGCGCGCACGGTCGCGGAAGCGCCGGCCTGACCCGACAGACCCACGTAAAGCACTGCGGCAACGTCGTCAATCCACGGCAGTTCCACCGGAGAGCCGGCGACAAGCACGACCACGATCGGCTTGCCCGCGCCCTTCAGCGCTTCGACCAGATCGTTCTGCACCTGCGGAATCGCCATGGTGGAACGGTCAAGGCCTTCGGATTCGCTGCGTTCGTCAAGACCGACGACTGCAAGCACCACATCAACGCTTTCCTTGCCAGCCAGCGCGACTGCGTCTTCCACGAGCACGCGGTCAGCCTTGCCCTGGCGGTCATAGCCCTGCTCATAGCCGGCAAGCACGAGGCCTTCGGCGTTCTTGACCTCTTCAAGAATGTTCTCTTCCTTGGTGGCGTTCACCTTGGAGGAGCCGGAACCCTGATAACGTGCGGTTGCGGCCATATCGCCGATCACCGCCACGCGGGTGCCGGCCTTGAATGGCAGGGTCGCGTTATCGTTCTTCAACAGCACACTGGAGCCTTCGGCCACCTTGCGTGCCACGTCGTGATGCGCTGCTGCGATATCGTCTTTGAGCAGATCGTTACGTCCAACACCGACCAGCTTGGTCGCTGCCGCGATTTTGCGACTTCTGCGGCACGCGCGTTGATATCGGCTTCAGACAGAGTTCCCGCCTTGACCGCGCCTTCCAGCTCACGCACGGAAGTGAAGCCCGGAGACGGCATTTCCAGCGATCCGCCTGCCTTGACTGCTGCGACCGCGGAGTTGGATCCGCCCCAGTCGGAGACGACCATGCCGTCGAAGCCCCATTCGTCGCGCAGAATCTCCTGGAGCAAATGCTTGTTTTCGTGCGCGTAGACGCCGTTGATCTCGTTGTAGGAGGTCATGATGGTCAGCGGCTTGGCTTCACGTACTGCGATTTCGAAACCGGTCAGATACAGTTCGCGCATGGTACGTTCGTCGACCACGGAGTTGCTGGCCTGGCGGCGCAGTTCCTGGCTGTTGACCGCGAAATGCTTCGGGCATGCGGAGATGCCGTTGCTCTGGATGCCGCGGATCAGGCCTGCCGCCATACGTCCGGCGACGATCGGATCTTCGGAATAGTATTCGAAGTTACGTCCGCACAGCGGGTTGCGCTTGATGTTCAGACCCGGGCCGAGCAACACGTTCACGTCAAGATCGTGCGCTTCGTTGCCGAGGGCCTCGCCCATTTCTTCGGCGAGCGCCGGATCCCAAGAATTGGCCACGGTTCCTGCGGTCGGGAAGCAGGTGGCCGGCTTGGATGCGCCGATGCCGAGATGATCGCCTTCGCCGAGCTGGCGGCGCACGCCATGGGGGCCGTCGCTCATCACGAAGCTGGGGATGTCTGCGCGGTCGTTGCCTCGCGAATCCCATTCGGATCCACCGGAAAGCATTGCGGCCTTTTCAACGACCGAAAGTTCTTCGAGTTCCATTGGTTCTCCCTTGCACTAACTCCTCGAACCCGCTTGGCCCTCCCTGAGCCTGCGCTGTTCTTGTTGCGGATGTTCTTGGCTGCATCGCATGTGAGCATCCGCCGCTAGTTTGATTGAACCAGCCTTTCGCCGCCAACCTGCGCCCCATTACACAACCTGTCGTTTTGCCCGCACAATCGGACATTCCTTAACTGATTTCGGAATCAAAGAAACTCACATGGCAGATACGTTTTTACCGCTCCGCCGCGCTTTCGTATGCGTTCCATACACACCATACGGCGTAGGAAATGAGCGGACAGATGGTGGCGGAAATAATCACGTCGGTCGGATAGTGCAAGCCGAGCAGCAATCGCGAACAGGCGACCGCCGCGACAAGCGCGACAGCGCCGATGACCGCCCTGCGGAGGAACACCTGTCTTCCGTTTGCACGCCCGTCATCTTCTCCGTCGGGGAAGCATTTGCGCGCGAAATTACGCACGGTAAGAATCATCATGACCGATACGATCACCGCGGCTGCCGTGTGACCACTCGGGAAACTTGGATCGCCCGGCAATAGATCACTGCCGACGGAAGTAATCGGACGGGGGCGTTCGACCAGCCATTTGACACCGGTCACGTACAGTATCGCGCCGCCGACACGACGACATCGCGGATGACGACGCGCCTGCTGCCGGTAATACGCAAATCGACAGCGGCAAGCGCGGCGACGATTGCGATGCAGCCTACCGTTGAAAACAAATACGCAAGTACCGTAGAGCAGTCGCGCAACCCTTCTGGCAGCGCCGCTAAAGCCTGCAAAATATTGGTTTCACGCATTGTCGCGATTGCCGAATTGCGCAGTGCGACGCCAATCATAGGCACAATGCCGCACAATATGGCGGTTGCGATTACCACAGCCGCCGCTCTCGCGATGCTTCCGTTCTTCATATGCATGATTTCAGTTAAGCACAGTTCACCATACCGTTGCCGTATGTTCACATCCGAGGTACCCCCGAAAATCGAGGATTATCCTTCAGGGGGCTTCCCCGACACGCGCGCTGCAGACGGCCGCGCAACACAAATATGGCATACCCACACGGGAAGTACCGCGAACGATGCGAGAATCGGAATTGGCGTTTAAGAAGGAAAGAAGGAAATATGACCGAACCGATCGCAATGACCATACGCCATATGAAAATCGAGGATTATCCGCTGGTATACGGACTGTGGACGCGATGCACAGGTTTCACTATGAGGGATATAGACGATTGCGAGGATGCGATAAAGACGTTTCTCAAACGCAATCCCGACACCTGTTTCGTAACTGAGGACGATGACGGAAGGATCATTGGCGCGATTCTTGCCGGCAACGACGGAAGACGGTCGCGCATCTACCACACGGCGGTCGACCCCGACGCACGCGGTAGGGGCATTGGCTCGATGTTGGTGGGCCGTGTGGTTGAAACGCTTCGTGCGATCGGTCTGCCGAAAGTCGCTGTCGGAGTGCCCGCAGACAACGATGCCGGCAACGATTTCTGGGAACGGCAGGGCTTTGCAGTCCGTGACGATTTGGTTTATCGAGAACTGCCGTTGTAATAACGAACCATCCACGATGCCGTGCACGTCGCCCCAGCCCACGTTGTTCGCGAACAGTGAGTAGAAGCCCCGTACCGCCCCTCTCATGGACACGTAGGCAACGGTAAGGCCGCGGTCCAACGCATTCATTACGTGACGCAGCAGCCACACATCAAGAGGGCCCCTACCACGATGGAAGTCCGAAAAGGCCATTGATGGTGGATCTCTGTTCGGACGGAAGACACGGTTTAGGCGAACGAGCTACGCCTTGGTTAGCTTCTTGTGCCTGAGAGTGTAAACAGCATCGGCGGAATCGGCGACACGCTTGGAATGCGTCACCACAATGACACATTTACCGAGTTGATGAGCGGCATGCCGCAAAAGATCAATCACTTCATCAGTCATTTCCGGATCCAGGCTGCCGGTCGGTTCATCCGCCAGAATCGCGCGGCCGGGCGCCACTAGGGCGCGGCCGACCGCCACTCGCTGACGTTGTCCGCCCGACAGGTGCATGATGTTGCGCTTCGATTCCTCACGGCTCAGTCCCAAATCCTCGAGGATCTTCATATCGGCCTTGGGATTGACCAAACGCAGATTCTCTTCGGGAGTGAGATAGTCGATCAGATTATGGTCTTGGAACACCAAGGACACGTGCTCGCGACGGTGCTTTGAATAACCCGTCGTAGCTATATCTTCACCCTCGAAACGGACCACTCCATCAGAGGGGGCATCCAGACCGGCCAACAGGGACAGCAGTGTGCTCTTTCCCGCTCCCGATGGACCGGTTATCGCATACATCTTTCCGGATTCGAAATCAGCGTTCACGTCCGAAAGAACGCGGATCTTTGCCGCGCCATATGAGTAATTGACATGGTCCAATTGCAGACAGATAGTCATGATTAATATCTCCTAACGCATAGAGGAAAGAATGGATTTCGGGGATTTGGCCAGCACTGCGGCGCACGACACGGCAAGCGCAATCGCGATGACCGCGCATCCGAGCAGCAGGATGAGCAGCGTCTGTTCTGGCGGCAGAGCTTCCACCTGCAATGATTCAAGAGGCGCGACTCCAGAATCGTGCAGCAGAAGCGAGGACACGTATCCAGACAATAGGGAGCCCGTGCCCAGCGAGCACAGGGCTGCGACCACAGCCATGAGACCGGTTTCGATCGCGAACTGGGCGATAATCTGCATCTTGCCGATGCCGAGAGCCAGAAGGGTGCCTATCTCATGAATACGTGAGCGGATCCAGAAGACAAGCGCCATGCCCAGTACCAACACATCAGCCAAGCAAACGGACAACAGCGCCATACGAACCAGATCGCGCACCGTTTCCACCGACTGCAGCACACCAGAAAGCCGCGCCGAGTCATCGATGACACCATACTTGCTTCCAGCGATTTTTTTCGCTTGGGCCACTGCGGCGGAGAGGGCCTGCGGATTATCCGAAAGACACCGGATCGTGCCGACCCGTTCCTCTCCAGTCAGCGCGGAAACCACTTGGGCACCCGCATAGATAAGATTCTCCGATGCGTCCGATGGCATAGGGCTCTGTGCCTGCACATTGCCAGAGAAGATTCCGGCCACGCGAACGGTGGAATCGCGGTCTTCCTGGCTGAGCCGGAGTGTTGATCCCACCGATAGCCCATTCTCACGTGCGAAATCCCGGTGAATCAGTACGTTCCGGCCATTACCTGAAATGTGGTGTCCTTGTTCCAACCGGTACAGACCGCTTTGGAACTCTTCGGACAACGAGGAGTCAGTGGTGCCCAGCACGCTGACCTGCGTGGATAGACCGGAATCCAGCCGAGGACCATGTTCGGGGACAACCGGATGCGCTCCATCCACCCCTGCCAAGGTCTTACGCTCGTAAACGGTTTTTCCTACGCCGGGGATGCGCGAGAACCGGCTCGCTTCCTTTAGACTTGCAGGATTCTCGCCTGTGTCGACGGTAAAACCTATTCCCATGCTTCTGCCGATATCGTCGGACATTTTCTGAAGTGCCGTTGACACTCCAACCTGAGCCACAAGACTGGTGAAAACCATCAGCATCAGCAGTCCGATGATTCCGCTGCGTACCGGTTTACGCACGATTGCCAGCGTGGCACGATTCCACACGTTCATGCCCGTCATCGGAGCTCCGACAGGCTTCGCGGCGACTTGCGCAGCATCGGTATGCACGATATGGCGACGCATACCAGCATCACCGCCAGCAGGCCGAGCGACACATACAGTACGGCAGTCGTGTCGATCGATACCGTGAGCGAATCCAAGGTAGAACCGACATATTGGATTCGAGATCGCCGCCAACCTGTCCCATGCTGCTCAGCTCCTTCGCCGCGGAGGCGTTCACGGAACGGAGGGCCGAAGTGCCAAGCCATTGGGCCACTCCTCGTGCGCACAACCATCCGAGGACCAGGGACGGCAGACCGATCAGAATCATCTCGGTTAGATATTGGGCGATCAGGGATGGCTTGCCGATGCCAAGGGACACCAGTACGCCCATCTCCTGACGTCGGTCGTTCATCCACAGTAAGAGCATGAGACTGAGAACTATCACGGCCGAAATGGTCACGCCGATCAAAGCGCCGAGCATCATGGAACGCACACCTCGGGCGGCATTCAGCATGCTCGACGTATATTGGTCATTGCGTGTGATCTGGTAGTTGTTCCAATCCACTGGAAGCTTCTTCGCCGCTTCCATGGTTTTCTCCACGTCGACACCCCTGTCCAGAACGAAAGTGGCATCCTGGTATATTTCCTTGCCGACCTTGTACTGGTACAGAGTACTTGTAGTGTCCAAATCGGTGTACACAGTGTTGGAGGTGAGTTCCGCGCGGCTGGATACCTTTCTGTCGCTGTCCCCTTTGAATATTCCGACGATGGTGGTTTTGACAGTTGCCGTCGAATGCGACTCATTGTCGGCATCATATGGATTGGCCTTGAGCGTGAGGGTATCGCCGACTTTAAGCCCATTGGTTTTGGCGAGATCCTCATGGACCATCGACATATGCTTATCGGACGCCTTTAGATGACGTCCTTCGACCATGCCGAGCGTGTGGGACGTGAACACATTGAGTTTTGACGAATCGTTTGTGCCTATGACGTTGGCCGTATTGCCGAACTGCTGTTCTTTCTCCGCATCGTAATCATCGCCGCCGGGGACCTTCACCACGCTGGCTCCCACGAGATCGGCGGTGGCGTTCTGCCTGACCATGCACGAGCCAACCCCGGACAGCTTCGAGATTCGTTGCACATCAGCGGGACGAACCATTCCGCCTCCGCGAGGTGTCAGCATGCTGCCTTGCAGGTTACTGGCCAGCACGAATCCGCCGACCGCCTGTTTCTCAATCTGTCCGGCCTCATGTTGCGCTGCCCGAGAAACTGCGGTTGCGGACAGCATACTCGCCGTTATGATGGTCAGCACAATGAACAGCACTGCGGTGCGCACTCGCTTTCTGAGCACATAGCGCGCCGCCCGTGAGATGAATGTCATTAATACCCCCTGTGAAGCTGGGACCTTCTCATCCGAAACAATGAAATCTAATTCGATTCTTCGATTGGTCATTCGCCAAAATACATGGTTCACCTCGGAACATGGCAAGATATGCCTTGAGCGAAAAAACGAAACAACATTGGTTGCATTATGCTCCGGGACATCGGTCGTTTTGTTCATTTGACAAACTTTGAACGGCTATAAAACAGTGCATATACCAATGGAGGCCCCAATCGAAATTGGGGCCTCCATCAGAGAGAAAGGAAGGAGTGGCAAGTATTGGTTATTTATTCGGTCAGAATCTTGGCCTTCTCGTTGACGCTTCAACCGTCTCGACCGTCTTGACTTCCTCGTCGGGGATCTCACCGGCCGCGAGCTTGGCTTCGAGCTGCTCGACGATTTCGGCGTGCATCTTCTCGTTGATCTTCACCTTGAACATGAACACCAGCAGGCTGAGCACGATCAGGTCGAGCGGCACATAGAAGGCGCAGACTTCGAAGGTGTGGATGTTCGCGGCGGTCATGTCGGCGGCGGTGGCGGAGCCGATCATGCCAGCGGCGATGGCGACTGAAGCCGACGATGCCGTTGGACAGGGCGCCACCGACACCGTTGTTCAAGAAGGTTTCAGCAAGTAAGATTAAGTCTTTA
>ENA-OQAJ01000439-OQAJ01000439.1-human-gut-metagenome-genome-assembly--contig:-NODE-439-length-13101-cov-3.684908_pt1 | contig 13101 bp, 13 predicted proteins | sample MGYA00242736_ERZ504529 | MGnify/ENA primary metagenome ERZ504529 (study PRJEB26092, sample SAMD00036275) | human gut metagenome | host: Homo sapiens | study: EMG produced TPA metagenomics assembly of...
CTTCTGTTCTTCGCAGATGCTGTTCCACTGGCAGTTTCCACAGATTTCCTTACGTTTATCCGTCGCAAGGATTTTTTCCTGGACTTTTTTTTGTAAATTCGCTGAAGTGCAATGTCTGTCCGGCCTTCAGTCCACATTTTTTCAGCACGGCATTGTCATACTCTGCCACTTTATCTCCGGCTTCGCAATGTCCGCCCCGATTATTCGGACAGGCAGGCAGATACTCATCCGTATCCGCATGAAGCCTTATTTTCTTTCCCTCCAGAAAAATCTTCAGCATCTCGGACATATGTGCAGTAAAACCGTTACTGTAGCCTTCCCCCTTAAAATATGCCAGGCACATACCATGATGAGGGCGCAGCGGAATAATCTTTCCCTCTGTGCCCTCATCGGAAGCATATGCCGTGGCAATGCTTTTATCTTGCATATTTACGTACCTTTCCTGATAAAACATAAGCCAGTGCGATCTTGATAAGATCCGGAATGATAAACGGGAATACGCACCAGCCAAGAACTGCTATCAGACCTACCGGACCTGTGCTTCTTGTGTAAGCAAACATAAACCATGCGGTTCCAAATGCATAGCATACGATCAGTCCAATGATCATGGAAATGATCTGAACAACCGGCTTTCTGCCAAAAACACTTTCAATGGCCCACATAACAAGTGCGGAAAAGATAAATCCGATAATATATCCACCTGCATTTCCAAGAAGAGATCCGATTCCTCCGGAAAATCCCGCAAATACCGGAACGCCTACGGCTCCAAGGAGAACGTAAACCAGGACTGCCAGAGTTCCTCTTTTTCCTCCAAGTACGCCAACTGCCATAAATACTCCGAATGTCTGCAGAGTAAACGGTACCTGTGCCGGAATGGAGATCCATGAGCAAACTGCCATCACTACTGCAAAAACCGCGATATAAACAAGATCATACGTCTTACTTCTGGTTGCTGCCACTGTTGTCATAATAACCTAAGTCCTCTCTTTCTTTTTCTGCTTTCCCTGACGGAAAAACGTCTTACATCTTTTCCTAATGATTTCCGTCTTTTGCTGTTAATAATTTAACACAGCGTGTTTGGATTGTCAACCAATTTTCTCTCTTACAGTTTACGTTTTTCTGCTTCAAAATTTCTTCTCCGATGTTATACTGAAAGTAATGATTTTCAGCCTAAAAAGGGGGATTTTTCCATATGGATATACATGATATACACAACATCAGCACAACCTGCACCCGGACAGAATTCGTGGGAACTGCAGTCCTTGACACCATCGGACTTGTGATTTCCGGAGTTGACGATTCCCTTCTTCAGCAGATGAATGTGGGCACCAAATACCACTGTCTCGGGCTTTTCAGTTCCCGTACAGGTGCTGCAGGCCAGATCACCGCCATTGACGATGCAGTAAAAGCAACCAACACAGAAGTGCTTTCCATTGAACTTCCACGAGATACGAAAGGCTGGGGCGGACACGGAAACTACATTGTACTTGGCGGAAATGACGTATCCGATGTACGCCACGCCATTTCAATGGCCCTGGAACTGACCAACAAAAATGCCGGCGAAGTTTACATCAGCGAATCCGGACATCTGGAATTTGCTTTTTCTGCCAGCGCAGGCCCTGCAATCCATAAAGCTTTCGGCACACCACTTGGGGAAGCATTCGGATTTATGGCAGGCTCTCCCGCCGCGATCGGACTTGTTATGGCTGACAATGCCGTAAAATCCGCTGCTGTTTCCATCACAAAATACATGACCCCGGATATCGGTACCAGCCATTCCAACGAAGTGATCATCGCCATCTCCGGTGACGCCAGTGCTGTAAAAGCAGCTGTACTGGAGGGCCGTCAGACAGGGCTTGAACTCCTCATCGGCATGGGAACCTATCCGGAGATTCCAGGTATCCCATACCTGTAAAAATTTCCTGCATTCTTTTTTCAACACCCGGATAACAAGACAGGGCCTCTTATTTTTTAACCAAATCAAGCAAGTAGCGAAGCGGATTGCGAATATCCGCTTGACCCTTATTACTGCAAAAAGCGCCACAGAAGATCGTAACACGATCCTGTGGCGCTGCTTTCGTTTTATATATTTTCTCCTCTGTCAGAATCAGCCAACCTGATATACATCTGCAGACTGAAGTCCGAAGCTTAATGCCTCCTCATGGCTTCCGCAGTAGATATCCACATGTCCATAAGGAGTTCCAAGATCCTCTACCGTATACACATTACCATTGATCAGAAGCTTGGTTCCAAAAGGTACTCCTGCCATTGCAACTGTACGTCCTGCTGTCGGAACTGTACCACTGGCTGTAAGATTGCCTGCTGTACCACAGCACTGTGCACAGTTACAGTATGCTGTCAGTGTAAAGTTTCCAAGGTAGGTCCCCTGGCTGGAAGAACCGGAATCTGAAGTATCTGCCGCTGTATCTGAAGTATCTGCAGATGCATCAGAAGTATCCTCATAACTCTCATCTGTATCTTCTGATGCGCCACCAGCCTGTGCCTCGTCTTCCTCCGCATCCTCTTCCTCTACAACCACATCGGAACTTGTAGAACTGCTGGAAGATTCTGTAGTATCCTCATCCGGATCATATCCATAATCATCATAATTATCTCCTGCATCTTCAGAACTGCTGTCAGAAGAAGAATTGTCTGTATCTTCGTAACTGCTGTCAGAAGAAGCATCTTCTGTATTCTGCGCTTTTTCCTCTTCTGCCGCTTTCGCTGCAGCCTGTCGTTCAGCTTCCGCTGCCGCTTCGGCCCTGGCTTTCTCTTCTGCAGCTTTCTCAGCTTCTGCCTGCTGCACCAGTGCAGTAATATTACTGTCCGCATTACTGATATCTGCCATCAGCTGCTGTGCCTCTTCCTGGCTGGCGCTGATCTGATCTACATAAGAATTGATATCATCACTTGTACTTGCCGCCATGGACTGTACTTCCTGCTGCTTGGATGCACGCTCAGTCATCAGATTATCAATCTCTGCTGACTCTGTCTCGACCTTCTTCTCATTCTCCTGGATATTCTTCTGGAGGCTGACATATTTATCCAGCATATTTCTGTCATATGTAGAAATCTGGATCGCATTCTCCGCGCGGTTCAGAAATTCTGCAAGGCTCTCGGATGAGAGCAGTGTCTCCAATGCAGAAGTACCTGCATTCTCATACATATATGCGATTCGGAGTTTCATGGATTCATACTGATCCGCTGAAGCCTTCTTCGCCTTCTCAAGTTCTGTTTTTACTTTATTTAATTCGTCTTCCTTCTCAGCAGCCTGGATACTCAGTTCAGAAATGCTGTTGGTAAGATCTTCATACTGTGCGTTTAAATCGGCCAGATAGCTCTCCAGCTCCTGCTTCTTGCTCTCAAGGCTTCCGATGCTGTTCTGTACCTGTGCAAGTCCCTCCTGTGCGGCCTGTTTCTCCGCCTGAGCTTCTGCGATCGCAGCGTCTGTACCTGATGCATATACAGTGCTTCCCATGGAAAGGGTGAGCATACCTGTCAGCAGTAATGTGAAAACTTTTCTATTCTTCATATAAACACCTTTCGTCCTTTCATGGGTTATAGTATAACACATTTTTCACAGAAAGCAATACTTTTATTTTATTTCTGTAACAAATACGTAATAATTGAAATTTCTATGCAACAAAAGCACACCAAAAAAGCTGCTGTTTTGCAGATTTTCCACGCAAAACAGCAGCTTTTATTTATCTTATCCTATGCAGTCTCAATTCCCAAGTTGTCAGCTATGCGGATCTTTCTCCGCTGTCATTGCCATACACCCTAAGGCTGTGTCTACTCTGCAGCCTCCATAAGAACTTCATTCTCAGCTTCTTCAGCCATTACTTCCTGATACTTGTCCAGGATGATCTTCTGGATCCGCTCTCTTGTTGCAGAGTTAATCGGATGCGCGATATCGCGGTACTCTCCGTCACTTGCCTTACGGCTTGGCATTGCGATAAACAGACCTTTCTCTCCTTCGATCACCTTAATGTCATGTACCACAAACTCATCATCTATAGTAACCGACACAACGGCCTTCATTTTCCCTTCTTTTGCTACCTTTCTCACACGTACATCTGTAATATTCATTGTTACTTGCCCCTTTCATTTCGCTAAACATATCTGCGGGAATTTCTGCATTTACAATACGTAGCGCTCGTTTTTCTCCACGACGATCTTTACTTCTCCTTCTTCGCCGCAGTAATATGAATTCGCCCGGATAGTATCCCGGCTCTCAACAATGCAATTCTCAATGTGCGTATTATCTCCAAGGTATACGTCATTAAGGATCACAGAGTTTTTTGATCACACAGTTATTGCCTACAAATACATCTCTGAACAGAACAGAATTCTCCACGGTTCCATTGATAATACATCCGCTGGATATCAGACTGTTCTTCACAGTTGCTCCCGGATTATATTTTGCCGGTGGCACGTCTGCAATTTTGGTTTTGATCGCAGGCTCCTGCTTGAAGAAATAATTGCGGATCTCCGGTTTCAGAAAATCCATGTTTGTCTGGTAATAAGCCTCTGCAGTAGAGATGTTATTCCAGTAGGTATCGATCTTATATCCATAAATTCTCTTCAGATTCTTATATCGGATGAGAATATCATTTACAAAATCATGTCTTCCCTCCTGGGCGGCACGTTCGATCAGCTCGATCAGCTGTCTCCTGCGGATGACATAGATACCTGTAGACACTGTATTATAAGAAGAAACAATCGGTTTCTCCTCAAATTCCTCGATCCGGCAGTCCTCATTCATGCGGAGGACACCAAATCTCTCAACCTGACTCTGATCCTGGCATGTGGTACATACAACGGTAACGTCTGCACGTTTTGCAATATGATACTCCAGAACTTTATTGTAATCCAGCTTGTAGATTCCATCGCCGGAAGCAATTACAACATACGGTTCATGGCTGTTCTTAAGGAAAGTCAGATTCTGATAAATCGCATCAGCAGTTCCCTGATACCATAAACTGTTGTCTCTGGTAATGGTTGGCGTAAAAACATAAAGCCCTCCCTGCTTTCTTCCGAAATCCCACCATTTGGATGAGCTTAAATGCTCATTGAGGGAACGGGCATTATACTGTGTCAGCACAGCAACCTTCTGGATATGTGAATTCGCCATGTTACTGAGGGCAAAATCGATCGCGCGGTAGCTTCCTGCAATAGGCATCGCCGCAATCGCTCTTTTGTTTGATAATTCTCTCATACGGTTATTGTTACCGCCTGCCAAAATAATACCTATCGCTCTCATTCTTTCCCACCGTCCTTTGCTGCAATTACCTGGCCAGCTGCCAGCTCTCCGTCAGGGTAGTCTTCTTTCGTTGTAACGCCTGAGATGGCGGTATTCTTACCGATTTTAACATTATCCGGAATCACGCTGTTTTCTCCGATTGCCGCAAGGCCGAAGGAATATACGGCAGGTTTCAGAACATTCGGTGCTTCCTCACCACAACCGATCACAACATTGTTTCCTACAACAACGTCCTCTGCCACAATGGCTTTATCCATAACAACATTCTCACCAACAGATGTGTTCTTCATGATGATAGAATCACGGATCACACTGCCCTTGCCAATAACAACATTCGGACCGATTACTGAATTATGTACTTCACCGTAGATTTCGGTTCCCTCACCAATGATGCACTTATCCACAACTGCATCCTCGGAAATGTACTGCGGCGGAATCACATCCCCCTTGGTGTAAATCCTCCAGAATTCTTCATAAAGATTAAACTCCGGAATGATGTCGATCAGCTCCATATTTGCTTCCCAGTAAGAACCAAGTGTTCCAACATCTTTCCAGTAGCCATTGTACTCATAGGCAAAAAGACGCTGGCCTTTTTCCTTACATACGGAAGAATATGTTTACCAAAATCACATCCGTTCTGATCTTTCAATGCGATCAGCGCATCCTTAAGAACCGGCCATGAGAAAATATAAATACCCATAGACGCAAGATTACTGCTTGGATGCTCCGGTTTCTCCTCAAACTCAGTAATACGGTTACTCTCATCAGTGACCATAATACCAAAACGGCTGGCTTCCTCGATCGGAACAGGCATACATGCAATGGTAATATCTGCCTTGTTCGCCTTGTGGAAATCCAGCATCACTTCGTAATCCATCTTATAAATATGGTCACCGGAAAGGATCAGTACGTAGTCTGGATTATACTGCTCCATATAAGCCAGATTCTGATAAATCGCATTGGCAGTTCCTGTATACCATTCACTGCTTGTACTCTTCTCATATGGAGGAAGGACTGTAACACCACCTTCATTGCGGTCCAGATCCCACGGAATACCAATCCCAATATGTGTATTCAGGCGGAGCGGCTGGTACTGTGTCAGCACACCCACCGTATCAATTCCCGAGTTAATACAATTGCTCAGTGGAAAATCGATGATACGATATTTACCACCAAAAGCGACTGCCGGCTTTGCAACCTTTTCTGTCAAAACTCCTAACCTGCTGCCTTGCCCACCGGCCAAGAGCATGGCAATCATCTCTTTCTTAATCATGCGATCACCTCTTGTATGTTATGATTATTTAATTATAGCATACTTTACCGTATTAGTGAACATTTTTTTACAATTATTTTGATTGTGTTTTACTTTTTTTATCGCTATTGTATACCACGAATTGGTAAGACTTGTCGTTTTTTTTTTCGTTCTTCTGGTAATTTTCAACATTTTTTTTTGATATTATTTTCTGGTTACTTTTATATTCCACAGAGAAACATTTTTTTTAGCCAAAAGTACCACTTTTTCAATTGTTTCTGTTGGCGTTATAATAAAGCAGACAAAAGAACCCCGAAAATAACATATATATAAGGAGATTATTATGTATCAGATAGACTTTCATAAACCGCTTCATATTCATTTTATCGGTATCGGCGGCATCAGCATGAGCGGCCTTGCCGAGATCCTTCTTGAGGAAAACTTCCGTATCTCCGGTTCCGATGCCAAAGCCAGTCCTCTTACACGTACACTCGAGGAACGTGGTGCCGTCATCTACTACGGACAGCGTGCAGCCAATATCAAAGATGATGTCGATGTGGTTGTCTACACAGCAGCGATCCATCCGGACAACCCGGAATTTGCCTGTGCAAAAGAAAAAGGGCTCCCAATGCTCACACGTGCGGAACTTCTCGGCCAGATCATGCGTAACTACGATACACCGATCGCCATTTCCGGTACCCACGGAAAAACCACCACAACTTCCATGGTTTCCCACATCCTTCTTGAGGGCGACTGTGACCCCACTATCAGTGTAGGCGGAATCCTTCCTGCCATCCACGGGAATATCCGTGTCGGCAACTCTGAAACTTTCGTCACAGAAGCATGTGAATATACCAACAGCTTCCTGAGCTTCTTCCCTAAGATCAGCGTGATCCTGAACATGGATGCCGACCATCTGGACTTCTTCAAGGATATTGACGATATCCGTCATTCCTTCCGGAAATTTGCTGAGCTTCTTCCGTCTGACGGAACTCTGATCATCAATGCTGATACACCGGAATACGAGACTATTACCCGTGGCCTTCCATGTCATGTTCTCACCTATGGTCTGGAGCATGAGGCAGATTATACAGCCGCAGATATCACCTGGGATAAATACGGACATCCTTCCTTCTCCGTTCTCTTCCAGGGCAAAAAAATCGGCAGCTATTACCTTCGTGTACCGGGCATCCACAATGTTTCCAACGCATTGGCTGCCATTGCCGTAGGACGCCTTCTGGATCTTCCGGATGAGGTAATTGTCAAAGGCCTCGGAAGCTTTACAGGCACAGACCGTCGTTTCCAGTACAAGGGAGAAATCGGCGGCGTTACCATCATTGATGACTACGCACATCATCCAACAGAAATCGAAGCTACCCTTCACGCAGCGAAGAATTATCCGCATCAGAAGTATGGTGTGTATTCCAGCCTCATACCTACACACGTACCAAGGCTCTTCTTCCTGAATTTGCAAAAGCCCTGACTCTGGCTGACCACGTTGTACTGGCTGATATTTATGCCGCACGTGAAACAGACGATCTTGGTATTTCTTCCCAGGATCTCCAGAAACAAATCCAGGAACTTGGAACCCCCTGCGAATATTTTCCGACTTTTGATGAAATCGAGAGCTTCCTCTTAAAAAAGTTGTGCACATGGTGATCTGTTGATAACTATGGGCGCCGGAGACGTTGTAAACATTGGAGAACACCTCCTCGGAAAATAGTTATCCACATTATCCACATGCTTATGCACATTCCAGACGTGCCTGGCATGTGGATTTTTTTGTGCATAACCCACTTGACATAATTCAACGGCCAAATTCCACAAATACCGCATTTTCCCTGTAAAATCGAGGTTTTTTATTTAGTTGCTGATAATTTTATCCTCAAGGTATCCACATTTTCCACATTTTCCACATGCTAATTGGTGCACAACCTCTGTGAAAATAAACTATTCTCAAGTAAAAGTGGTTGTGCTATAATCCTTTTTAGCAAACGCGGACTTTTAAATACCACATGACCATTGAAGAAAACAAAGAAAGGGAGCTGCTGATCATGAGCCTGATTTCACTTCAGAATTCCTCTGAACTGGAGGTAACGATTCTTTCCAATCGTTTTATTGACAATTTCATGCCTCGCGCCAATGGAGAATTCGTGAAAGTATATATCTATCTTCTCCGGGCAGTATCTTCTTCTCCTTCTTCTTTCAGTCTGGAGCATATGGCGGATCGCCTTTTCTGCACAGAAAGGGATATTTTCCGTGCACTGAAATACTGGGAAGGTGAGAAAATACTCTCATTAACTTATACCACAGACCGACAGCTTTCCGGAATCACTTTACTGGAACCTTTTGCGGATGTCGGTCATATGGAAAGCAGTGCTTCCAGTGAGAACATTTTTTCCACCGCCGGAACTTCCTCATCGCCAGTTTCCGCCCAGATGGCAGCCGGCATTTCACAGCCTGTGGCTCTTACCGGTTCAGCCCCAAAAATGTCTCCCTCAGTTCCAGTAATTCTGCTGTTTCCGGCGGTACTTCTTCAGAACTTTCAACCTCTGCGGACTACATCCGCAGCCTTACACCTGACCACATCAGCGAACTGAAACAGAATGAAGAGGTCAGTCAGCTGCTTTATATTGCCGAACAATATCTGGCCAAGACGCTGACTCCTACAGAAATGCAGAAGATTTTTTTCTTCTACGATGAGCTCCATATGTCCGCAGACCTTATTGAATATCTGGTGGAATACTGTGTTTCCAGGGGCCGCAAGAGCATGCGTTATATCGAAACTGTTGCCCTTGCCTGGACCAGGGACGGTGTCACTACAGTTGAAATGGCCCGTGATGCCAGCTCCCGTTTTTCCAAAGATTATTACACGATCCTGAAAGCAATGGGAATCAGTGGACGTAATCCTGTAGAAAATGAGATCAGTTACATCGATACCTGGCGTAAGACCTACGGCTTTGATCTGGAACTGATCCAGGAAGCCTGCAGCCGTACTGTTCTCTCCACCGGCCAGCCAAGTTTCCAGTATGCAGACAAAATACTTTCCGGTTGGAAAAAGAAAAACGTACATACGCTGGAAGATGTCCGGCTTCTGGATGCCGAACACAAGAAACGTCAGCTTGAGAAAGCAGTTTCCCGTAAGAAGCAGCCTGCGGCTCAGTCCCAGAGCAATAACCGCTTCAATAACTTTCACCAGCGTGATTATGATTTTACAGAATATGAGAAACGTCTTTTAAATAACCAGTAACAGAAACTGGAAGGAGCTTTTTATGCCTTTACAGAATTTTCAGTATGATACTATAATGAGAGAATACAGCCGCAGGCAGGCACAGAATCACCGGATTCTGGAGAAACGCACTGCCGAGGCCTACGGAAAGATCCCCCGCCTGAAGGAAATTGATGACGAGGTGGCTACATTAAGTGCTGATAAAGTACGGCGTCTCCTGAACAGAGAAGAAAAGGGTACCGCAGATCTGAAAGCCGCCATTCAGGAACTTTCCGATGAGCGCATCACCCTTCTTGTTGCCAACGGCTTCCCCGGAGATTATCTGGAGATGCCTTATACCTGTCCTGCCTGCCAGGACACCGGCTATATTGGCAGCAAAAAATGCACCTGTTTCAAGAAAGCCGAGAATCGAACTGCTCTATGCACAGTCCAATCTGAACGAAATTCTCGAAAAAGAAAATTTTGACAGCTTTTCATTTGACTATTATTCTGCTACAATAAAAAACGAAGCCACAGGACTGTCTGCCCTGGAAACAGCCAGACGGGCCTATGATACTGCACAGCGTTTTGTGCAGAACTTCGACCATAAATTTGAAAACCTGTTTTTGTATGGCGATACCGGTGTTGGAAAAACTTTTCTTTCACACTGCATCGCACGGGAGCTTCTCAGATCCACACACTGCGTCCTGTACTTTTCAGCCTATGATCTTTTTGATATGATGGCTGCAAATTCTTTTTCCAGAAAAGATACCGGCACGGATGAGGAACTGATCTATGACTGTGATCTTCTGATCATTGATGACCTGGGAACGGAACTTACCAACAGTTTCGTATCCTCGCAGCTTTTTCTCTGTCTCAATGAACGGATCATGCGCAGGAAATCCACGATCATTTCCACGAATCTGACGCTCAAAAAAATTTCTCGGATACCTATTCCGAGAGAACATTTTCCCGAATTGCCAGCAACTATCAGATGATATCGCTGATCGGGAAAGACATCCGTATACAGAAAATATTTTTAGGAGGAAATTAAAATGGCACAGGTAACTACAAAAGATTTTTCCACACTCCCGGTAGGAAGACTTGGACTGATTCCCCTTCAGAGCTGCAGCTCATTAGGTGCGAAGGTGAACGATTGGCTGGTTAAATGGCGTGCCGAAAGACAGTATCCTGGAATGGATTCCTTCGCATTCGAGGGATACAAACGTGATTCTTACATCATCGATGCCAAGACTCCACGTTTCGGCTCCGGCGAAGGTAAATGTACCATCAATGAGTCTGTCCGCGGTGATGACATCTACGTTATGGTAGATGTAACTAACTATAGCTTGTCCTATCCGATCGGACCTTACACGAATCTTATGTCCCCGGATGATCATTTCCAGGATATGAAGCGTGTTATCGCCGCTGTCGGCGGAAAAGCCCGCAGAGTCAATGTGATCATGCCATATCTCTATGAGAGCCGCCAGGACAAACGTGTCGGAAGAGAGTCTCTTGACTGTGCCAATGCACTTCATGAGCTGATCGATATGGGTGTTGAGAATATCATTACCTTTGATGCACATGATTCCCGTGTACAGAACGCAACTCCTCTTCACGGATTTGAGACTGTACAGCCATCCTACCAGTTCATCAAGGCTCTTCTTAAAAATGAAAAGGGTCTCCACATCGACAAGGATCATTTCATGACGATCAGCCCGGACGAGGGAAGCATGAGCCGTGCAATCTATCTTGCCAACGTTCTGGGTGTTGATATGGGTATGTACTACAAACGTCTGGATTACTCAAAATATGTAAACGGCCGTCATCCGATCGCTGCATATGAATTCCTCGGACCGAAGATCGAAGGCAAGGATATGATCCTCATCGATGATATGATCTCTTCCGGTGATACAATCCTGAAAATCGCTTCTCTCCTGAAAGAGAAAGGTGCAGGTAAGGTTTACATCTGCTCTACATTCGGATTCTTCACAGACGGTCTTGATAAATTCGATGATGCTTACAAAAAAGGCTACTTCGACAAACTCCTCACTACCAACCTGGTTTACCAGGCACCGGAGCTTCTTGAGAAGCCATACTACATCAGCTGTGATATGAGCAAATACATCGCACTGATCATTGATACCCTGAATCATGATACTTCTGTCAGCCACCTCCTGAATCCGGTAGACAGAATTAAACGCTGTGTAGCAAACTACATGAGCCAGTATGAGAAATAAATAATAATTTACAGGCGGCTGCATTTTCAGGATCACAGACTGATTCGCTGGAAACGCAGCCGCTTTTTAACCAAATCAAGTAAGTCCCCTGTGGCTTTTACGAATATCCACCTGACTTCTGCATAAAAAAGCAAAGCGGATATTTATTCCCCGCTTTGCCATATATTCCATAAAATTTCATAAAAATCTACATGGGAAGTTTCTGATATGGAATTCCTTCCTTATCCAGGATCTCCATTTCTCTCTTGTGGCAGGTACTTATGATCACCTGTCGTTCTTCTTTGTGAAGCCAGCGAAGAGCTGCTGCAAGACGTTCTTCATCATACATCCCAAACACATCATCCAGGATCACCGGAAACGGTTCTTCTTTGCAGAAAAGTTCACCTGCCGCCATACGAAGGGCAAAATAGATCTGTTCAAGAGTACCTCTGCTCAGACGTTCAATGGAAACCGTCCTCTCTCCGGTATTCACAGACATATGTAATTCCTCATCCATCAGAACTTCCCGGTACTTTCCTCCCGTAATCTCACTTAAGATCTGTGAAGTGCGCTGTTTCAGGCGAACTCCCACCTGATCTGTAATATTCCCGGAAAGTGCCTCTATCGTTTCCATAGCCATATTTAAAGCCTGAATCTCTGTTTCTTCCGGAGTAAGTACCTCTGTATTCTCTTCACACTCCTGAAGTTCTGCCTGAAGATTGGAAAGTGCAGTATGTTTTTCTTCGTGATCACTGTCCAGACTGTTCCGGTTCCAGGTCAGCTCATCGTGTCTGGAAAGCCATCGTTCTCTCTGGCGTTCCCTCCTGTTCAGCTCCCTGCTCAGACGAACACGGAAGAACAGAGCAGCTACCGTTATCCCCGCTGTCAGCACACCGGTAAGGATACTCAGGATCAGCTGGCTGGAAAAAGCGGCCAGACATCCGGTTCCGGCAATACCTGCCAGCAATACAACTGCCAGAACCGCCCCGTTAAGCTCCCGTCGTCTTTTTACCCGATCGATCCGGAGTTCCAGAAGATCTTCGGTACTCTTATCTCTGGTTCCCATATTCATTCCATCCTGCTGCTGCGTGATCCTGTCTCTTTTTTCATCCAGCTCCCTGATTTCTTTACGGATATACTCTATATTTGCAGAAATTTT
>ENA-OQAJ01000440-OQAJ01000440.1-human-gut-metagenome-genome-assembly--contig:-NODE-440-length-13077-cov-5.740154_pt1 | contig 13077 bp, 16 predicted proteins | sample MGYA00242736_ERZ504529 | MGnify/ENA primary metagenome ERZ504529 (study PRJEB26092, sample SAMD00036275) | human gut metagenome | host: Homo sapiens | study: EMG produced TPA metagenomics assembly of...
ATCGTGCTTCGGGGGCAAAAGCCCCTCGCACTCTGCGACCGCTGCCCCTGCTTCGGTTCGCTGCATCCGCCACTGGCGGCGCTCACCTTTGCAGCATCCAGTATTATCTGCGCTTTTGGCTTAGCATTTGCCGCACCTCGCTCGCCGTATCGGCACTTAGAATTATGCGGTGTTGCCCAAAGATATTTCCCTGTGAAAATATGGATAGAGAAAATGCCTTTTATGTAACAATTTGGATGACTTCTTCGTTTATCTTATTAAAGGATACACCCTAGACAAACAGCAAAGGGCGGTAAGCATGAAAAAAAGATTCGCGGCATTTGTGTCAACCGTTTTGGCGGCAGTCTTGTGCGCCTGTTCTGCTGCCCCAAAAGATGTACTCCCCAATAAGGCGGCCCAGCCGACCGAAGCACCAACACAGCAAGCCCAAACCACGCAGGCAGCACCCACGGAACAGCCCACCCCGGAGCCGGACCTCGTGCAGCAGCTGCTGGAGGAGATGACGCTGGAACAAAAGGTGGGGCAGCTCTTTCTTGTTCGACCCGATTCCCTGGACTTGAGCCAAACGCAGGACCAGATCAACGATGCCAAGGCGGACGGCGTGACCGAACTGACGGATGCCATGCGCCAGACTTTGGCGGAGTACCCGGTGGGCGGCGTGGTGATCTTTGGCAAAAATCTGGAAAGCCCGCAGCAGATCACCCAATTCCTGGACGATTTGCAGCAGGCGAGCGATACGCCGCTCTTTACTGCCATTGATGAGGAGGGCGGCCTGGTGGCGCGCCTTGCCAACAATGCCGCGTTTGACCTGCCCCAATACGAAAGCGCTGCGGCGGTGGGAACATCCGGTAACCCGGAAGATGCCCGCGCCATGGGCCGCACCATTGGCGGCTACTTAAAAGAATACGGCTTTAACCTGGATTTTGCCCCTGTGGCCGATGTGAACACCAACCCCGATAACCCGGTCATCGGTACCCGCGCGTTCAGCAGTGAACCGCAGACCGCCGCCGACCTTGTGGGCGGGGCGTGCGCCGGGTTTGCCGATGCGGGCATTGCCTGCACCCTCAAGCATTTCCCCGGCCATGGCGATACCAGCGAGGATACCCACGTTGGCACCGTAACGCTGAACAAAACGCTGGATGACCTGCGCAGCTGTGAGCTGGTGCCCTTTGCCCAAAATGTGAACAATGCTCCGCTGATTATGGCGGCCCACATTACCGTGCCGCAGGTAACAGGGGACGATACCCCGGCCTCCCTTTCCAGTGTCATGCTGACCGATCTTTTGCGCGGGGAGTTGGGCTATCAGGCTTGATCGTGACGGATTCGCTGGCGATGCAGGCCATCACCGATGTGTATACCCCCGGTCAGGCGGCGGTCAAGGCGCTGCAGGCCGGTGCAGACCTGCTGCTGATGCCCAACGGCCTTGCCGATGCCTATACCGCCGTGCTGGAAGCTGTGCAGGATGGTACCATCCCCCCAGCAGAGACTGGACGAAAGCGTGCAGCGCATTTTGCAGTGCAAATACCAATACGGCATCCTGACGCAGTAACGCGGTGCCGTTTATAAGGAGAATGAAAATGCCCAAGTATACAGTAGACGGTTCGTTTTTTGTGCAGCAGATTTCCGGCATCCAGCGCTATGCGCGGGAAATACTCGCTGCCATGGACCCCATGCTGGAACCCGGCGAGCTGGAAGTGGCGGTTCCGCCGGATTGTATCGTTCCCGAATACCGCAATATCAAGGTGGTCACCCTGCCGCAGTCCAGCGGCATTTTGGGCTGGCAGCGCGTGTATGGCCGATATCTGGCACAAAGCGGGCGCTGCTGGCTGGGCATGTGCAACGTTATTCCCATGTTCCACCGTGGGAACGAGGGCATTGCGTGGTGCATGATGTGTGCTATAAAGCACGCCCGGATTTTTATACCGACCTGCGCGGCCGCACCAGCGCTGTCTGGCACTGCATGCAGTATGCGGCCATTGCCAAAAAGGCCAGAAAAATCGTGACGGTCTCGGAATTTTCCAAAAGCGAGATCGTGAAATATTACCATGTGAACCCCGAAAAGATCACCGTGGTGTATAACGCCTGGCAGCATATGCAGCGCGTGCGCCCTGACCCCATGCTGTTTGGTGAGTACAGCAAGTGGCCGCAGCTGAAAAAGGGCGAGTATTATTTCTCAATGTCCAACCTACTTAAAAATAAGAACTTTCCCTGGGTGCTGCGCGCTGCGCAGAGCAAACCCCAGGTTATGTTTGCAATTGCGGGCGGCGGCAGCCTTGCCAAAGAGGCCGCTGCCCTGGGGTTGGACCACCTGAACAACGTGATGTACCTTGGCTATGTGACGGACGGCGAAGCCAAAAGCCTGATGGAAAACTGCAAGGCGTTTTTGTTCCCCACGCTGTATGAGGGGTTCGGCATCCCCCCGCTGGAAGCCATTGCCTGCGGTGCTCCACGCGTGATGGTGAGCAATACCCCCTGCATGCGGGAAATTTACGGCTCCCACGCTGATTACATTGACCTTTCCACCAACCACGGCAGTGTGGACCATGTAACCCCCGGCCGGGATGCCGCCGCCGTACTGCAAAAATACTCGTGGGAAGGCAGCGCCCGCCGCATGCTGGAGGTGCTGCGCGAGCCATGACCGTAACGATACCGGATGATTTCGATCTGCAAAAAATAGCCGCCAGCGGCCAGGCGTTCCGCATTGCGCAAACGCCGCAGGGCTGGCGGTTTTTGGCCGGGGATAAGCTTTTGTACCTGCAGCCCGGCAGCGGTGATACGTATACAGCTAGCTGTACCCCGGAAGAATGGCAGGGCTTCTGGCACCGCTATTTTGATTTGAACCGCAATTATGCGGCCATCCGCGCCGCGGTGCCCAAACAGGATGCCTACCTTTGCGCAGCGGCCCGGGCCGGGGCGGGCATCCGCATTCTGCGCCAGGACGCCTGGGAGATGCTGGTTACCTTTATCATCAGCCAGCGCAAAAATATCCCGGCCATTCAGGCTTGCGTGGAAACGCTGTGTACCCGGTACGGTGCGCCGCTGCTGCAGCCGGGCGGGAATGTGCTGTATGCGTTCCCAACGGCGCAGGCGCTCGCCGCGGCAGGGGAGCAGGCATTGCGGGACTGCGCGCTGGGCTACCGCGCCCCGTATGTTCTGGCTGCCGCCCAGGCAGTTGCAGCGGGAGCGCTGGACCTTGCCGCGCTGGAAACCCTGCCCGATGCCCAGCTGCTGGAAGCTCTGATGCAGCAGCACGGCGTGGGCATCAAGGTGGCCAACTGCGTGGCCCTGTTTGCCTATGGCCGCATGGAGTGTGCCCCCGTGGATGTGTGGATCCAGCGTGTGATCGACCAGCATTACGCCGGGCAGAACCCCTTCCCAGCCTATGGCAACGCCGGAATTTTGCAGCAGTGGATGTTCTATTTCGCCCGTTCCGAAAAGGAACGAGTCAAATAGAAAGAATAATGAAAAAAGAATAAAGAATAATGCAGGTGGACCGCGTTGCTGACGCAACGCTCAAAAAATATTAGAGTTCTGTAATCCATAGAGCACTAATAATTCTGAGCAGTGCGTAGCACTGCGATCCACCAACATTTTTAATTATTCTTTATTATTTATTCATTGGGCAAATAAGGTCAAGCACTTATTTGCCTACCGCCCTGTCCATTCTCCGGTATTGCAGCGCTTCCATCAGCTCTGCGGCGCCGATCTGTTCTACACCGTTCATGTCGGCAATGGTGCGGGCAACGCGCAGGATGCGGTCATAGGCGCGGGCGCTGTAACCCATGCGTTCAAACGCACCGCGCAGCAGCTTTTCGGCGGCGGGGGCAAGCGGGCAGTAGCGGCGCAGCATACCGCTGGGCAGCTGGGCGTTGCAGGTAAAGCCAAGGCTCTTGTAGCGCTGGGCCTGCATGGCGCGTACCGCGGCCACCCGCGTGCGGATGTCAGCGCTCGGCTCGCCGCCGGTTTTTGCGGCAAGGACGTCGTACTCCACGGGGCGGGCCTCCACATGCAGGTCAATGCGGTCCAACAGCGGGCCGGAAATCCGCTGCCGGTAGCGCTCAATCGCACTGGGCGTGCAGCTGCATTCCCGCACGCCGGAACCATAATACCCGCACTTGCAGGGGTTCATGGCGGCAACCAGCATAAAACGGCAGGGGTAGGTGGCGGTGCCGTGTACCCGGCTCACGGAGATGCACCCGTCCTCGATTGGCTGGCGCAGCACCTCCAGCGCTTCGCGGCTGAACTCTGGCAGCTCGTCCAAAAACAGTACGCCGTTGTGGGCCAGGCTGACCTCGCCGGGGCGAGGCACTGTGCCGCCGCCCGCAATGGCTGCGGCGCTGACACTGTGGTGGGGGCTGCGGAACGGTCGCTGCTGCAATAATCCGGTCCCGGCCTGCACCAGCCCGGCAACGGAATAAATCGCGGTGGTTTCCAGCGCTTCCTCATAACTGAGCGGCGGCAGGATGCCCGGCAGGCGCTTGGCCAGCATGCTTTTGCCGGTGCCCGGCGGGCCCACCATCAACAGGTTGTGCCCACCCGCAGCGGCAACTTCCAGCGCGCGGCGGGCCTCCGCCTGGCCGCGCACATCCGCAAAATCGGGGCCAAGCCACTGCCCGGCGGCATCGTATCCTGTGCGGCTGGCGGGGCTGAGCTTTGCCTGCCCCGCCAGGTGGCGAATCACATCCGCAGCGCTGCGAGCGGGGTAAACTGTCAGCTGCTCGGCCACGGCGGCTTCGGCGGCGTTTTCGGCAGGAACAAACAGCTCGGTCACGCCCGCCTTTTGGGCGGCAAGGGCCATGGGCAGGGCACCGGCAATGGGGCGCAGTGTGCCATCCAGCCCAAGCTCACCCAAAAATGCCTGGTGCGGCTCTGGCTGTGGGATGTACTGCTGCGCCGCCAAAATGCCGATGAACACCGGCAGGTCATACAAACTGCCGGTCTTGCGCACATCGGCGGGGGCCAGGTTGACGGTAACATGGCTGGCGGGCCAGGGGCAGTTCAGGTTTTTGATGGCGCTGCGCACCCGCTCACTGCTTTCCTTCACGGCGGAATCCGGCAGGCCCACCATGGCAAATTTGGGCAGACCGCCGCTGATGTGGGTTTCCACGGTAACGGGGTAGCCATCCAGCCCCGTTACCCCCAGGCTGACAACGTGTGCATACATGGCGCAGCCAACTCCTTTTTTTTCAACAAATTGCGTACTTTGATTATTTTCAGTATATCCTGTTCCGCCCGCGGCGGCAAGCATATTTTTTGTGCCAAAAATCTGCCTTGACGCTGTAGGGTAAAAAACAGGCAAAGCCCCGGCAAAAAGCCGGAATTCCAGCTTTTTTTGATTGACAACGCAAACTAAAATTGATATATTTAATTTGAACAAGTAAATTTACCCAAAACTTTTACAGGGTAAGAAAGTGATGGTGTCCAAAATGTATAAAGAAATGTACAGCCGTTGGCTTGCTGCCAACCTGGATGACCCCGACCTGAAGCCGGAGCTGGAATCGATTCAGAACGATGACGCTGCCATTCAGGATCGTTTTGCCGTTGCCCTTAAGTTCGGCACTGCCGGTCTGCGCGGTGTGATCGGCGCCGGTACCAACCGCATGAACGTGTATGTTGTGCGCCAGGCTACCCAGGGCCTTGCCAACTGGGTCAAGACCCAGGGCGCACCCAGACCGTTGCTATCAGCTATGACAGCCGCATCAAGAGCGATGTGTTTGCCAAGGCTGCAGCCGAAGTTCTGGCCGCCAACGGCGTAAAGGTGCGCATTTACAGCGCCCTGATGCCGGTTCCCGCACTGAGCTTTGCTACCCGGTATTATAACTGCAACGCCGGTATCATGGTAACGGCATCCCACAACCCGGCCAAGTACAACGGCTATAAGGCCTACGGCCCCGATGGCTGCCAGATGACCGATGAGGCCGCTGACATCGTGTACGCCGAAATCCAGAAGACCGACATCCTGACCGGCGCAAAACCATGCCGTTTGCCGAGGGGCTGGAAAAGGGCATCATCGAATACGTTGGCGATGACTGCATCAACGCCCTGTACGAAGCAATCGAAGCCCGCTCCATCCGTCCCGGTATCTGTAAGACCGCCGGCCTGAAGCTGGTTTACAGCCCGCTGAACGGCTCCGGCCTGGTTCCGGTCACCCATGTTCTGCATGACATCGGCATTACCGATATCACCGTTGTGCCGGAACAGGAAAAGCCGGACGGCAATTTCCCCACCTGCCCGTACCCCAACCCCGAAATTTTCGAGGCTCTGCGCCTTGGCCTGGAACTGGCCGAAAAGTCTGGTGCAGACCTGATGCTGGCCACTGACCCCGATGCTGACCGCGTTGGCATTGCCGTTAAGTGCAAGGATGGCAGCTATGAGCTGCTTTCCGGCAACGAAGTCGGCGTTCTGCTGCTGGATTACATCTGCGCGGGCCGCATTGAGCAGGGGACCATGCCCAAAGACCCCGTCATGTGCAAGTCCATCGTGTCCACCCCGCTGGCGGACAAGGTGGCCGAGCATTACGGTGTTGAGTGCCGCAATGTGCTGACCGGCTTTAAGTGGATCGGCGATCAGATCGCCAAGCTGGAAGCTGCTGGTCAGGTTGACCGCTTCATCTTTGGCTTTGAGGAAAGCTATGGCTACCTGGCTGGTCCTTACGTCCGCGATAAGGATGCCATCATCGGCTCTATGCTGATTTGCGAAATGGCTGCTTATTACCGCGCAAAGGGCAGTTCCATCAAGGAAGAGCTGGAGCGCATTTACGCCGAGTATGGCCGCTACCTGAACAAGGTTGACAGCTTTGAGTTCCCGGGCCTGTCCGGCATGGACAAGATGGCGAGCATTATGTCCGGCCTGCGCGAGAACCCGCCCAAGGACTTTGGCGGTGACGCCGTTGTAAAGGTTGTGGACTATAAAAAGCCTGAAGAGACCGGTCTGCCCGCCGCCAACGTGCTGATCTACACCCTGGCATCCGGCTGCACCGTTGTGGTGCGCCCCTCCGGCACCGAGCCGAAGATCAAGACCTACTTTACCACCAAGGGCAAAGACCTGGCCGAAGCCGAAGCCAAGAAAGAAGAACTGGCCGCTGCCGTTAAGCCGCTGCTGGCATAATGTGATTCCATAGGTTTGGCGCTTTTGGGCCGCCTGCTGTAATACGCAGACGGCCTTTTTTGTATACAGCCCCCTAGCCGCCGCAGTGAGGAAATAAACGCGCATTTTCAGGCTCCGCTTGGGGAATCACCCCTCCGTCACCTTCGGCGACAGCTCCCCTCGAAGGGGAGCCAAAGGCTTTGCGGAAAATGGTTGCGGCATCTGCTACAAGGCCCCGGAACGGTCAAGACCGTTCCCTACAGAGCATTTATTGTGTGCGGCCAACCCACAAACACCCCGTAGCGGGGGTACCCGACTCCGCCGGAAACTTACCGGAGCAGATACAAAAAACGTGTGATGTACTTTGCCCCACAGTAGGAGACGGCGTCCTCGACGTCCCGGATGGGCATATAAATGATTGCACTTTTGCTGGCAATTTGCCGCCGCAAAAGATTGCCCGCACTACTTGACAAAGCACAAAAACTCTGGTAAAATACTCTAGCAATCGTTCAGAGGGCTGCTCCACACGCACAGGATGGCGTCTGCTGGTAGCCGAAATTCGAAGATTGTGATGAGCACATATATCAAGTATGGCTCCCTTTAGTCATGATCGAGAAAGAGGTGAAATGAAAATGAAGCAGGGTATTCATCCCAACTATGTGGATTGCACCATTACCTGCGCATGCGGCAACGTGATCCATACCCGCGATACCAAGCCGGAGATCCGCGTTGAAGTTTGCAGCAAGTGCCATCCCTTCTACACCGGCAAGCAGAAGCTGGTTGACACCGGCGGACGTGTTGAGCGCTTTAAGCGCCGCTACGCCAACAAGGCTGGCAAGTAATTGCATTAAGGTTTTGTATACCGCAGATGGCAACATCTGCGGTATTTTTTCAAATACATCATCTTGCATCTCAAAGGAGAACCCCTATGCCGGACTATCAAACGATCCGCGGTATTTCCACCTTTGAATATGAAGAAAAGCGCTCCCGCTTTATTGCTTCCGCTGCGTTTGCCGATACCGAGGAAGCTGCCCTTGCCCACCTGAACCGCATCAAAGCGGCCAACCGCACCGCGCGGCATAATGTGTATGCCTATGTTCTGCGCGAGGGCGGCCGCACCCGCTACAGTGATGACGGCGAACCCGCCAAAACCGCCGGTACCCCCGTGCTGGAAGCCATCGGCCATGCGGGGCTTTCGGATGTGATCGTGGTGGTTACGCGGTACTTTGGCGGAGTTCTGCTGGGTACCGGCGGGCTGGTGCGGGCCTACACCGCGGCGGCATCCGGAGCCTTGCAGCAGGCGGAGATTGTCAGCATGCGGCTGGTGACGGATTGCGCCGTGACCGTGCCATACCCCAAGTTTGAACAGGCCCAGCGGATGATCGCAGCCGCCGGGGCCAAACTGCAGGAACCGGAGTATGCCGACGCTGTGACCCTGCGCTGGCGCATGCCTGCCGGAACCGAAGAAGCCCTGTGCCATGACCTGAGCGAGCTGACCCGCGGCAGTGCCGAAGTGACGATCAGCAAACCACTTTACGCAGCTTTTTGATGCTGCGCAGTCATTTCTGGCAAGAAAGCAGAATTTCCCATGAAATTTTTACATTTCATACAAGTGTTTGGCGGCTTTTTATCGTATTTATAATATAGAGAGCCGTTTTTGGGCATGATATGCCCAACGGGGAACCGGATAGGGGAAAGGAGGCTGCGCCGTGACTGTGCGGGAAGAGACCCAGACAATTGAACGCCTGACCTTAAGCCCCTATGCCGCTTTAAGTGAGCAGAGCTTTGGCCGCCGCACCCCGGAACCGGAAGATGACCTGCGGACCTGCTACCAGCGTGACAGGGACAGAATTTTGCACTGTAAAAGTTTCCGGCGGTTGAAGCAGAAAACACAGGTGTTTCTTTCGCCGGAGGGCGACCACTACCGCACCCGGCTGACCCACACGCTGGAAGTCAGCCAGATTGCCCGAACCATTGCCCGCGCCCTGCGGCTGAATGAGGACCTGACCGAAGCCATTGCCCTGGGGCATGATCTTGGCCACACCCCATACGGCCACGCGGGGGAGCGCGCACTGAACCGGCTGTGCCCCGGCGGGTTTACCCACTACCGCCAAAGCCTGCGGGTGGTGGACTACCTGGAAAAGGACGGCAAGGGCCTGAACCTTTGCTGGGAAGTGCGCAACGGGATTATTACCCACACCAAAGCGCCTGGGCCCGCACGATGGAAGGCTGTACCGTGCGCTATGCGGACCACATTGCCTTTTTGAACCATGATATTGAGGATGCCGTGGCCGCCGGTGTGCTGAACCCCGCCGCCCTGCCGCGGGATGCCGTGCAGGTGCTGGGAGATACCAAATCCCGACGCATCACCACAATGATCACCGATCTTGTGGCAAACAGTGCAAACTGCAAAAATGGGAAAATGCAGTTTTCCCCCGAAGTGGAGGAGGCATACGGTGTGCTGAAAGACTTTATGTACAGCACGGTGTATGTGGACAAGGATGCCAAGCGCGAAGAGAAAAAAGTGGATAAGATGATCGAAGCGCTGTATGAGCGCCTTTGCGCGGACCCCACGCTGATGCCTAATTTTTATATGCAGGTGGCATATCACCAGGGAATGGACCGTGCCGTGGCGGATTATATTTCCGGCATGAGCGATGAATTTGCTACCCGCCTGTTTGAGGAGCTGTTTGTACCGCAAAAGTGGCAGGTGCTATAAAATTGGCAGTATGTTAGAGCACTGCCGCCCGCCCCGAAGGGGCGCACATTGTGCGCCCACTAACCTATAAATTATTACGATATATACGCGAAAGGAGGCCCGGAGCCCCATTGATCCCACAGGAATACATACAGGAAGTGGTTGCACGCAATGATATTACCGAAGTAATCGGCCAATATGTGCAGCTGCGTCATCGCGGGCGGACCTATACCGGGCTGTGCCCTTTCCATAACGAGAAAACCCCTTCGTTTACCGTCTACCCGGATACCCAAAGTTTTTACTGCTTTGGCTGCGGTGCGGCGGGGGATGTGATTAACTTTGTGCGCAAAATTTCCAACCTGGGCTATGTGGAAGCTGTTAAACAGCTGGCGGGCCGCGCCGGGATGCCCATGCCGGAGGAGGACGACCAGGAAAGCCGTTCCCGCTCCCGCCTGTTGGAGATCAACCGCAACGCCGCGCGCTATTTTTATGACCAGCTCAACGCCCCAACGCCGGAAGCCGCCATGGCCCGCCGCTACTGGCGCGAAAAACGCGGCCTTTCGGATGCGGCCATCCGCCGGTTTGGCCTGGGCTATGCACCGGAAGATTTTGTCGGCCTTCTGCACTACCTGCGCCACCGCGGCTTTACCGAGCCGGAATTGGAATCCTCCGGCCTTGTCAAGCGTAGCGCCAAGGGCAATCTGTATGATATCTTCCGCCACCGCGTGATGGTGCCCATCATTGATGTGCGGGGCAATATCATTGCGTTCGGCGGGCGCGTGATGGATGATTCCAAGCCGAAATACATCAACTCGCCCGAAACGATGGTCTACCACAAATCCCGCACGCTGTTTGCGCTGAATGTGGCAAAAAAATCAACGTCCAAGCGGTATCATCTCTAGCGAGTATATGGACGTCATCTCGATGCACGAAGCCGGGTTTGATACCGCTGTCTGTGCCTGCGGCACGGCTTTGACGCCGGAGCAGGTCAAGCTGCTGACGGAATACGCCGACGAAGTGGTGCTGAGCTATGACTCGGACGAAGCAGGCCAGAAGGCAACGGAGCGCAGTTTGGCGCTGTTTTCCGGTACCAATTTGCAGGTGCGGGTGCTGAACATCCCCGGTGCCAAGGACCCGGATGAATTTATCCGCACCTATGGCCGCGACCGGTTTGAAGCCGTGCTGGAAGGCACCGCAACCCCGCTGGAGTTCAAGCTGGCTAAGGCAGTGAAAAAATATGACCTGCGCAACGATGCCCAGCGCCTGCAATATGTGGATGAAGCCATCGGCATTCTGGCAGGCAGCGCGGTCAGCCCCACGGCGCGGGATGTGTATGCCGGGCGCATTGCGGAGCAGACCGGCATTGATAAAAAGGCTGTGTTGGTCCAGCTGGAAAGCGCCGTGCGCGGGGCCGGGCGCAGGGCGCGCCGCAAAGAGCAGAACGAACTTTCCCGCCAGGGGATTGCGGCGGATATCCGCGTGCCCTATGACCGCGGGGGCGAAGCTGCCCTGGGGGCCGCAAGCGCCGCCCGCCAGCTTGTGGCGGCTATGCTGCAGGATGCCGGCGCATCCCCTACATCCGGGAGCGGCTGAACCTTGACATGGTGGTGCTGCCGGAAATGCAGCAGGCAATCAAGGCGATTTACGACTGCGCCGCCCGCGGCCAGCCCGCCAACGCTACGACCCTTTCCCCCTTGTTGGAGGAAAAAGCCTACAGCCAGGTGATGCTGGCCCAGGCCCAAAAACGCCGATACCCGCCTGACCCGCCGGGATATTGATATGCTGCTGGATCGTTTGCAGACCGCAAACCCCGAAAGCGCCCAGGTGGCAGGCACCACAGACGATGAATTCCGGCAGAAATTTGCCGCCCTTGCCCGCAAAAAAGTGGGCGAACGCCCGCCGGAAGAATAATTTCCACCCGGCCAAAACCATGTTGTTTTATCCCGTTCCAGTAAGATGGGCAGAATAAAAACCAAAGGAGAAACTACTTATGGCAGAAAAGAAAGATTCGATTCGCAACCTGATTGAACAGGGCCGCCGTGCAGGCAAATTGACCAGCACCGAAATCAGTGACGCTATGGAAGAAAGCAGCCGTGTTATTGACGCGGAGCAGATGGAAAAGCTGTATGAAGAGCTGGAAAGCAACGGCATTGAAGTGGTGGATGATGACGCCACTGATATGTCCGCTGTGGCCGATATGGGCGAGGAGGGGATGGATGACTTTGAGGATACCGTTACCTCGGACGGCATTACCATCGATGACCCCGTTAAGGTTTACCTGAAAGAGATCGGCCGCGTGCCCCTGCTGACCCCCGATGAGGAAGTGCAGCTGGCCCTGGATATCCAGAAAGGCGGCAAGGACGGCGAACGCGCCAAGCAGCGCCTGAGCGAAGCCAACCTGCGTCTGGTAGTTTCCATTGCAAAGCGCTATGTGGGCCGCGGCATGCAGTTCCTGGACCTGATCCAGGAAGGCAACCTGGGTCTGATCAAAGCGGTTGAAAAGTTTGACCATACCAAGGGCTTCAAGTTCTCCACCTATGCAACGTGGTGGATCCGCCAGGCCATCACCCGCGCCATTGCGGATCAGGCCCGCACCATCCGTATCCCTGTGCATATGGTGGAAACCATCAACAAGGTCAAAAAGGTTTCCAGCCAACTGCTGCACGAAAACGGCCATGAGCCCAGCGCCGAAGAAATTGCCGAGCGCCTGGATATGCCGGTGGACAAAGTGCGCGAGATTATGCGCGTGGCACAGGAACCCGTCAGCCTCGAAACCCCCATCGGTGAGGAGGAAGATAGCCACTTGGGCGACTTTATCCCCGATGAGGAAGCCCCCGTTCCCGCCGAAGCCGCCAGCCAGACCCTGTTGAAAGAGCAGCTGGCCGATGTGCTGAAAACCCTGACCCCGCGTGAAGAAAAGGTCCTGCGCCTGCGCTTTGGCCTGGAAGATGGCCGCCCCCGCACGCTGGAAGAGGTGGGCAAGGAGTTCAACGTTACCCGTGAACGTATCCGCCAGATCGAAGCAAAAGCCCTGCGCAAGCTGCGCCACCCCAGCCGCAGCAAAAAGCTGCGTGACTTCCTGGATTGATGCCGTGATTCTTATATAGGGCAACACCGCACAATTCCCGCCTTGCGGCTTAAGCACCGCTCCGGCAGCTGCGGCACGGCATCTGCGTTGCAAAATGCTCGATAATGTCGGGTTGCGGTACCCGCATCGTGCTTCGGGGGCAAAAGCCCCTCGCACTCTGCGACCGCTGCCCCTGCTTCGGTTCGCTGTTTCCGCCACTGGCGGC
>ENA-OQAJ01000441-OQAJ01000441.1-human-gut-metagenome-genome-assembly--contig:-NODE-441-length-13073-cov-7.001159_pt1 | contig 13073 bp, 18 predicted proteins | sample MGYA00242736_ERZ504529 | MGnify/ENA primary metagenome ERZ504529 (study PRJEB26092, sample SAMD00036275) | human gut metagenome | host: Homo sapiens | study: EMG produced TPA metagenomics assembly of...
TTCGGGGGCAAAAGCCCCTCGCACTCTGCGACCGCTGCCCCTGCTTCGGTTCGCTGTTTCCGCCACTGGCGGCGCTCACCTTTGCAGCATCCAGTATTATCTGCGCTTTTGGCTTAGCATCTGCCGCGCCTCGCTCGCCGTATCGGCACTTAGAATTATGCGGTATTGCCTTTACATTTTTTTCGTGCGTATTTTGTCCCTGCCAGGCGGCCCACTTTACATTAGTAGGCAAAACAGGTATAATAGTTTAGTTAATCTGTGATATTGTGCCATTTTGCCATATTGCGGGTACAGGCGGTCTTATTTTATCCTTGCCGCCTGGGGATTTTTTGCGGCACGCCGTGCGTTGTGCGGTACCGCTCCTATTAGGTCTGGAGGTTGCGCTCATGGGGCTGCAAAGCCTGCAATACTGTGCATTTTTGGTGGTTGTGGCTGCCGTTTACCTGCATTTGCCGGTGCGCATGCAGCCGGTGTTTCTGCTGGGAGCTTCGTGGGTGTTTTATGCGCTGGCCATGCCGGCCATGCTGCCGGTCACCATTGCACTGGCGGTGTTCACCTACCTGTGCGGCCGCGGCCTTGCCTGGCGGGGCGGCGCACACAAAACCGCCTTTTTGCGCCTTGGCGTGATCGGTATGCTGGGCATTCTGGCCTTTTTTTAAGTATAACGGCCTGTTGGGCGGGGTGCTGCACGGCTGGCGCGTGGTGGCCATGCCGCTGGGCATCAGCTTTACCAGTTTTGCCGCAATCGCCTACCTGATCGACGCCGCCCGCGGCGACTGCGAGGTGGAAACCAGCTTTATCCGGCTGGCGCTGTTCCTCAACTTTTTTTGCCACCGTCACCCAGGGGCCCATCTGCCGCGCCGGTGCGCTGCTGCCGCAGTTGAGCGCCGAGCACCGCTTTGATGCCGCCCGCACGGTGCGCGCTTTGCGGCTATATGCGCTGGGGCTGTTCAAATACATTGCCGTGGCGGATGTGCTGAACATGGTGGTGGATACGGTTTTCCCCCACTATGCGGATTACAGCGCCCCCATGCTGATTTTGACCGCGGTGATGTACACTTTTTATCTGTATTTCAGCTTTTCCGGCTATTCCGAGATTTCCCGTGCCACCGGCCTTGTGCTGGGGCTGGACCTGCCGGAAAACTTTAAGACCCCGTTTTACGCCACCAACTTTTCCGGCTTCTGGAGCCGCTGGCACATCTCGTTTTCTTCCTGGCTGCAGGATTATCTCTTTATGCCGCTGGCCTGGGCAGATCTTGGCCGTTTTGGCCGCCTGCCCACCGAGCTGTGCGTGTTCTGCGTGTTCTTTGCTTCCGGCTTCTGGCACGGCAGCACCGCGCCATTCATCATCTGGGGTCTGCTGCAGGCGGTTTACCGCGTGGGCGAAGAGCTGCTGCACCGCCGCTTTGGCAAACCCAAAAAGCGCGGCACCCCGGCCCGTGTGCTGTGGGGCAAGCGGGTTGTGGTGTTTGTTTTGTGGACCATCAGCATGGTGTTCTTCCGCGTGGGGTCCGGCAACCTTTCCGGCATGGCCGAAAACCTGGGCGTTGGCGATGCTTTCGTCTACCTGGGCCGCTGCCTGATGAACAGCTGGTCCCCCGCCCGCTTTGCCGGGGAGCTGTACAGCACAGCGTATACCGGCTTTTACGCCAATACCATTATGGTAGCGGCTTATTGGGCGTTCGCTGTGCTGGCGCTGGCGCTTGGCATCTGGCTGGATCACCGGCGCAATTTTGCCTGCAAAAACAAACCGGCTGAGGTTGCCCTGGCAAGCGCCAAGCACCGCAATGCGCTGTATGTTGTTTTGATCGTTTTTATCCTGGTGGGGTACATCATGCAGAGCGGCGGCTTTAACGCCAACGCGTTCGGCCCCTATGCAGGGTTTTAATCTTATGGAAAAAAGGAGATTTCCGGCGTGAAGCATATCATCAAAAAAAATTGGCGCTGCTGTTCGTGCCGGTCTATCTGTGGTTTGCCTTTTTTGTGGCGTTTGAGCCAAACAATTATTTTGGCATCAAAAAAACAGCCTCTTCCAGCCAGCCGGTGGCCCGTGTGCGCGCCTATGAGCAGAGCCCCGGCACCAACCTGATCATCGGGGACAGCCGCCTGGCCCACTTTGATATGGACCTTGTGGATTCCCTGACCGGGCAAAGCTGGCAGAACCTGGCCTTTGGCGGTGCTTCCCTGAAGGAATGTGTGGACCTTGCCAACTATGTGCTGGATTCCGGCAACCAGGTGGACCGCATTCTGTTTGAGCTTTCGTTCTACACCTTAAACAGCAGCTATAACACCGACCGTTTTTCGGCGCTGGAAGCTACCCTGCGCAACCCGCTGGCCTACTGTCTGAACCTGGAATACAACGTGAACGCCCTGACCGTGTTTATGGACACCGTAAAGGGCACGCCGGACACCATTGAATCCGGCGACTGGACCGCGGCGGATTACCTGGATGATGCCGGGAACACGATTCCGCTGCACAAAAAGCTGTATGAGTACCCGGCGCTGATCACCACCCGCTGCCAGAACTGGACACTGAACGAAACCGAGCTGGCGGAGTTTTTGGCTATGGCCCAGCGCTGCGCAGACCGCGGCGTGGAGCTGACCATTGTGCTGCCCCCCATGGCCGCCAATGTGCGCACCGAGGTATGCGATGCCTTTGGCATTACCGCCGTGATGCAGGACGAAGTTCTGCCGCTGTTGGAAAAGCAGAATTTTACCGTGCTGAATTACGAATGGGGCACCAGCTGCATTACCGATGATGACACCCAGTTTTTTGACGGGTTCCACCTGGACGAAAAATACGGCCTGCCGGACTGGACAGCCGAACTGTTTGATGATATGCAGCGCTGATGCTGCCCCACCCCAAAAGGAGGTCCCCTGTGGCACTGGACTTTTTGATTTTGTACGAACACACCGTTCGGGAATATGAGAGCGATCTCTTGCTCAAATTGGAGCTGGAGCGCCGCGGCTACACCGTGCGCATCCGCCAGCTGCTGGATGCCAAAGATCTGCGCCTGTTTGGCAAAGACAAGCCGGAAGTTCTGGTTGCCAGCTGCATGTATGACAACGAAGCCATCAACAGCCATGTGTACAACAACATTGGCAAATGCAACAAGATCGTCAACCTGCACTGGGAGCAGATGCTCTCCGACACGCAGGAGGAGGGCGATTGGTTCAACATGAACGGCAACGCCAAGCGCTGCGTGCAGACTTGCTGGGGCCAGCGCACTGCCCAGCGGTTACAGGTCCATGGCATGGATGCCAAGAACACCCCCGTGACCGGCGCTGTGATGATGGACTTTCTGCGGCCGGAGTTCAAGGGCTACTTTAAGGATAAGGAAACCCTGTGCAAGGAATTCGGCCTTGACCCCGCCAAACAGCTGCACCTGTACATTTCCAGCTTTGGCTATGCCAGCATGACCGACCAGGAAGTGGCCGAGCTTTCCAAAATGGCGGGAACGGATTTTTCCGGCTTTGCCCGCACCAACCGCATTTCGATGGAAAAAACGCTGGCCTGGTTTGACCGCTACCTGGGTGAACACCCGGAGGTGGAACTGGTATACCGCCGCCACCCCAGCGAATGGAAATGCAAAGCCCTGGACGAGCTGGCCGCCAAACGCCCCAACTTCCATGTGATTTTTGCGGATTCCGTCAAGCAGTGGATTGTGGCGGCGGATTCCATCTCCATCTGGATGAGCACCGCTGTGGCCGAAGTATACATGGCGGGCAAAAGCTGCCATATCCTGCGCCCGGTGCCCATCGAGCACGAGTATGACCCCGTCATCTACAAGGATGCTCACTATGTGACTGGCTACCCGGAGTTTGCCGCTGCCATGGCGCAGCCGAACCCGCCGTTCCCCATTGCACGGGATGTGATTGAGGGCTATTTTGACCCCTCCCCTGCCCCGGCCTACAAGCGGATGGCCGACCTGCTGGAGGAAGTGTACAAAAATCCCCCGCGGGATGAACCGATGGGGCCCGGCTTTACGCCGCACTTTAACCTGCTCAAGTTCTGCGCACTGGCGGGGGTACACATGCTGTACCGCCACAAGTGGGAACCCAAACGGGTGTTTGCCTTCTGCCCGCCGCTGGCCAACTTTGCCCAGCGCATTTACGGTTATGTGGACAAAGCCTATATCCCGCCGGAGGAGATCCAGCGCATGGAAGCGCGCATCCGGCCATATGTAAAATAAAGTTGTTTTTCCGGCGCGCTGCGGTGCGCCCGCTGCAAATGGGAGCCTGCCATGTCTGAACCGAAAAAAACTGAAAGCTTTGCCGGAAATGTGATGAAATACTCCATTGCCACCTACCTTGGCTTTGGCATTTCCGGCGCAGCGCTTATCATCAAGGGCGTCCTGCCCGCCGAAAGCTACGCCGTTCCTGCTTCCTTCATGGCATACACCATGTCGCTGATGAATGTGGGCATGCTTGGGCTGGACCAAAGCCTGCTGCGCTTTTACCACGAACCGCCTGCCGGTTCCACCGGGCGCAGCATGTTTGCCGCGTGTACCCGGCTTTCGGTGCTGGTCATGCTGCTGGTGGGCGGCATCGGCAGCATCTTTTTCGCCAAGCCGCTGGCGGCGGCCTTTGGCCTTGGGGCCAACGGTGCCGGGCTGGTGCCGTTTTTGTTCCTGAACGCTGCTCTGTACATGCTGGTGCGTTACCTCAACGTGCTGCTCCGGCTGGAAAACAATGTGCGTGCCTACACCACCGAAACGCTGTGGATGCAGGCCTGCCTGAACCTGATCTACCTGCTGCCCGGCTTTGTTACCCAGGCGCCCGCGCTTTTGTGCTGGGTGCGGTGTGCAGCTTTGCGGGGGTCGCAGTGTTCTATTGGCGGCGGGCTTCTAAAGGTCAAACGAAAGAGGCCCCTGTGCGCGGCCTGCGCCCCTATGCCCACATTTACCGGGCGGCACTGCCTTACGGCATTGTGTTGGCACCTGCGGCCATCCTGATCCCGCTGTACCGCGCCATCTGCCTTTCTTTTTTAGGCAATTACGCCCCCGCGGCGGAGCAGGGTTCGTTTGATTTCGCCTACACCCTGGCCCAGCTTGTCACCACCATTCAGGCCGGTTTTTCCACCTACTGGGGCCCCTATGTCTACGCGCATTACCGCACCGAGCAGGAGCGCATTGGCCGCATCCATGATCTGCTGAACCTGCTGATCTTCGGCTTTTTCTGTCTGCTGGTCATGTTTGAGGATATCATCTTCATCATCTTCCCGGCCAAATCGGCCTGCCTGCCCTACTTTCCGCTGATGATGCTGGCCGTGGTGTTCTCCATCCTGTGCGAAGGCACGGTGTACGGCAACACCATTGCCCGCAAGCCGTTCCAGGATACGATTGGAACCGCCGTGGGCGTTGCGGCCAACATTGCCGTGTGCGCCGTGCTGGTGCCGCGTTTTGGCGTAATGGGTGCCGCGGTCGGCCTGGTAGCGGCCAATGCAACGATGTTTTTGTACCGCACTGTGACCGGGCAGTATTACTACCGCACCATCCCCAGCTTCAGCCGGACGATCTGCGGCTTTTTGCTGGCGGTGGGTGTGGCCGTGATCGGCGTGGTGTTCGCCCACAATTTTATCATCAAGTTTGTTTTAACTGCAGCAATCCTGTTTATTTACTGTAACATTTACCGTGCCCAGCTGTACAAGCTGTGGCAGATCTTTATGGGCTTTGTGCGGCGGTATCTGCTGCACAGCCAAGCATAACTACTGCAAAGGAAAGGTTGTATATCAAGATGAAGCATTGCGGCACACAAGAGTTGACCACCGAGCGGCTGGTCCTGCGTCGTATGACAACCGACGACTGCGAAATGATGTTTGGCAACTGGGCCAATGCCCCGGAAGTGACCCGCTACCTGCGCTGGGAGCCACACCGTGACTGGGTGGTAACGATGGCATATCTGAACGAGATCGTCAAACAATATGACCGCCCGGATTTTTATGATTGGGGCATCTGCGATAAAGTGACCGGTGTGCTGATGGGCAACATCAGCATTGCCCCCGCCGAATCCTGTGAGCGTGAAAAGCCCTATGCCTGGAAAAAACGTGAAAACCGAGCTGCTGGGCGGCATGTATGAGATCGGTTACTCCTTGGGCAAAAAAGTGGTGGAACCAGGGCTATGCCACCGAAGCCGCCGCTGCCGTGCGCGATTACTGGTTTGGCACGGTTGGCGCGCCCTGGCTGGCCGGGTTCCACGCCAGCCAGAATGTGGCAAGCAGCCGCGTGTTGGCCAAGACCGGCTTCCATTATGACCACGATACCGTTCTGCACCGCTTTGACGGCACCGAGGTGCCCTGCCTGGCCTGGTACCTGCTGAACCCCAGCAGCCAGAAATCCGATGAACCGGCAGCCGCTGCCCCCGCTGTACAGGCAGAACCAACGGAACCAGCGGAGAATGCCGAGACAACCGTCTGACATTCACTCACCTGCCCCATACTTTTGCTGACCTGGCCGAATACGGCCAGAAAGGACCCCTATGGACGAAATGAAGGACCCCATCACCCTGGACTTTACCGCTACCCAGGCCCCGGCAGAGGACGCCCCTGTTGGGCAGAAGGCTCTGGACAGCGAGCGCCCGCCGGTGCGCGTTGTGCTGCTGGCGCTGGACCAGGGCAAGTTTGACGCCCAGCGCAGCCTGGATGAGCTTGCCGCCCTGGCGGAAGCCAACGGCATGCAGGCCGTTGCTACCGTGTGCCAGAAGCGCAGCACCCCCGAAGCCGCCACCCTTCTGGGGGAGGGCAAAGTGGAGGAAGCGCGCCTGGTATGCCTGAATACCGATGCCGAGGCCGCCATCTTTGACGGCGAGCTGACCGGCAGCCAGATCCGCAACCTGAGCGCGGCTTTGCAGGTGGAAGTGCTGGACCGCACGATGCTGATTTTGGAAATCTTCCGTGCGCGCGCCACCACCAACGAGGGCAAGCTGCAAACTGAGCTGGCTACCCTGAAATACCGCATGCCGCGCCTGCAGGGCCTTGGCGAGGCGCTGAGCCGCCAGGGCGGCGGTGGCGGCGGCGGTGGCGGTGCCCGCCGCGGTGCCGGTGAAACCAAGCTGGAGCTGGACCGCCGCTACCTGCGCAGCCGCATTGAAAAGCTGGAAAGCCGCCTGAAAGAGCTGGAAAAGCGCCGTGGTGAAACCCGCCGCGCCCGCCAGAAAAACGGTGTTCCGGTCATCTCATTGGTGGGCTACACCAACGTGGGCAAAAGCAGCCTGACCAACGCTTTGTGCGGCGCAGAAATTTTTGAGCCGACATGCTGTTTGCCACGCTGGATCCCACCGCCCGCAAATGCACGCTGCCCAGCGGGTTACAAGTGATCCTGGTGGATACAGTCGGCTTTGTCAGCCGCCTGCCGCATGATTTGGTGGATGCTTTTAAGAGCACACTGGAAGAAGCTGCCTGCTCTGACATCATCTTGAAAATTGCCGACGCCAGCGACAGCGAAGCCGCCGAGCAGCTGAGCGTGACCGATGAAGTGTTGAACGACCTGGGCTGCGGGGATATCCCGCAGGTGACGGTCTACAACAAGTGTGACCGCACCGGTGTTGCCCCCTATGACCCGGATGTGCTGCTGGTAAGCGCCAAAACCGGCTACGGGCTGGACAGCCTGCTGGCCAAGATTGACGAGATTCTGGCACACCGTGTGCGCACCATTGAGGTACTGTTGCCCTATGACAAGCTGGCCCTGGCCGATGTGTTCCGCACCCGCGGCAGCGTTCTGGCTGAAGAATACCGCGAAAACGGCGTGTATTACAAGGCAACCGTAAAGGTGGATGACCTGCACCGGTTTGAAGCGTACCTGCTGTAAGCGCAGCTGTTCGCTTTGTGCAAGATAACAAATACTGATTTTATTGTTGATTGTAGACAAAAAGACCTCCATCCCTGCACGGTTCTGTGCTTGATGGAGGTCTTTGGTTTATTTGTGTGTACCCTGCGTTACGGCAAAATTATTCCGCCGTCAGCAGTTTAACAGCGCGGGAGGTGCCCAGGCGGTCTGCGCCCAGATCCAGGAACTTTTCCATGTCCTCAACGGTGGAAATGCCGCCGGCTGCCTTGATCTTGCAGCGGCCGCGCACGCAGCGGGCAAACAGCTCAATATCATGGAAGGTTGCACCTGCGGTAGAAAAGCCCGTGCTGGTCTTGATGAAGTCGGCACCGGCTTCCACCACGATATCGCACATCTTCTCTTTTTCTTCATCGGTCAGCAGGCAGGTTTCAATAATAACCTTGAGCACCTTATCCCCCACGGCCCGCTTGACGGCGGCGATATCCTCGCGCACAGCGTCATATTCCTTGTTCTTCAGGCGGCCGATATTGATGACCATATCCACTTCCTCGGCGCCGTTTTCCACAGCGGTCTTTGCTTCAAAGCACTTGGAAGCAGTATCCATTGCACCCAGAGGGAAGCCAACCACGCAGCACACCGCAACACGGCCCGCCATATACTGCACAGCCTGCTTGACATAGCAGGTGTTGATGCAGACGGATGCCGTATGACACTTGATGGCATCATCGCACAGGGCCTGAATCTGGGGCCAGGTAGCCTCCGGTTTCAACAGGGTGTGGTCAACTTTGGAAAGGATTTCCTCCTTGGTGTATTTCATTTGAATTCTTCTCCTTTTTTACAGGTCTTGCACAGGTGCGCCTGGTGCAGGCCGATGGTCGAAAATACAATGGCCGTCAGGCTGACCGTTGCGCCCACAATGCCCAGGATCAGGCCGGTCAGACGGAATGCACCGCCGCGGATTTTGTTTGTCATAAGAAAGCCCTCCTTATCATGGTCGGTTTGGTTGTTTCGGGTTTCTATCTGTTCTGTGTTGTTATTTCTTTTTGAAAATAAACAACTTGCTGAACACATAGTTGGATACAATCACGATAACCTGGCTGAACAGTTTAACACCCATGGCCCACAGGTCAGTGTTGGCTGTGGCAAATGCCACATGCGGTGCCAGCACGCTGACGCCCAGCCAGATGATGACCTGGTCCATGACCATGGTGCCAATACGGCAGGCCACAAACTGGCCAAACTCCGCCAGAGCAGCCTGGCCGCTGTTTTTGCTGCGGAACACAAAGGTGCGGTTGGTCCAGTAGGCAAACAGAATGCAGATGATATTATCCAGCACATTGCCAATGCCGGTTGCAAAGCCCGTGCCCAGCACAGCCTGGAACACGGCAAACAGCACCAGGTTCAACAGCGTGGCAAGCCCGCCAAAAAACAGGTAGGCAACGCCCTCATAATATTTTTTAATAAAAGCCCTTAATTTTTCCATGCAGTTTATCCTTTACCACACAGCGCAGGGAGGTTTGCAGCGCTGCTCGCCAGTGTACGCCAACAGTGCACACTGACATATAACAAAAGGGGCCCGCCTGTTGCCAGGCAGGCCCCTGCTGCAATTCGGGGATTATTCAGCGTCCTCGGCAGCCTCGTCGAGGCAAGCTTCATGGACAGGCTGATGCGCTTGCGATCAAAGTCAACATTGATCAGCTTAACCTTGACCATGTCGCCGACCTTCAGAACGTCGGAAACCTTGTTCACGCGCTCGTTGCTGATCTCGCTGATGTGGACCAGACCGTCAATGCCCGGCAGAATGCGGACAAATGCACCGAACTTGGTGATGGAAACGACCGGAGCCTCGAACTCAGAGCCGATGGGATACTCGTTCTTGAGCTTCTCCCAGGGGTTGTCCTCTTCCTTCTTGTAGCCCAGGGAAACCTTCTGGTTCTCGGGGTCATAGCTCTTAACATACACTTCGATGGTATCGCCAACGCTGACGACCTCAGAGGGATGCTTGATGTTGTTCCAGCTCAGTTCGCTGATGTGGCACAGGCCATCCACGCCGCCGATGTCAACAAAGGCACCGTAGGAAGTCAGGCTCTTGACAACGCCAGTGTACTGCTTGTCAACTTCAACGTTCTTCCAGAACTCATCGCGCTTTGCCTTGTTTTCTTCAGCAGTAACCTTGTTGATGCTGCCGACGATCTTGCGGCCTGCGCACTCGGTGATAACCAGCTTAACGTGCTGGCCAACCAGCTTGGTGTAGTCCTCGTCGCGGCGCATGGTAGCCTGAGAACGGGGAACAAACACACGAACGCCCTTGACGTTGACAACAACGCCGCCCTTGTTGGCTTCCATGACGTCGCCTTCCATAACGGTGCCGTTTTCGGCAGCCTCGGAAACATCCTTCATGCCCTTCTGGGCTTCAAAACGGACACGAGAAAGGGTGTCAACACCTTCCTGGTCATTGGTCTTGACAACAACCAAATCCAGCTCGTCGTCCACCTTAACAAGGTCTTCCATCTTGGCGTTGGGGTCATGGCTCATCTCGCTGAGCTTGACGATACCAGTGTGCTTGGAACCATCAATACCGACGACACATTCCGTCGGGGAAACGCTGATGACCTTGGCTTTTACGATCTTACCTGCGTACAGGGGCTTTGCTTCGGATGCAGCGAGCATCTCCTCAAAGCTCATGTCGTCACGGATTTCTTCACTCATACAGTTAAGTACCTCCTCAATTATAGACGAAGGCGTTGAAGCCCCAGCTGTTACGCCCACGATCCTGGCACCGTTAAGCCAATCTTTGTCGAGTTCATCAGCTGTCTCCACATTGATAGCTTTGGTATGCCGGGCCGCGACCTGCAACAGCTTTTGGGTATTGGAAGAATGATGACCACCAATGACGACCATATGATCGCATTTTTGGCTGAGGTCTTCCGCTTCCTGTTGCCTCGCCCACGTTGCATTACATATTGTATCAAATATTTTGGCATTTGTACACTGGTTTTTCAAAAATTCCTTGCAAGTTTCCCAGCTTTGGACATTGAAAGTGGTTTGCGCCACCGCAAAAATAGATTTTTGTTGTGTAAGTTCCGGCAGCAGTTTTTCCAGCTCTGCCAAGTTGGCAAACACTTCCACTTTTCCCGTAGTATGGCCCACAATTCCCTGTACTTCGGGGTGTTTGGCATCACCCGCCACCAGCAGCATGGCGCCCTCCGCACCGGCCTGCGCAGCAATTTTATGGATTTTTGTAACAAACGGGCAGGTGGCGTCATGATACGCCAGGCGGCGTGTTGAGATTTTATCATACACACTCTGCCCAACGCCGTGGCTGCGGATAACAACCTCGCAGCCGTCCGGCACATCGTCCACACTGTCACATGTAATGGCACCTTTGCTTTCCAGATCCTCCACCACCTGCGGGTTATGGATCAGCGGGCCAAGGGTTGCCACCGGGCGGCCCTGCTCCAGCAATTCATAAGTCAGCTTGACCGCGCGGTTTACTCCAAAGCAGAACCCTGCGGTTTTTGCAAGAATAATTTGCATGGTTATTTCTCCCTGCATCGCGTTTTAGAAGTGATTTTCTTCGTACAGACGTTCCAGTTCGGTTTTCAGGCGGGTGCGCAGGGCACGCAGCTTAGGTACCGAGCGGCGCGGGTCCTCTACCTTCATCTCCTCTGCCGGGATGGGGGTGCCAAAGCAGATGCGGATGCGGCAGAACATGTGCATGCGCTTATCCGGCGTATCGTAAATAATGCGGCAGGGCACCATGTCGGCATCGGCGTTGCCGGCAATCAGGAAAGCACCGCTTTTTAAGGTCAGCAGTTCGCCGGTCTTGCTGCGGGTTCCTTCAGGGAAGATCAGGATCGGCGTGCCGTTTTTGCATTCGTCTGTCACTTTATTAACGGTGTCCATATCGCCCTTGCCGCGGTCAATGGGTACCGCGCCCATGCAGCTCAAAAACCAGCCGATCAGCGGATTTTTGAACAGCTCCTGCTTGGCCAGGATGGTATAGCGCTTCCAGCTGAACACCGCTTCCAGAATATAGACCGGGTCCAGGTCCGAAAGGTGGTTAGATGCGATAACATGGGCACGCCCGCGGGGGATGTTCTCTTTGCCGACCACCTCAATGCGCCACAAAATATGCAGCAGCGGCCAGACGATCGGCAGCAGGATCCAATAAAGCAGCATAGTTTTCCACCATTTCTTAGTAATTGGTTAAATGTTTGTTGTTCTGTGTTTTTGGGTACGTTGAGCCGTCAGGTTATTTGCCCCGTGTATTGTTGGAAGAGATTCCCTACATTTTTCCAGGTGCAACGCTCTCCCCGGCTCGCAGCGCGGCTTTTATTTTGCGCGGTCCTGAATGACTTTTTTCAGGGCTTCAAAGCTCTGGTCAAAGTTCAGCTCGCTGGTATCCACCAGCACAGCGTCTTCGGCCTGGCGCAGCGGGGCTGCTGCACGGTGGGTATCCTGATAGTCGCGCGCGCGGACATCGGCCAGAACATTCTGGTAGTCGTGCTTTTCGCCTTTCATCAGCAGCTCTTTATAGCGGCGCTCTGCGCGGGCTTCCGGGGTGGCAGTCAGGAAGATTTTTACCGTTGCGTTGGGCAGCACCACAGTGCCGATATCGCGGCCATCCATCAGCACATCGCGGCTGGCGGCCAAAGTGCGCTGGGCATCCAGCAAAAAGGTGCGCACAGCCGGAATCGCCGCCACAGCGGAAGCCGCCATGCCGATCTCCTCGCACGGATGGCCGAGGAGACATCCTCGCCGTTCAGGTAAAAGTGCTGGGTGCCATCCTCCAGCTTGGTATCCAGGTGGATTTGCGGCAGCAGGGCCTCCACGGCAGCGGCATCATGCGGGTCCTTGCCCTGGCGCACGGCGTACAGGCCGATGGAGCGGTACATGGCACCGGTATCTACATAGGTAAAGCCCATATCCGCAGCAAGGCGTTTGGCAAGGCTGGATTTGCCCGCCCCGGACGGGCCATCGATTGCAACAGAGATCATCAGAAAAACTTCCTTCCGTTATAGTACTGTGTTTGTAGAAATAGGCGATATTTTCGACTTTTCTGATACACCCTAGGGCAATACCGCATAATTCTAAGTGCCGATACGGCGAGCGAGGTACGGCAGATGCCAAGCCAAAAGCGCAGATAATACTGGATGCTACAAAGGTGAGCGCCGCCAGTGGCGGAAACAGCGAACCGAAGCAGGGGCAGCGGTCGCAGAGTGCGAGGGGCTTTTGCCCCCGAAGCACGATGCGGGTACCGCAACCCGACATTATCGAGCATTTTGG
>ENA-OQAJ01000442-OQAJ01000442.1-human-gut-metagenome-genome-assembly--contig:-NODE-442-length-13032-cov-1.594963_pt1 | contig 13032 bp, 20 predicted proteins | sample MGYA00242736_ERZ504529 | MGnify/ENA primary metagenome ERZ504529 (study PRJEB26092, sample SAMD00036275) | human gut metagenome | host: Homo sapiens | study: EMG produced TPA metagenomics assembly of...
CTTCTTCTCCTTGATAAACTAATACATTGATAATATCTGCAAATACATCTGAATAATCTTCCAATAACTTTTTCAATCTTATCCTTTTCTCCCATTCCTGACTCCTTGTTTGTAAACTATCATTTGGTTATCTTATCTGCAGAACTGCATATTCATAGAATTTCTCTGAATCGAATTACAATTTATATAGAACTTCTTTGACTTTAATCTAGATTATTGATGTTTTATAGTTTACATTAATTTACAAATATTGGCAAGTATTTTTTACAGTTTATTCCACATATTTTATTTATTATTAGTATACTGCACTTATTTCATATTTTCAATACTTCTTTTAGAAGCACTAATAACAGAAGAGCCATCCGGCGAGCATAAATTCTCTGGCGGATGGCTCCTATTCTTATTTATTTTTTCTCATATACATATCAAAGACCATTACAATCTACTGCTGAAACGCATTCAACAGATTAGGAATCATCTGTTTCTTACGTGACATAACTCCAGGAAGAATTGCAACTTTATCTTCTGGTGTTACACCAAATCCGCGTTCGATCACTCCCTCAGCTTCTGGTCCGCAGATCAGCAGATGTGTTGTTTCCTCTAAGATGTTTGTTAACATAAAGAATACGTAATCAAGTCCCTGTTCTTCTTTCACAGAATCCATATATTCAAGGATTGATGCTTTGATATCATCTAATTCTCCCTGATCCATGGATGTGATCTGTCCAACACCAAAATCAATTGTATCGGCATTGAATTTCTTATAATCCATGTAGAAGATCTCGTTTGGAGTCTTACCACTTAAATCACTTCCTGCACGGAACATTGCTTTAGCATGTTCTTCTACATCATTCCCGCGATCTGTGCTAATTCTCTCGCGATCTGTTCGTCCACTGGTGTACAGGTTGGAGAACGGAACATTAATGTATCAGAAAGAATTGCAGAACACATTAATCCTGCCATCTCTTTTGTGATCTCGATTCCCTGTTCACGGTACATCTGAGCAACGATCGTTCCTGTACATCCAACCGGCTGATTTCTGAAGTAAACTGGTGATACAGTTTCCACACTTCCGATTCTGTGGTGGTCGATGATCTCCATGATCTCACATTCTTCTAATCCTTCGACTGCCTGTGATACTTCATTATGGTCAACTAAGATTACCTGTTTCTTGTTGAATTCTAAGATACGACGTCTGGAAATAAATCCTACAAATTCGCTATCTGCATTCAATACAGGGAAGTAACGGAAACGTTTCTTTGTCATCTCTTCTTTGACATCTCTACAAAATCTGTTTCATTGAAAGATACGATCGTATCTGTTGCCATGATATAAGATACTGGCATTGCCTGACAAATCAAACGGCTTGCTGTAAATGTATCATATGGTGTTGTGATGATTCTGCAGTTCTTTTCCTTTGCAAGTTCTAATACTTTATCAGTAACTTCTGTACCCATGCATACTACAACACACTGTACTCCTGTCTGGATCGCACCAATCTGTGCATCTTCACGGTTTGCAACGATCACTGTATCTTTAGCTGTTACAAATTCTTCCATTGTATCAACACTTGCGGCAGATACTGTTAACTTACCTTCTGTGATATATCCTTCGATATCTCCTGCCTGAAGTGTCCCATCTAATGTTTCTACAACATTTTTTATATGGTGTTTTTGCTTTGGCAAGGATTTCATTGTCATAAACATCCATGTCTGCTTTTAACACATCACTGATGGATACCAGACCGATCATTTTCTTTCCATCTAATACTGGAAGAGACACGATCTTCTCTGTCTGCATCATTTCACGTGCAGATTTCAGGGAATCTGTCGCTTTTGCACCTTTAACTAGATTTAAATTTACGTCTGTTAATCTTGGTCTTACATCACTAACATATTTTGGATCTTTAATTCCAAATGTATCCAATATATATCTTGTTTCGCCGTTGATATTACCGGCACGATATGCTTCGTATCCATTTCCTTCCACTTGATTCTTTAAGTTTGCATATGCGATCGCAGAACAGATGGAATCTGTATCTGGATTGCGATGTCCAATGACATATACTTTTTTCATTGTTCCTCCTTCTTTCTTGGCAGCCGTATTATGAATGTCGTATACTCATTCTGGCTTTTTGCTTTGATAGTTCCATCATGAAGCTCTATGATCTCCTTCGCGATCGCAAGTCCAAGACCTGCCCCGCCAGTTTCAGAAGATCTTGCTTCATCTAATCTGTAAAATTTCTCAAACAGGTTATTTAATTGATGTTCTGGTATAGTCTTTCCCTGATTCCTGACTAAAATCTCTGCGTTATCTCCATCAATCATTCCATAAACCTCGATGAGAGAATTCGGATAACAATACGATACTGCATTCCTTAACAGATTCTCAAAACCCTGGCAAGCCTATCCGGATCACCATAAATTAATATTTTATCATCTACCTCTATCTTCCACTCTAATCCTTTCTGCTTAAATACCGCAGCAAAAGAATCCATCACCTGTTCAAGCAGAACATAAAGATAAAATTCCTTTTTGTCCAAGGTAATATTCTGAAGATTATACCTTGTAATTTCAAAGAACTCATTGATCAGTTCTCCAAGACGTTTCGCTTTCTCAAGAGAAATTCCTATATACTTAGCTCTTTGTTCTTCCGACATATCCGGCGATTCATTTAACAATGATAAATATGCAATGATCGACGTCAACGGTGTCTTCAGATCATGAGCAAGATAGACGATGATATCATTCTTTCTCTGCTCACTTTCTTCTGCAATCCGCCTCTGTTCTTTCAACGTTCCTTTGATCTCATTTAATTTATTCTCCAAAGGATTCAACTCTGGTGGGAGCAATATGCGGTCTTTGGATTCATTTAAGATCATCTGGATCCCGCCTTCAACCTGTCTTAGGTATGTCGTGAATTTTGACATACCCAGATAAAAGCTTAACAAAAGCAGCACAAAAAATCCAGCACCAATGATCATTGTTTTATTTTGTACAAAGATCAGACGATATACACGGATCGCTTCCAGCTCATCCATCCCGATCCGTTCAAATATATAAACGACCGTTTTGGCAAATGGATCCTGAAATACACCATCTACAAATATATCAAGTACAAAATATCCGATACATGCAACGATCAAACTGATTCCCAATGTCTGTAGTATGATCCTTATCTTTAAACTTCTGTATTTACTCCTCAACTTTGTATCCAACTCCCCAGACTGTCTTGATCAATTCTTTGTGTCCCATGACCCTCTCCCAGCTTCTCACGGAGATGTCTGATATGTACCATACTGTATTATTGTTGTTCTTAAAATACTTTTCTTTCCATACCTGCTCAAAAAGATTCTCTGAGCTTATAACCTTCCCGCGGTTCTGTGTCAGAATCCATAAAATTGAAAATTCTAGCGGTGTCAATGTAATTTCTTCTTCTCCATAAGTACACTGGTGTGTTGCACGATTTAAGATAAGACCTGCGATCTCCAGTGTATCTTCCTGATTCATACCGCTTCCATCGTTGTATCTTGTAAATCTTCGAAGCTGTGCCTTCACTCTTGCCATCAATTCCAACGGCTCAAATGGTTTCTCAATATAATCATCAGCTCCCAATGTCAATCCATTGATCTTATCCATGGAAGATACTTTCGCTGTCAGCATGATCACAGGGAAATTATGTGTTAAACGGATCTGTTTTAAAATCTCAAATCCATCAATATCTGGCAGCATCACATCAAGGATCGCCAGATCAATATTCTCATGTTCTACACACGCCAAGGCATCCTTTCCATTGTAAAATTTATGTACATTATAATTTTCATTCTTTAAATATAATTCAATAAAGTCAGCAATCTCTTTCTCGTCATCTACTACTAATACAGTTGACTGTCTCATTCGCTTCCTCCTTACTCTTTACCACCCTGAATCACATGAAATCTTGCTTCTTGGCTTTCTTCTTCCACTTCTGTTCTCGTATGTCCCTTGAGACTATATAATGGTACAGTTTTTATAAAGCGTACGGATCAATTCACAAAGGATCCTTTGATGTTCTTTTATCTTCTTCGTCCAGAAGATTCACATACGCAGATGTAATCTCTTCATAAGTCAATCCATTTTGAATCTTAACAACCAGTGATTTTACGATCATCATAACCTTATACTGATCATTCTCGATATTCTTCATCACAAAATCATATAATTCTGGGATTCCATCCCAGCCTCCAATTCCATTGCCTAGTGCCAGATTCTTATATTCATCTTCACTGTAACGTTTCCATGACAGATCTTCCCTAAGGCTCCACTGAATAAATACTTCGTTACGATTTTCTACCTCACGGCTTGCCAGTAACAGTCTTGAATTCATCTGATTTCTTAATAAGATTCCTGACTGCCAGAATACAATACGGAGTAATATAAATTCTTCCAACTCATCATAAGTCAGCTCTGGGAACATCTCTTCCTGGATCATCTGGCAACACTCATAAATATCTAAAATACCATATAAAAACAACATTCCAAAGAGAATATTCTCAAGTCTGGTACCCTCTTCTAACTCTTCCTGAACTCTGCGGCTTTTCAGAGAGAAGAAAAAATTATCCTTTGCTTCTATATTCAATAAGATCGTATCGTCTTCATATGAGAGAAATCCAAGAAAATGTAACTGCTCAATCTCTCTTGCGTACATCTCAGCGATCAGACTCTCACCTTCCATATCCCAGCATTGCAATAAAAATTCAATCGCTTCCTGCTGTAATAACTTGGTGATCAATTGCGGTGTATCATAAAGTTTCTCTGCTATCTTCTCTGCCAGAGATACCTCACTTTCATCCTCATGAAACACAATATGATTCGTTCCGATAAAACCATCAGGTTGACTTCTTGGATTGGTCGCAAGTTCTTCTATATAAGTTCGTCTTGATTCTTCAATTCTTGCCATTGCCCGATCCCTCCTTTGTTTTAATCTTATAAAGTATATCTTATTGAGCTTCTTCCGTCCAGTGGAACAGGCATAAAGAGTCGTCTAAAATAATTCTTTAATTCGGTTTATATTCTCTTTTGTGACACGGTATCCCATATCATACGTTTTGTTTTAATACATCAATGTCTTTCTCTAAACTATCGATTGTATACTCTGGTCTTAGGATCACTGCCTTTCCTTCCCTCTCTAACTGCTCACAATATCTAACTGTTTTATTATATCTTATATGACGATTTAACAGCAGTTCCGGTAAATGTGGATATTTTTTCTTGAGAAGTTTTGCCGCAGCTTTGTTGCTCTTGCTTAATTCTTTTCTATACCCTTCTGGCCTTGTCAGTACGATCAGATTCTTATCATTCCCATCTTCTATTGATCGTCTGATCGGAATCGGATCTGCAATTCCACCATCATAATAAGGCTTTCCATCTACTTTGATCGTTGGAAATGCAAACGGGATCGCACAAGTTGCTCGAAGCATCGTACACTTCTTATCCAGTTTCATTCCATCTTTGTATTCTGCTTTCCCTGTCCATGCATTTGTTACACCGACCTTGATCGTTCCCTTGTATTCATTGAATGTCTTCCAGTCAAATGGATACAGTTTGTTTGGGATCGTGTCATATACGAAATCCAGTCCAAAAAGACTTCTCTCTTTCAGTAGATTCCTCGCTCCCATGTATCTTTTTATCATTCCTGTGGTTCATCAGGATCTTTTAAAATTTTCTTTCCTTTTGTTTGGTATATAAGAAAAAACCATCACAGATTCCCGCAGATACTCCGATCATATAAGGAAACATGATATCCTCATCCAACAGTGCATCCATCACTCCTGCACTAAAAGGTCGGACGAATGTTCCTCCTTCTAAAATAATACCAGGCATCTTTATGCCCTCCTCATCTTCTTATGTTTCGTAAACTTGTCTTATGTTGTGTCATGTGAGTTCTATAGACACTTGCTCTTTATTATATGATGTAAGTGTCAAAAGTATAAATTGCGTTTGTGCTTGCACAAATAAGCAATTTATACTTATTGACACGCCGAACAACGAGAACGGAATAAAAATGGTGTGAACGCGCCATTTTATGTGAGTTCGAGGTGTTCGAGGATTGTGGAATTGCGTAGCAATGAAACAATCCGGGTACATCAGAGAGTGGCAAAATTTACTTTTGACACTCTCATCATTATATCACGTTTCGATTCTCCATTGTTACATTTTGTCAAAGATTTTCTTAAGAGATTTCGAAATTTTTGTGAATAAAAAAGAATATCGCTTCCTTTCATTTATTTCAAATTGATTTGTAAACGTATGGATCAATTCCTCAATAACAATTGGTTTGGATAAAAATCCATCCATACCAACATTCCAGTGCTTTCTTTCTATCTTCATCAAAAGCATTGGCAGTCATAGCAAGGATCGTAATTTCTGCCAGTGCTGGATCATCCAATGCACGGATCTGCTTTGCAGCCTCATATCCATTCATTACAGGCATCTGAATATCCATAAGTACAAGCTCATAATCGCCTGGTGCTGAAATTTCTGATCTTCTCCACTGCCTCTGCTCCATTTTCTGCTGTATGAACCTGGAATCCATATTCATTAAGAATTGCCATCGCAATCTCACTGTTTTAATTCATTGTCTTCCACAAGCAGGATACTTCTGCCTCTGAAATCTGAACTTACTGCCGGAAGAATATTATCATCCGTCCTCGCCTGCTTCTGACCGATCGCAGTCATCAAAGTATCTCTGATATCTGACATAAATATTGGTTTCGCACAAAATGCATTGACTCCTGCTGCTCTTGCTTCCGCTTCGATCTCTGACCAGTCGTAAGCAGTCAGGATAATGATCGGTGTATCATCACCAAGACTACGAATCTGTCGGGTAACTTCAATACCATTCATATCTGGCAATCGCCAATCGATGATATAGGCATGGAATGCATCACCCAGTTCTATAGACTGCCTTGCACGAAGAACCGCCTCCTTACCAGAAAGTGTCCATTCCGAACGCATTCCAACCTTTGCAAGCATCTTTGTCACGCTGTCACAGGTATTAAAATCATCGTCTATCACCAGTGCCTTAAGACCTTCCAACGCTGGGATCTTCTCTACACGATGATGCTTAGACTGGATCCGCAACGGCAGTCGTACAATAAATTCCGTACCTTTGCCCTGTTCTGTCTGAATCCCAATATTTCCGCCCATCATATCCACAATATTCTTGGTAATGGCCATACCCAGTCCTGTACCCTGAGTCCTGCTGACTGTGGAACTTCTCTCACGCTCAAAAGGAGAAAAAAAGTTTCTGTACAAATTCCTCACTCATACCGATTCCGTTATCCTTTACCCTGATCTCATATAGCTGACGCTCTTGCTGTGTTCTCGGATATTGTTTCAACCGGACAGAAATTGTTCCGCCTGCAGGAGTAAACTTGATCGCATTGGACAAAAGATTCAGCAGTATCTGGTTTAGCCGTGTCTTATCGCAATACACATCCTCATTCGTAACATCCATGGCATCCATATAAAGTTCCAGCTGCTTCGCATGAATCTGTCCACTGATGATCGTCTTCAGATCATGAAGTACATCCGACAAACTAACCTCTGTTTCTTCCAGATGGATCTTGCCACTCTCAATACGACTCATATCCAGTATATCATTGATAAGTGATAACAGATGATTGCTGGACGAAAGGATCTTACCAAGATAATCTCTGACCATTTTCTTGTTATCAATGTTGCTCACAGCCAGTGTCGTAAACCCAATGATAGCGTTCATTGGCGTCCGGATATCATGAGACATGTTAGAAAGAAAAGTACTCTTTGCCTGGTTGGCATTCTCCGCAGCATGGACTGCATCAGAAAGTGCCTGATTCATTTTCTTGTCAGCAGTACGATCCGACATAACCAGTATATATTTCTTATTCCCATTTACCTCACTACCCATTGCAACACTATGAAACCAGCGTCGTTCTCCTGTTTTCTGATGAACATACTCAAAATCCCATTCCTGCTGTTCATGAACCTGAATCTCCTTTAGATGATCCTTCTTCGGATCTTTCGTATCCTCAGAATGCAGTTCTCCTAAAACAGAAATATCTTTCCGAATCTGTTCTACGGTAATCCCCAACAGTTTTTCTACATTCGGACTGACATAATCTGCCTGATACGTTTTTGCATCCAACATTAAGAATACATCATCTACATTCATTGACAACTTTTGAAACATCTCATCCCTGTACAAGATCTCTGTGTCTTTTTTCTTCAGTCTTACACTGTTTTTCGTAAAATAAATCCAATAAGGACTGCTGTAATACAAAGCACGACTGCACCCACAAGAAGCATCGTACTAAGTTGCAAAGTGTTCATACTGGCATTGACGATATCTGCCTGGACAAGTCCCAGAAATACCCAGTCCTGAATGCCTGATTTTTCATAAACAAGATAATAATCCTTTTCATCCAGATTTAGTAACATCGCACCTGTATGTCCCTCTTTAAATTTCTTCGAAATTTCAAGGATCTCTTTTTCGGAGATATCTGTATGTTCTCTCAGAATGCCAAAAAAAAGTTATATACAATTTCCCCATGACTCCAAAGAATGATCGATCACAACACGACCATCTGGATGAAGAACATAACTCTTTGCTTTTCCATTAAACGCAGAGATATCGAGTACATTTACTATATCAGCGTTTTCATAGGCAATAGCAATTGCATCATATTTAAATCCCTGATAACTTCCATGAGCCTTCGGGCTGGCAAAAACAAGCATCTGGGATTTTCCGGGACTGCTGCATTGGTTATGATATCATTGCCTTTTTGAATCTCATCTTCAATATTTTCCTGTAATCCAAGATACCCTGTTTCACCTGTTGTCATCTTATAGTTACCGTCAGCTGATAGAAAATAAAAAATATAAAAAATCCCGCATCTTTCTGCGCTTTATCTATATAATCACGAATTTTGCTTTCACTTGGAGCATCTTGCAGATACTTACTCCACATATGAAGATACGTCAGATTCTTATTTGAGAGTTCCCTTAACATATTATCCGACTGACGGAAAACTTCTGTTAGATGAGAAACACTTTCCTCATATACAGTTTTCGATACAAATCCAAAATATTGAGAAACAGCCAAAACGATTCCAAGAAAGAATGCAAGAAAAGCAATGACCTTGAGTCGTTTTCTCATGATAGGTTTCTCTTTGTTCATATTATGATTCTTAACATCCATTCTTCTCACCTCAGAGTCATATAGTCTTCAGGCTTTGCGAGAACGGCATCACCCTTCAAAACACATTTTGTCCAGGTATCTTTCACCTCTCCATCAAATACAATGTTTTTACCCGCTGGATACGATTCCATATGTTGTGGTGTCGCAAGACAGGTTACAGTAAAGGTATCCTTATCCTGAACTGATTTTCCATTCTTTGTAACTTTACTTAATGTATAACCATCATCCGTTTCCTTGATCTCTACAGAAATACCACTGACCACAGGCAGAGAGCCACGGTTAAATGGATTGAAACCTCCCTGATAACCTTCTACAAAAATTTCTGACCGTCTTTTTCAGCTCCGCTCCGCTCATCTTCCGCTTGTAAGCTGAAAGACCATTTGGCATGATCATATTACCAGCCATTTTTTCAGTATATCCTGCCTTCCGTACACTTCCTGTAAAGCTGTTTCCTGTTGCGATCAGCACATCCGTACCGTAGACGCCACGCAAAGTATGTGCCATAACAGAATACGCTTCATTCCCCCCCGCTGGTATGAAAATGATTGGAATAAGCTTTCTTTGAATCGAGCACGATCTTCTCAGAATCAGATTTCTTCTTCAGAAGCTTTGTATTAAATGACTGGTAAGCCTGTTTGGCATCGTATTTTCCTGAAATCATCTTAGAGACTACATCTTGGGATACACTGAAAAAGTCATTGGATGCGATTCGGATATACATATGATTTTCTTCGATCACAGGTCTGACATCTTTGAGATATTCTGTAAGATGTGTATCTACATCCTGACTATAGCTTAATATATCCTGACCATCATAAACAATCCGGTTCTGTGCATCTTCTGACAGCATTACATTCAACACTTTCATTGCTTTCTGCCGGCGTGTTTCATCCTTTGTCAGGTTACGGTTCAGTGCCACCTGAAAATATGGTGTCGTCATCATCCATTTTTCGCCATTTTGTTGAAAGAATGGAAGAAATGTTGTATCAATGCCCTGATTCTGAAATATTTTTACACCAGAAGAGCTGCCAAAGTACATAGCAAGCTTACCACTTTTATACATCTCCATCACTTTATCATAATCCATATTCAGATCACCTTTGCTCAACCCTGTATCCTGAATGAATTGCTCCATACGTTCAAAAGCCTCCGGCCAGACTTTACTGTCCAAACCCTCTCTCTTTGTATTATCAGGGTCACTATAGACAGTACGCCATTTACGTCCAGCCGCTGTAGACAGCTCTGATGCAGATAGTCCCTGCAGTGTTTCCATGCAAGTATAATCATAAAAATAATCTGCCGTAAATCCACGGATCCCTACCTTATTGAATGCCTGGCAGGCAGAAACAAAACTTTTGTAATCTGTTGGCAGAGGAATATGATACTTTTTGAAAAAGGTCTTTTGTTAAACTACAAACCCATGCGCATCCGCACACACTGGAAGCCAGTTTACACTGCCATCTGATTCATAAAATTGTTGAGGTATGTATTATAAACAGCACCTGCTGCATTGGTTGTGGAAAGATCCATCAGCTGTCTTTCAGTGGGTTTGCATCATGCAGTGAAAAACGACAGCAGGTTATGATATCTGGCAATCCGCCATTTTCCTTAAGGAACCGATAGAAATCCAGATCATTATTGCCTACTACAAATTCAATATTAATATCTGGAAGCTGTTTCTGAATATATGGTGCATATTTTTCATATAGCTTTTGTGCTCCATAAAATATACTGTGATCGTATCTTTTCTCTTCATTTTTGCGCTCTTCTTTCCACATCCTGACATAAGTGATATGACGGTCACCATCACCAAAAGTACAGAAAGAACTCTATTCCATTTTCTCTTTTTCATTATGAATCCTCCTCTTTATTTTCCACGAATTCACTGATCACTTTTACTAATAATTTTGCATCTATAGGTTTCGCGATATGTTCATTCATTCCCGATTCTTTTGACTTTAATCTATCCTCGGTGAACGCATTTGCCGTCATTGCTATGATCGGAACCGTTTTTGCATCATCTCTGTCCAGTGCACGGATCATCTTTGCTGCTTCATAACCATTCTTGATCGGCATCATGATATCCATCAGAATGACATCAAATTCATCTGGTCTGCTTTTTTTGAATATCTCAACAGCTTCTTGGCCATTCCATGCCTTCGTCACAGATGCACCTTCATTCTGAATCACAAATTCTGCGATTTCCATATTCAGCTCATTATCTTCCACCAGAAGGATCTTCAGATCTTTTATAGATTTTTCTGATATAGCTTCCTGTTCTTCACGTTGATCAGCATCCTGATCTATTTTAAATGGAATCCTGATCACAAAGGTTGTGCCTTCTCCCTTCTTACTTTCAAACGTGATCGTTCCTCCCATTTTTTCGATCAGTTTTTTCGTGATCGGCATTCCAAGCCCTGTTCCGGAAAAATTTTGTACGGCTTCCAGTATGCTCCTGTGCAAACGGTTCAAAAAGGCGTTTCTGGAAATCCTTTGTCATACCAATTCCTGTATCTCGGCAGATAAATTCAATCGTCACTCTTCCCTCCTGCTCCGATGTAAATTCCTGGCAGCTGATGTAGATATATCCGTTTTCTTTATTATATTTTACCGCATTTGACAAAATATTCATCATGATCCTTTTTACATATCCTGGACTCCCGATCAGATTCCAGTGTGTGATTTCCTCTTTCTCCCACACGATCCGAATATTTTCTTCTGCAGCTATCTGTTCGATCACAACAAAGATTTCCTTGGAAATATTGCTTAGATTAAATGGAATTTCTTCCAGAACTACTTCGTCCGATTCCAGCTTACTCATATCCAAAACTTCATTGATCAATTCCAGTAACAGATGAGATGTTTCTTTGATCTTTGCCCTGCATTCTGTCTGTTTTTCCATATCATCTGCATAATGCTCCGCCACATCGATCATACCGCATATTCCATTGATCGGTGTCCGGATATCATGACTCATCCTCTGGAGAAACTCAGTTTTCGCCTCGTTCGCTGCCTCTGCTTTTTTTTGCCGATTTCAGAAGTTCTGCTTTATATTTTTCATCTTTTTCCTGTTCCTGTTTCTGATGTGCCAGATTGGTTATATATATCCAGGACCATGAAAAACTAAGAATGATAAGATAAAGGAATACAACACCTGTTACACTGAGTGGCAGATTACTGAATACCTCTTTATCTGGTAAATACATGTAAATATAATAATCCCTTTGTTTCAGCATGATACCATAGCATCCAGTTCCTTTTATTCTTCAGATGAAAGATATGCCGACTATCTGTATGCTTCTTCATTTTCTGAATAATCTCATTGTCTGCGACATCCTGTGCCAATAATTTCTCATCGTTACTGGCAATAATCTTCCCTTTGTCTGCAACGATGATTGTCCCGTCTTTCTCAGTATTGTACCCCTTTAAAAGACTCTGGATCGTTAAAGTATAATTTCTGATAAATCTCGGAGATGTGTAATAGTAAACTGCAACGATCCCTGGGGCATCTTTTCTGGCGCAGGCTGCGATATCGATACATGATCCATCTCCTCTGACAATCCGTTCTGAATAAGATCTTTCTTTATATCCTGTGTAATCCATAATGATATCTTTTTGCAGATAATCAATCATCTCATCCATCAAACCTTCATCCATACTGTATTCACAGACTTCTTTCCTTCTTCATCCAATACAAGAATACCATCCACCCAGAGTGACTGCAGATTCTCTTTCAGAAGCTTCGGTCTAACTGCTTTCTATTCTTTACTTCCATATCAATATTTGTACTTCATCTGTCTGGCACTTCGATCG
>ENA-OQAJ01000444-OQAJ01000444.1-human-gut-metagenome-genome-assembly--contig:-NODE-444-length-12984-cov-1.967644_pt1 | contig 12984 bp, 16 predicted proteins | sample MGYA00242736_ERZ504529 | MGnify/ENA primary metagenome ERZ504529 (study PRJEB26092, sample SAMD00036275) | human gut metagenome | host: Homo sapiens | study: EMG produced TPA metagenomics assembly of...
AGAAGTTGTATCTTACGATGATCTGATCGCGTGTGGAAGCCACACAGCAGCAAAAGAAAAAGGTCTGATCCGTCTGGAAGGTAAAGACTATGTGGTAAAAGACGGAGATATCATGCTGTTCCGGTTTAATGTATAATCAGGAATAGATGGATGAAAAGGAGGGGGCTGTTTCAATGCACAGAACCATAGATTTCCCTAATCTGGGAATTCATTTAAAATCTGTCGGCGATCATATCACAGTCTTTGGATTCGATATCGCATATTATGGAATCGTCATAGGAATCGGAATACTTGCGGGACTTATGATGGCGGTAATGGAAGCAAAGCGTACGCATCAGAACGTAGAAGATTATTATGATCTGGCAATATATGGAGTTATCTTTTCAATTATCGGAGCAAGGGCATATTATGTGATCTTCTCCTGGGATATGTATAAAAGACGATATTAAGAGTATCATTAACATCCGTGAGGGCGGTCTTGCCATATACGGCGGTGTGATCACGGCAATTGTTGTAGTAATTTATATTTGCAAAAATAAAAGGATTATCACCGTTCCTGTTATTTGACACCGGCGGATTTGGTCTGATCACCGGACAGATGATCGGAAGATGGGGGAACTTCTTCAACAGAGAAGCATTTGGGGAATATACGAATGGACTGTTTGCTATGAGACTTCCGGTGGATGCGGTAAGAAGTTCGGACATCACAACAAAGATGTGGAATCATGCCGAGACAGTCAAAGGAGTCATGTATATTCAGGTTCATCCGACCTACCTGTACGAATCCCTGTGGTGTCTGATGGTGCTGATCATCATGCTGTTGTATCGCAAGCATAAGAAATTCGATGGGGAAGTCTTCCTGATCTATCTCTTGGGGTATGGTCTTGGCAGACTCTGGATCGAAGGACTTAGAACCGATCAGCTGTTGCTGCCAAAAGTTGGACTTCCGGTCTCTCAGCTGTTGGCAGGCACGATTGTAGTGATATCCGCTATACTGATCAATTGCAGGAAGAAAAAAGCAGCAAGCTTCACAAAAATAGTCCGGCTGCCGCAAACATAATCGAATACAGAAAAAAAATCCCGGTATGAGAAATGACAATGAGCTGGATGCTCAAAAAATGTCTGATTCACATACCGGGATTTTTTATTCATATTACATATCAATCTTACTGAGTGCTGCTTCATCAGCTACAATCGTAACATCATTATGTAACTGAAGAATAGAAGCAGGAACTTCCGGAGTAATTGGTCCGTATAAGACCTCTTTTTAAGATATCCGCCTTATCTTCTCCGCTTACAACAACCAGAATTTTCTTGGCCTGCATGATATTCTTGATTCCCATTGTATAAGCCTGTCTCGGAACATCATCTTCAGATTCGAAGAAACGCTTATTGGCTTCAATTGTACTTTCTGTCAGATCTACACAGTGTGTCTCTTTTTCAAAAGCAGCACCTGGCTCGTTGAATCCGATGTGTCCGTTGTGTCCAAGACCGAGAAGCTGAAGGTCTACGCCGCCTGTTTGCGAATGATCTCATTGTATTCACTGCAGGCTTTGTCAGAATCTGCTTCCAGTCCGTTCGGAACGAAAGTACGTGTTTATCGATATTTACATGATCGAAAAGATTGGTGTTCATGAAATATCTGTAGCTCTGGTCATTTTCCGGACTGAGTCCTTTGTATTCATCGAGGTTCACGCTTGTAACCTGAGAAAAATCAAGATCACCTTTCTTATACCATTCAATCAGCTGTTTTATAAGTACCGACCGGTGAAGATCCGGTTGCAAGTCCAAGTACACAGTTTGGCTTCATAATAATCTGTGCAGAAATGATGTTTGCGGCCTTACGACTCATATCCTGATAGTCTTTTGCTTTATTAATTAACTACTAATAAAATCATCTCCTTACTTCTTATGTTGTTTTTTGTTTCTGAATATTAGTATATACATTATAAATGAATTTTCAAGTAAAATAGCATGAACTGAAACTACTTTCGAAACTGGAAAGAAACTACCTGGAATTGTGCATATTGCATAAAAAACGGATTTTAAATAGGAAAAACAGAGAGAAGAATTGAAAAGGATGAAAGAAGTTTCAAGAACTAAAAAGATACTTGAAAATAAAATAATTGGCATACTTGAAATTAAAGCCATCTTTTAATTGCTTTTAAATACTTATTTCTAGCCACTTTATCAAAAAATGGTTTCATTTTTTCAATTGGCTTAATAATTGCATCCATACACATTCTCCTTATTTTTTATAAACATCAATGAGTGTTGAAATAATATCTTTTAATAATAAAGTTGTCATTAAAATGGTCTTGTGCATGAACCGTAATAAAGCCAACTTCTACGTGGTTACCACGTGCTTCTTGTTGTAATAATTCTGTTTCGGTAACTTCAAACTTTTTCTGTCCAATAACTCTTATTCCCATACTGCCACCTTATTCATCTACTTCTTCAAATCCCAAAATGCTTTTTACAATATCTCCAAAACTATAATCAGCCACGCCTTGATAATCTCCTAAGCTGATATCTCCCTGTGATAATTCCGCTGCATTTTGCTTAGCTTTCAATAATAAGTCAACCCATTCATCTATACTGTCCTTAATAATAATATTATGAACATAGCATGTTTTTTTTCTGTGAAATGCGGTGTATTCTATCCTGTGCCTGCAAATAATCATCTAGGCTGAAACCTCTATCATAGAAAATAACATGATTAGCCATTGTTAGTGTCAGACCTTCTTTTGCAGATGCTGGAGTTGCAAAGAGAATACGAATATCATCATCATGAAATTTTTGGACAGAACGATTTCTAGCATCCATATTCATTTTCCCATGTATTTTTACAGCACCTAAATCCTGATACTTTTTAGTGAAGTAATCTATATTCTCAATAAAATTACTCCATACAATACATTTTTCACCATTTGCCAATATTTTTTGAATAAGTTCATCCAACAAAGGCTCCTTTGCAGATGCTTCGCATTCCTCGTCTACCAATTTGGGATTTGATGTAACCTGTATTAAGCGAAGTAGACGCTTGACAATTGCAGAGGAATCATCAATATATCTTTCACCATCTCTTACCACTTCAGCATATAATTCAGTTCTTATCCGCTCGTACAACTCCTCTTGCATACGATTGAATTCTGTAACTTCCTGTATATATACTTTATCCGGCAGTGTAATGATTCCACTATTTTTTGTTTCGCGAACTGTAAAAGAACTTATCCTATTAAAAATCTGGGAAATATTATCTTCAAACTCTTCCTGTAAATCAGTATTTCTACTAAGTTTATTGCTAAGGTCTGTTTCCTTTTTAAACTCGTTAAAATCAGCCCCCAGACTTTCTCCAAAGTCCAAAAATATATCTGTGCCCAGATATCATATGGTCTATTGGCTACAGGTGTACCTGTCATTATAATTCTTCGCTGAAACAACGGAGCCAACTCAAAATAGGTCTTTGTTAATTTTTGAATTAGGATTCTTCAATTTTGCAGACTCATCAATAATTATCCCGACATTTCTAAACTTTCAAATACAATTCGAATTGTTGTTTTTCTGTTTCTAGAGTCTCAAAAATTTGTCAACACCACTCTGTATGGTCCACAAAAAAATTCGGTAGTTATTATTTTTATCTGTATTTAACACTGCAGGTTTTATCGAAGTATGGTCTTTAAACTCGTTAACCCAGTTTGCAACCAGCTGTTTTTTGGTAACAATTAAAGCAGTATCCATCGAACACTCTGACAGCCAATATAAAAGCACATCAATGGCAATTTTAGTTTTACCCAATCCTTGCTCATGAAAAATCGCAGCATATTCTAAATCTTTCACCGCATCTACAGCTTCTTGCTGATACGGAAAAGCCTTAAATTTGGCTATATATTTAGGCTCTCGTTTTAACTTGTTACTTTTCATAACTATACAATCATTCCAATCGCTTTTACTTCATAATCCCCAGGTATTTCTTTCTTGATTTTTCCAAGAATATTATTTGCCCTGGCCCGGTCTTCAAGAGGAACTGCCAAAACAAATGTTGCATGTCCCTGGTTTAATGAACATTTTTTTCAAGTATGAGTAATATTGATTTTATACTATGTTCTCTCAAAAATGTCATCACTTGTTTTTGCCTCTCCTATAAACATAACACCGTTGTATTCAAAAAAATACGTCTGGTCTGTATCCTTCCATTGTCAATTGAGGAAGCGGTCGTCCATCATTAATATCGGTTTCGATAAAATAACTCAACTCCTCCCCAACGCTATCTTTAATAAATCTTAAGGCGTATTCAACTAAAACCTTATGCTTATTTGATTCTCCCATATCAGTTACCATCAATTTCATCTAAGACTATGCTCTGCACTGTCTCAACTACTTTTTCGTAGTGCGTTTTAATTTTTTCCTCATACTCAGCATCTGTTTTTTAGCTTAAGGACCTCCACATGTGTAATGTCAAACATTCTCTTTGAAAGTTCATTGGCCAACATCTCGTAGGTAACATTTTTCAGAGAATCCGGTGTGATATCCTCAGCTTCTAAAATTTTCTTAGCCGCAGCCGTGTCATGCTTTAAAAAAGCCTGCCTTGCTCTTTTACTATTCAGAATCTGTGGTAATCGTCTCACGTCTTCTAATCGAGAGAATTTTTCATCTACCATCCATTGTGCAAAATCAGTTTTGTCATATCCATGTAGCTGAAGACTTTCCACAACATTCTTTTTTTGTAATTCAACAAAGCCGGAAATTTCTTTTGATCGAACTGTGTGTCATCCTCACATAGTGGAGCATATATATCTCTCATATCTTTATATGCTTGAATCATGTAGCGAATTTCTGATGCTTTTGAGGATCCACCACAATACGCCAAAAGTTCTTTCATAGGCATTTTCTCTTCGTCCGAAAGAAAGGTTAAATATTTCGCCTTGGCATAAGCATCCCAATCTCTTGGTCCAACCAAATGTGCCTGTAACCGAATTGAGTGCATTTCATTATTTTCGAGATTCTCATAGATGATAGCCCTGATTTTATTCCAATTTCCTGGCACATTGTCCCTAATAAAATCTCTATATATTTGCAGACGAGTGTTACCCTCGATAACTACGTATCTGCCATCCGGAAAGTGATTTACAATAATTGGATTAATGATTCCACCATGCTCCTTGATAGACTCCTTTAAACTTGCACAACTGTCAGTTCCAGTTCCTAGCAGCATAGCAAGTAATTCTCCTGATCTGCTTTCTTCCGGATAGTTTTGTAAATAATTTTGTATACGCGGATTTGTAAAATCCAAATCTAATAAAGCTGTATCAATCTCAGTATATGAACTCATTTAGCGCCCTCCTCTATCTCATCACTATTTTTTCTTGTACGCCTGGGATCTTCAGGCTTTATCGCATTATCAGGTATTAGCCATGTATTTCCCTTCATAATCGCTCCTTCGATCCGCCCATTTGTACAGTATGTTGTTACTCTTCGTCTGGAGAGCCCCCACTTTTTTTTGCCATTTCGGTTGTTGTTAAAAGTTCCATATACTTCCTCCATATTACAATGACAACATATTTATTATAATCCTTTAGAGGAACACTTTCAATGGAATATCTTGTACAAATGGTAAAATCCGCGGACACGCTTTATGCCGATAAAGTTTCGGCGCACAAGCAGTTGTCCGCGGATTTTACTTACACCCCTTGTGGGGAAATTCTATATTCTCATAATTTTTCGCTAAAAACACAGGTTCATATCCTGCGATAATCGCCGGAAACCCACTTAAACTGGGGCTTTTCTCGAGAGTAAACAGACCGTCTCGACATGCGTACTCTGCGGAAACATATCCGTAGTAGAAACCCGCATCAACTCATAATCCTCCGCACAAAGCACCTTCAGATCCCTGGCTAACGTAGCACTATCACAGCTCACATAAACAACCCTCTCCGGTTTCATCTTAAGGATCGTATTCAGAAGTACCTCATCACAGCCCTTCCGTGGCGGGTCTACCACGATAACGTCTGCATAAACGCCATTCTTCTCATACTCTCTCGGCAGCACTTCCTCTGCTTTTCCGACAAAAAACTCTACATTCTCAATGCCATTGAGCTTCGCATTCTCTCTTGCATTGTCAATGGCCTGTGGTACGATCTCCACGCCGCGGACGAATTTTGCTTTCTGAGCCAGGAACAGGGAGATGGTTCCGATTCCACAGTACAGGTCCCAGACTGTTTCATTTCCGGTGAGACCTGCGTACTCCAGGGCCTTTCCGTACAGTTTTTCGGTCTGGATGGGATTGACCTGGAAAAAGGACAGCGGCGAGATCTGATAGGAGATATTTCCGATACTGTCCGTTATATAGGACTGTCCCCAGAGGAGACGAAGCTGATCTCCCAGGATCACATTGTTCCGTTTTTTATTGACATTGATGGTGATGCTGGTCATTTCCGGAATTTCACACAAAGAGTCCACCAGAGCTTTTTCTGCCGGGATCTTATCTCCGTTTAAGATCAGACAGACCATCATCTCATCTGTATGGAAACCATAGCGGATCATAATGTGGCGTACAAGGCCTTTGCCTGTCGTCTCATCGTAAGGCTGGACATGATATTTTTTCCATGTGGCCGATCACACGGTCCAAAACATCCTTATTCTGTTTCACTCCCAGAATACAGTCCCGGTTGTCAATAATAGAGTGGGTCCTTCCTGCATAAAAACCGGTGATGATCTTTCCGTCTTTTATTTTTTCCTACCGGGAACTGTGCCTTGTTGCGGTAATGGTAGGGCTCTTCCATTCCCATGATCGGTTCCATCGGAAAATCCTCAAAACCGCCGATCCGCTCCAGATGTCCACGGACTTTTTTCTCCTTGAATTTCAGCTGCTGCTCGTAGGATAATGCCTGAAGCTGGCATCCTCCGCACTGGCGGGCAATGGAGCAGGCAGGTTTCACACGGTACGGGGACGGTGTGATCACCTCCATCAGACGGCCATAGCCGTAGTTCTTTTTTGCCTTGATGATCTTGGCGCTGATCCTGTCTCCGATCACGGCGTCTTTCACAAAAACGGTGAAGCCATCGGCTTTCCCGATACCTTCACCGTCAACTCCGCAATCCTCTATATCCAAAGTTAGTATATCGTTTTTACGGAATTCCATCTATTAAATATCTCCTGTTCTTCTTAAATTGGACTCAAAAAGACGGTTGTAACCGAGCCATTCTTTTTTGCCCTTGTCTGCGTGGAAAATCTCTGTCAATGTCTCCATTCTTGCATCGGTATTGTCTGCCAGATTCAGAGCTACTGCCTCTGCAAGTGCCGGTTTCTTGGGAGAACCGTACTCCAGCTCACCGTGATGGGCAAGAATGCAGTGGATCACCTGGTTCTCAAGCTTCTCCGGAAAATCCGGGATCTCTTTTGCAAGATCATGTACCATCTGTGCCCCGATCACAATGTGTCCCAGAAGCTGTCCCTCATCTGTATAATCATTCATAGGAAAAGCAGAAAGCTCCTTGGTCTTGCCCACATCATGAAGAAGAGCGGTTGTGATCAGAAGATCACGGTTCAAAAGCGGATACGCATTTGCCATGTAATCACAGAGACGTGTCACTCCAAGGGTGTGCTCCATCAGTCCGCCGATAAATCCATGATGTACGGTCTTGGCTGCGGAATGTCCTTCAAACACTTTCATAAATTCCTGATCTTCTACAAAAAGCTTCTTCAGAAGCTGGGAAAGATAGGGATTCTTCACACTGTTGATAAGCTCTCGTAGCTGGCTCTGCATATCATCCACACTGTTCTCACTGGTAGGAAGATAATCTGCCGGATCATACTCCCCTTCTCCTGCCTTGCGTGCTCTCTTGATATTCAGCTGCATGGCACCTGCAAAACTTGTCACATCTCCCCTGATCTCAATGTAATCCAGTGTATCAAAATCATCGATTCCCAGAGAATTTGGGTCCCAGATCTTACCATCGATCACACCTGTTTTATCCTGAAGGATCAGATTTTCATAGGGCTTTCCGTTCTTTGTTGTAGCTGCCTGTTTCTGTTTGCAGAGATAGATCCCGTTTACTCTGTCTCCCTCATGTAATTCATTTAAAAAAACGCATAAAAATTCTTGCCTTTTCTGTTCTTTTTTTACTTTTTAAAGCGGACATACTCACTTCCCCGTCCACTTCACACTTTGCATTCACCGCCAGCCTTTTTCTACGGTCTCTGGCTGCATCCCGGTCCGGGCTTTCCCTGCATTTTCGCACAGTCTCCCCTTACATCCGGGCTTTATTCAGTATCATAACACATTTTACTTTCCTTTGCTATGGAAATCATGTAAAATAGGAAACGAAGTGTTTTTTGCATATCCTGTGTTACGCAGAAAAAACACGAGATCAACAGAAGTAACAAAAAGGAGTAACTACAGCAACAATGGAACAAAAAAGCATACAAAGCACTTGAATACTATAAAATCATAGATCTGCTGACAGACAATGCTTCCTCCCCCATGGGAAAAGATCTCTGCCGGAAGCTTACCCCTTCCACAGATATCGAGGAAATCCGGTCCATGCAGCTGCAGACCCACGATGCCCTTGCACGCCTGTTCAAAAAAGGCGGCATTTCCTTTGGAAGTGTCAAGGATATCCGGGGCACACTGAAACGTCTTACTGTAGGCAGCGCCTGAACGCGCCGGAGCTGCTTTCCGTCTGCAGTCTTCTGGAAAATACCGGCCGTGTCAAAGCCTATTCCAGAAGTGACCGTGACGATGGAATGACCGATTCACTTGACGGAATGTTTGCGGCACTGGAACCTCTCACACCTCTGAGCACAGAGATCCGCCGCTGTATCCTTTCCGAGGATGAGATCAGTGACGATGCCAGCAGCACCCTTCGTCAGATCCGCCGCAGCATCAAGGCCACCAACGACCGGATCCACACCCAGCTTTCTTCTCTGGTTGCAGGAAGCGCCCGGAATTATCTTCAGGATTCCGTCATCACCATGCGTGACGGCCGCTACTGTATCCCGGTAAAAGCCGAGTACAAAGGCCAGGTAGCCGGCATGATCCACGATCAGTCCGCCACAGGCTCCACTCTTTTCATTGAGCCTATGGCTGTTGTCAAACTGAACAACGACATCCGCGAGCTGGAGCTGAAAGAACAGAAAGAGATCGAAGTGATCCTTGCCTCCTTAAGCCAGCAGGTAGCTGCAGAACTGGAAGCCATCCATGCAGATCTTTCCATCATGGTACAGCTGGACTTTATTTTTGCCCGCGCCGCTCTTGCCATGGACATGAATGCCAGCGAACCGATCTTCAATACTGAAGGACGGATTCGCCTGCGCCAGGCCCGTCACCCGCTGATCGACAAGAAAAAAGCCGTTCCTATTGATATCCGCCTTGGAGATGATTTTGACCTCCTGGTTGTCACAGGACCAAACACCGGTGGTAAAACTGTCTCCCTGAAAACCGTGGGACTTCTTACCCTTATGGGCCAGGCAGGCCTTCATATCCCGGCACTGGACCGTTCTGAACTTGCACTTTTCCGCGAAGTCTATGCAGATATCGGAGACGAGCAGAGCATTGAGCAGTCCTTAAGTACCTTCTCCTCTCATATGACAAACGTGGTTTCCTTCCTGAAATCCGCAGATCAGGATTCCCTGGTTCTCTTCGATGAGCTTGGTGCAGGTACTGACCCTACCGAGGGTGCTGCTCTTGCCATTGCGATCCTGTCCCATCTTCACGAACAGGGCATCCGCACCATGGCAACCACTCATTACAGTGAGCTGAAAATCTATGCCCTCTCTACCCCGGGTGTGGAAAATGCCTGCTGTGAATTTGATGTGGAAACTTTACGCCCCACCTACCGTCTTCTGATCGGTGTTCCCGGAAAAAGTAACGCATTTGCCATTTCCTCCAAACTGGGACTTCCGGATTTCATCATCGACAAGGCAAAAGAGCAGATCAGTGAACAGGATGAATCTTTTGAAGATGTTCTGACATCCCTGGAGCAGAGCCGAGTCACCATCGAAAACGAACGTGCAGAAATTGCCCGTTACAAAGAGCAGGTAGAAGAACTGAAAAAATCCCTCCAGGAAAAAGAAGAAAAACTGGACGAACGAAAAGAAACGCATCTTAAGAGAAGCCAATGAACAGGCACATGCGATTCTCCGTGATACCAAGGAATACGCAGACCAGACCATGAAACTTTTCCATAAATTCCAGAAGGATCACGTAGATACCGCTTCTGTGGAAAAAGAGCGCCAGAATCTGAAGAAACGTATGTCAAAGGCTGAAAAAGGCATGTCTTCCAAACAGCAGAAGCAAAAACCAAAGAAGCAGCTGAAACCATCCGATCTTTCTCTTGGCGATACTGTAAAAGTTCTCAGCCTGAATCTGAAAGGAACCGTTTCCAGCCATCCGGATTCCAAGGGATATCTCTTTGTGCAGATGGGAATCATCCGTTCCAAAGTACATATCTCCGATCTGGAGCTTGTGGACGAGCCGGTGATCACCACCCCGTCCATGCAACGTACCGGTGCCGGAAAGATCCGCATGTCAAAAGCGGCCAGCATTTCCACAGAGATCAATCTTCTGGGAAAAACCGTGGACGAAGCAGTTGCAGAGCTGGACAAATATCTGGATGACGCCTACATCGCACACATGAAATCCGTCCGCATTGTTCACGGAAAAGGTACCGGCGCCCTCAGAAAAGGTGTCCACAATTACCTGAAACGCCAGAAACATGTAGCTTCCTTCCGTCTCGGAGAATTCGGAGAAGGCGATGCCGGCGTAACCATCGTAGAATTTAAGAAATAAAAAAGGAGCGGAAACCATGGCTACAAAACAGAAAATCCTCATTGTTGACGATGACAACAACATTGCTGAGCTGGTAGCTCTCTATCTCACAAAAGAATGCTTTGAGACCAAGATCGTAAATGACGGCGAGGAAGCCCTGAAGCAGTTCCATATTTTTCACCCGGATCTGATCCTTCTGGATCTGATGCTCCCGGGTATTGACGGATACCAGGTATGTCGTGAGATCCGTCATACTTCCGATGTACCGATCATCATGCTTTCCGCCAAAGGAGAAACCTTTGACAAAGTCCTGGGACTGGAACTTGGAGCAGACGATTACATCATCAAACCTTTCGACTCCAAAGAACTGGTTGCCCGTGTCCGTGCAGTGCTTCGCAGATTCCATGTAAAATCACCGTCTGCCGCACCAAAGGAAAAATGTGTTTCCTACCCGGATCTGGTGATCAATCTGACCAACTATTCCGTGACTTATATGGGACATCAGATCGATATGCCGCCAAAGGAACTGGAGCTTCTCTATTTCCTGGCAGCTTCTCCCAATCAGGTTTTCACAAGGGAGCAGCTTCTGGATCATATCTGGGGGCTATGAATACATCGGAGATACCAGGACTGTAGACGTTCACATCAAACGTCTCCGTGAGAAGATCAAGGATAATCCAAACTGGGCGCTTTCCACCGTCTGGGGGATCGGTTACAAATTTGAGGTAAAAGATTCATGAAACAGCATCTTTATACCAAACTGCTGATCCTGTATTTTGTGCTGGGCGGAATCTGCTTTCTGCTCCTTTCCTCCGGAGGCTCCTATCTGGTAGAAAAAAGGCTTGAAACGCTCCACCGGAGAGTCCCTTTACCGCGCAGCCAGCCAGATGGTTTCCGGAAATGAACTCCGTCAGTCTGTAAAAAGACCCGGAAAATGCCTCCCTCTCCCTGGCTCTTTCCTCTGCTGCCGCATTTCAAAATGCAGATTTCTGGGTCATGGACACGGACGGAACCGTTCTGATAAACACAGATGAACAGTCTTCCGGCTCCGGTGAGATCACTGTCAAAAAAATTTCCGGCCTGCAGATTACGAAAATATCTGTTATTCTTCCGGTACGTTTTATGGGACATTCAAAACCACGCAGTTAAGCACCGTCGTTCCCATAAAAGATACAGACCAGGTGATTGGTTATCTGGCAATCCACTACCCTATGAAAAACCTCTACGAAAGCCGCAGCAATATCGTAGAGGTTATGATCCTGATCTTTATTGTGATCTATGCACTGTTTTTCAGTTTTCTTCTGATCTACTTTTACCGGGTCCATAAACCTCTGAAAAAAATTTTAAAAGGCGCTCTGGAATTTGCCAACGGAAATCTTTCCTATACGATTCCAGTGGATTCTGAAGATGAGATGGGATATCTTTCCCACTCCCTGAATTACATGGCAGACAAGCTGAACAAAAACGGAGAATATCAGCGACAGTTTATCTCCAACGTATCCCATGATTTCCGCTCACCTCTGACCTCCATCAAAGGATATGTGGAAGCCATGCTGGATGGTACCATCCCACCGGAAATGCAGGAACGCTATCTGAAAGTCATTGCCTTTGAATCCACACGTCTGGAGAAATTGACCCGAAGCCTCCTCACCTTAAACGAACTGGATGTCAAAAAACGGATGATGCACATGCGGCGTTTTGATATCAACGAAACCATCCGTACTACAGCGGCCTCCTTCGAGGGGACCTGTTCGGAGCGGAATATCCGGCTGGAACTCCTTCTGGCAGGCAAAGAGCTGTTCGTCCGCGCGGATATGGAGCAGATCCAGCAGGTACTGTACAATTTATTGGACAATGCAGTAAAATTCAGCAGCGACAATTCTTCCATTACACTGGAAACAACCGTCAACCATGGCAAAGTTTTGTCTCTGTCAAAAGACCGGGGAACCGGAATTCCAAAAGAAAGTCTTTCCAAAATCTGGGACCGTTTCTACAAGATTGATGCCTCCCGTGGAAAAGACCGCAAGGGTACCGGGCTTGGCCTTGCCATTGTAAAAGAGATCATCAACGCTCATAAGCAGAATATCAATGTGATCAGCACCGTAGGTGTTGGAACAGAATTTATCTTTACACTGGAAAAAACAAAATAAAACATCAAAAAACCTCTGATCCGGAAGGCTGTAAAAGAAATATCTCTCAATATCTCCTACAGTAT
>ENA-OQAJ01000445-OQAJ01000445.1-human-gut-metagenome-genome-assembly--contig:-NODE-445-length-12978-cov-4.195004_pt1 | contig 12978 bp, 15 predicted proteins | sample MGYA00242736_ERZ504529 | MGnify/ENA primary metagenome ERZ504529 (study PRJEB26092, sample SAMD00036275) | human gut metagenome | host: Homo sapiens | study: EMG produced TPA metagenomics assembly of...
CAACTGATGATCTCCGGCGGTGATGTGAAAGCCGTACAGGGAACAACACCTGTGCAGGCTGCCCCGATTGAAGCAGAACCGACCATCTCCGTGTCGGCACTTTTTTTGGAGCTTCTGAAGGACGCAGACCCTGCCGTAAAAGCGCAGCTTCGCCTGGCTCTGCTGACCTGAATTGCAAAAAATAGCACGAATTGCAGAGTAATTCACAGACTTACTCCATCTGACACGAAAAAATGCGGGCCGTGCAAAACCGTGCAAATGGCGTATAAAAAGAAAATCCCACGAGGATCTTACGATTCTTCGTGGGATTTTGGTGCGCTCGAGGGAACTCGAATCCCTGGCCCTCTGATTAAAAGTCAGATGCTCTACCGGCTGAGCTACGAGCGCATATTTCCGCAGTGAACATACTGCCGAATAATATTACCACAACTTGCGCAAAAATGCAAGGGTTCCCGGGCAAAAAGGCGCAAAAAGCTCCTGCATCGGTGTGGGCTTCCGCTTTTCATCCGCGCAGCAGATCGAAGATGCTCCGGGGTCGGCAGCGGAAGGGGCTTCATCCTGATAACTTCCTCTTTACAAACCCGGCAAGAATCGTTACAATCAAATCAAATCCGTCTGCAGTGCGCTGCGTTTTACTGCCCGGCAGTGTGCGCCCCGCCGCGCTGCACCCGCAAACTTTTTCCCGGCTTTGGCATTCTGCCGGGCCGCGCCGATACGTTTTTTGCAGGAGGTTTTTCCTATGAAGATCACTCGCCGTACTGTTCTTCGCCTGACCGGTGCCGCTGCCGCTTCGCTGGCGCTTTCCAGCTGCAGTGCTTCCGGCAGTGCCATTCTGGGCAGCAATTTTTCCAGCTGGCTCCAGCAGACACTGGGCATCAGTTCTTCCGGCGCAGCTTCTTCTGCTGCATCCTCGGAGGACATGGCTGCTTCCTCGCTGGCAGCAGGCGAGCAGCCCGCTGCCAGTCTTGCCGCACTGCCCGCTTACGATGCCGACCCGCTGACCGGTGAGGCCAAGCGCAGCAATGGCCGTATCGTGGGCGTGATGGTCAACAACATCTCCAACACCTCCCGTCAGAACGCCCGTCCGCAGCGCGGTCTTTCCTCTGCCGATCTGCTGATCGAGTGCAAGGTGGAGGGCAGCATCACCCGCTTCTGCGCGGTGTTCCACGATGCCGACTCCATCCCGGAGATCGGCCCGCTGCGCTCTGGCCGCGACCAGTTCCTGCAGCTGCTGATGCCCTATCAGGCGCTGTACTACCACGACGGTGAGAGCGCCGCCTGCACCAAATTCATCAGCGTATACAACTATTCCGGCCTGAACATCGGCGGCAAGAGCTACTTTAATACTCCCACCCATCCGCATGTGGCTCACCGCGACAGCCGGGGCCGGGATGTGGCCTATGAACACACCGAGTTCACCTCCGGCAAGGAGATCCGGCAGGCCGCTTCCAACGCGGGCATCGGGCTGAAGTACGATTACGATGCCACCTTCTTCCGCTTTGCGGACTACCGCACCGGCGAGGAGAATGCCATGCAGGGTGCAGCATCCGGCAGGACGGTCAGCATCACCCACTCGGACCACTACAAGACCAGCTTCCGCTATGATCCGCAGTCCCGCACCTATAAAATGCAGATGTACAGCCGCATCTCCGGCAAGTTTGAAAACACCGTGGACGAGCTGAATGCAAAGCAGCTGAGCTTTGACAACCTGCTGGTCTGCTTTGCTCCCATCGAGCGCTATTCCGGCGACTCCGGCGATGTGCAGCAGGTAAGCTACATCTCCGGCGGCGATGCCTATTATTTCAGCCGTGGCGCTGTACAGCATGTCCGCTGGGAAAAGGCTTCGCCTGAGCATCCGCTGCTGGTCTACGACAAGACCGGTGCGCAGATGCTTTTCAACCGCGGCAAGACCTATCTTGCATCGTGGACGACGACGAGTGGTCCAACTTCAGCTATCAGTAACGAGGGAACCGCATGAAACGCATCTGGAATCTGGCCCTTGGCACGGCGGTGCTGTGCACAGCCCTGCTGTGCGGGTGTGCGCTGTCCGGCCCCACTGCCCCGGACAGTGCAGCGCCCACCGACCCGCTGACCGGGCAGGAGCTGCAGTATCCCGGCGAACGCACCGCCGCCGTGGTGATCGACAACGCCGCTTCCAGCACCACACAGTGGGGCATTGGCAGCGCATCGGTGGTGCTGGAAGCCCTGACCGAGAGCGGCCAGCCCACCAGCCTGTGCTTGGCTTATCCTTCGGTATCGGCCATGCCAACCGTCGGCCCAGTGACCCTTGGGCAGGACCTTTACTGGCGGCTGCTCAGCGGGCAGGAAGTACTGCCCATCCAGCGGGGTGCAGGGCAGTTTGCCCGCAACTATCTGGATTATTATAACCTGCGGGCCGTGGACGCGCTGGAAGTGGGCCGCAACGCCTTTTCCTGCGATGATGTCTGGAGCGGCGCGCGCTGTGGCATACCAGCGGCGGGGAGGTCGCTTCCGTGCTGGGCAGCCTGAACCTTTCCGGCGCATTGGGCGACCACGGCAGCAGCGCTTCCTCCTCGGCCAGCACTGCCGAGGACAGCTCTGCCATTTCCGCTCTGCCCGCCCTGCTGCCGCAGGCCAAAGAGCCCCGCCTGCCGGAGCCCGGTTCCCGGGATGCCGAACAGGTGCAGATCAACTTTGCGCCCCAAAGCACCACCGGCTTTGCCTACGATGCGGCCAGCGGCACCTACGGGATGCTCCGCGCCGACGGCACCGCCCAGCTGGATGCCAACACCGGCGCGCAGGCGCAATTCGACAATTTGCTGGTCCTTTATTCCGCTTCCAGCCTGCGGGACGACGGCACACGCTGGACTACGACCTGTCCCTTGGCGGCGGTGTCTGGCTGAACGGCAGCCAGCTGTGCACATCACATGGACGCAGGGCACAGACTCCACCTTTGCCTTTTACGATGCCGACGGCAGGCCGCTGACCATCCGCACCGGACGCAGCTACATTGCGCTGGTCTCCAGCGTGACCGGGCAGGAGCTGACGGTATTGGATTCCGCCGGGCAGAATGTGCTGAATTGACAAAACAAAAAAGACCATCTGAGGCATTTTTAACTGCATCTCAGATGGTCTTTTATTACGTTCAGGAACTCCTTCCGTCATCGCTGACGCGATGCCACTGCTCCTCTCTTTGTCACCTGCGGTGACATTTCTCCCCGGCGCGGGGAGAATCTGTCTCGGCCGGGGGAAGTCTTTCTCATGGAGGGAGGCTTTGGCAATACGGCCAAGTTTTCCTTTTCGCCAGAGGCTCCCTCTCCGAGGGAGCTGTCGAGCGTATGCGAGACTGAAGGAGTTACAGATCCACCACGCTGCCGACCTCGGCAGGAGAGGTGGGCACCACGCCCAGCACGGCGTGGTCAGTGCTGCGGTTGACCGTAAAGGTCACGCTGCGGCCCGCCGCGAAATCCGGGTGATAGGTCAGCTCCAGCGTCTGCCAGTTGTCCGGCACTGCGCAGAAGCAGTGCAGCAGCGCGCCGCGGCCTGCCGTCAGGTTCAGGGTGAACACCGAAGCATCCGCCGCGTTCTCGCCGTAGAGCGGCGCAGCAAAGCTGCCGCAGCGCACCGGCTTGCCATCGCACACAGCGGTAACGCCGGTGCCCATACTGTACAGGTCGCCAAGCGTGCACACCTCACGGCTCTGCAGATAGCTTGCGCCCACCGGCAGGGTGGATGCGGAGAGGTTTTCCACCGAGAGGTACACCAGCACATTGCCCATTTCCTGCGCAGGGGCATAGCCCAGCAGCTCCACGGCAGCTTTGCCGTCCAGCAGGGCAGGTTCGCCTGCAAGACGCGGCTGCTGTGCCGCTGCAGGTACGCCGGTGAGCAGCGCTGCCGCAAGGCTGACCGCACCGGAGCCGGCACATTTCAGGAATGACCGGCGGGAAATGGACTGGGACATGGAACTTCCTCCTAAAATGATCGTTCCCTTATACAATAAAGGATTGCGCCGCTTCTGTCAAGGGATGGGCCGAAACTGTAACCGAATCCTTACTCAAAGGCCTCGTTTTCCTCGGCTTCGGCCTGACCGCGCAGGGTATCGGCATAGCCAAAGGGCACGATGTCGATGGCTTCCACCAGACGGTCCCGCATCCACAGCTGCACATCGGTCTGCACCGTGTAGCCGCAGCCGGGGTCTGCCATCCACTGCTCCGGGCGGCGGGTGGGCACCGCGCGCTGGCTGAGCATGCTCATGATCACGCCGCCATGGGTCACACAGGCTGCTTCGGTCACATCCATGCGGATCATATACTCAAACAGCTTCATCAGGCTTTCGGCGCAGCGGGCGTGGAACTGGTCGGTAGGCTCTGCGCCTTCGGGCACATAGCCGGAGCCGGGGGTGATCCACTTTTTAAAGTCCTCGTCGTGCACCAGCTCCTTGACCGGCTTGTTCTCAAACTTGCCAAAGCCGGCCTCCCGCAGGTCGTGCACGGTAAAGGTGTGCTTTGCATCCGGGAACAGGATGTTGGCTGTTTCCACCGCGCGCAGCAGCGGGGAGGAGAACACGGTATCCACCTGCGGATACTCGAACCGCTCTTTCAGCTCATTGAGCTGCGCGCGGCCTCGTCGCACAGAGGGATGTCGGTGCCGCTGCCGATGTACAGGCCCTGCAGGTTGCCTGCAGTCATGCCGTGGCGGATGAGATGAAGCTTGAACGTTTTCATGGATAGTGCCTCTCTTTATCGCTGTGCGGCGGCACGGGAACGGGCGGCAAAACCCGCTGCGGAGAAAAAAATCTGGCAGAAAAACGTGTCGTCTGCCAGATTTTTTTGCTCTTTGGCGGCAGCCGCGGCCCCGCGCACGCCACAAAAATGTATGCGTTAATACCTATAGTTTAGCATAGATATGGTGTCCAGAGCAAGTCTTTTGACAGAAATGACGAAAATCAACGAAAAATATCGTCACTTTTCTTGCTTTACAAAAGGTTTTCCGTTGTGTATAATCAACCTGCTGTAAACCAAAAACAAGGATGTCCCCCTACATCGAACTTTGAGGAGCCAAAAATCATGGAATTCAACCGTATCATCAAGCTGCTGCGCAAGGAACGCGGCATCACCCAGAAGCAGGCCGCCGAGGATCTTGGCGTCTCGCAGGCGCTGCTGTCCCACTACGAAAAAGGCATCCGCGAATGCGGCCTGGACTTTGTGGTGCGCGTGGCAGACTACTATAATGTTTCCTGCGATTATCTTCTGGGCCGCAGTGCAGAGCGCAACGGCATGATGCTCTCGGCAGAAGACCTTCCGAACCCGGACAAGATGAAGGACAACATCTACCACGGCAGCGTGCTGCCCACCATGAACAAAAAGCTGATCTCCAACGGCCTGAACGTGCTGTACGCCAAGATCGGCCAGTGCCACAGCAAGGCCCTTACCACCGAGGTAAGCGCCTACCTGATGATGGCCGTAGCCAAAATGTTCCGCCTGCTGTACTCGGCCGAGCCCCACAACGCCGCCAGTATGTTCAGCATCGATCCCATCCGCTGGCGCGGCTGCTCCGATGCCGTGATGCGCATGTCCGAAGCCAACGTGGAAGCCCTGCTGGACGGACAGGATGTGAACGGCGGCGAGGGCGTAAAGGACCCGGCCTGCCTGACCATGACCACGGAAAGCCTGACCCGCGAGTTCCCGCTTTATACGCCCAGCCTGTTAAATCTGGTCAAAACCAGCGAAACACATGTGAAGGGCCTTACCCACGAAGGGTGATATTCCTGTGAAAAAGCTGTAAATTCAGCCCCAAAACCCTTGCATCTTTCGGGCAGAAAGGGTATAAACAGAATAGAACATTCTGGAATACGGTTTTCCTATCAAAAGGAGGATTTATTTTATGTCCAACTCCATTTCCCGCCGTACCTTCCTCAAGTGCACCGGCGCATCCGTTGCTGCTCTGGGCGCAGCAAGCCTGCTGGGCGGCTGCCAGCAGAATGGCAGCGCCACCATCGTGGATGTCAAGGTCGGTGATAAGGTCAGCAACTGGAACGGCCTTGGCGTTCAGCTGACCAGCCTGTTCAACATTGATACCGCACCTGCACAGGCCGGTTACGAATACATTGCTGTTCTGGTCACCGTGGTCAACCGCACCAAGAACCAGACCTTCAACATCGGCGCACAGAATCTGGCCGAGATCAATGCTGCTTATCCCGTGCCCCCGCAGGAGAACGTGGATGCAAACTTCCACGCACTGGCAGCAGCTTCTACCGATTTCTCTGCTTCCTGCGACGGCCAGAGCGTGGAGTGCGGTGCCAACATCTCGCTGTACAACTCCAACTCTCAGACCTTCTCGGATTCCACCAATCTGCCCCCGCAGTACCGGCTATCTGCAGCTGATGCTCGATGGTCCCAAGCTGGCAGCAGCTGAGCGTTACTTACATGCCCACCTTTGCAGCGGATAAGACCATGACCTTCGTCATGACCGCTGCAGACGTGACCCGCGCCTGATACGCGGCCCGCACAGGACGAAATTTCGTCGCAAAAAAAACGTCACAGCTCAAAAATTTCATCATTTTATTTTGCCAAAAGGCATTGACATCCGGCCCGGTTTCGCCTATCTTATAGGTAATGCCGCAATGCCGTACTGATCTGCTTTTTAAAGGAGGAACGAACATGTCCTATACATTCTCCCGCCGTGACTTTATGAAATATACCGCTCTTACCGCTGTTGCCATTGCAGGTTCCGGCATGCTGACCGGCTGCTCCAACCCGAACCGTCCTGTCGGCACGATCGGCAGCACCCTGAAGCCGGGCGACGGCATCTGTGAAGCCACGCTGAAGAGCGCCACCTATAATCGTACTACGCTCACTTGCGAGTTTGAGATCTATACCAAGGTGAGCCTGCAGGTCAACCAGCAGCATTTCCAGGTAAATGTTACCGATGCTGACAATAAGCTGCATACTTATTATCAGGGTGTCTCCGGTGTCACGATTGATTTGGTAGGTGGTTCCAACGCCAGTGTCGATGCGAAGACTACTGTGACTCCTACGCTGAAGGTTTCCGGTATTGAGAACCTTACCAGCGCATCCAAGGTTCAGGTGCTGTACATTCCGAAGATGTACGCAAACGGTAGCATCACTGATTCCTACAGTGATATCTATGCCACTTGGGACATCACCGATGCCATCAAGGTTACGATTGTGGACTGATTTTACTTTTGCATTAAAAGGCCCCGCACCTGTGGTGCGGGTCTTTTTTGCGTATGCGGGCCATTTGTATCCAAGTTTTGGGCGATATCATGTAAAATGCACAAAGTTTTTTTTAGTGGATTTATGCCTTGTGCACAGGTTTCTTTTCCGGTACAATAGGGTTATAAAAATGTGCAGGAGCATCGCAGCGATGCGGTGCTTTTTGCATTTGAGGGGCAACCCGGAAAACCTGAAAAGGAGTGTTGTTTCGATGATCAATATGGTAAAGCTTCCCACCAAAAAAGTAACCTGTTCCTGCGCGTAGCAAAGGGCCACTTTGCTACCAGCCACAGCCATATCAACTATTACATCGATGTCACCACCCAGAAGTCCCGCCTTTCCGAGGCCAAGGCCGTGGCAAAGGAGCTGGTGGCCGCTTACCAGCACAGCACCATTGTGGACACCGTGCTCTGTCTGGACGGCACGCAGGTGATCGGCACCTGCCTTGCCAACGAGCTGACCAAGGACGGCTTTGCCAACATGAACGCCCACCAGACCATTTATGTGATCACCCCGGAGTACACCACCGGCAGCCAGATCATCCTGCGCGACAATCTGGCCCCCATGGTCAAGGGCAAGCATGTGCTCATTCTGTCCGCTTCCATCACCACCGGCTACACCGTGCAGGCCGCTGTGGAGGCCGTGAACTACTACGGCGGCACCGTGGCAGGCCTTTCCGCTATTTTTGCCACCACCCATGAGTGCATGGGCTATGAAGTCACCTCCATCTTTGACCCCGCCAGCCTGCCGGACTACGCCAGCTTTGACAGCCGCGACTGCCCCCTGTGCAAGGCCGGCCAGCACATCGATGCGCTGGTGAACAGCTTTGGCTATTCGGCGCTGTAACCCCTTTCAGTCTGCTCACTTTGTTCGCATCCAGCTCCCCCGAAAGGGGGAGCTTTCTTTGTGCTTCTCGTAAAATGCAAAAAGTTCTCCCTTTCGGGAGAGCTGGCATCGCACAGCGATAACTGAGAGGGTTATTTTTTCGGGAACACAAAGGGCTCGTGCAGGTACACCGCCACCAGATATGCCGTCATGAAGAACCAGATGATGGGCTCGCACAGGATGACCGCATTGTACTGGAATTTCGGGATGAACACCAGCACAAAGATCACCTTGCCCACCAGCTCGATCACGCTGGAGAACAGCGGCAGCACCTTCTGGCCAAGGCTCTGCAGCGCGTAGCGGGTGCACAGCAGCACTCCCAGCACCGCATAGAACGGTGCGTTCCACAGCAGGTACCGCGCACCGTTTTCCAGCACGATGGGTTCCGAAGAGCCGGAGATCAGCTGCACCATCCACTGAGCACCAAAGTTCATCAGCACCACGGCGGCGACCATCACCACCACCGAGTACAGATACATCTGCCGCATTCCCCTGCGCACACGGTCGGGCTGGTTTGCGCCGCGGTTCTGGGAAACGAAGGTGGAACCGGCGTTCGCCATGGAGATGAGCGGCATCTCCGTAAAGGCAAACAGCTTGCGGGCAGCGGTGTGCCCCGCAATGGTCAGGGTGCCAAGCCCGTTGATGCCGTACTGCAGCACCACCGAACCCGCAGACACGATGCTGCTCATCAGGCCCATGGAGATGCTCTGGCTGAACAGCTCCCAGTAGAGATGACTGCCCACAGCGAAATGCTTTTTCTCCGGGATGAGGATGCACACCCTTGCCAGCACGTACAGAACGCACAGCACCACCGAGATGCCCTGTGCAATGACCGTTGCCACCGCTGCGCCCCGCACGCCCATGCCAACCCCGGCAATGAACCACAGGTCCAGCCCCACGTTCAGCACCGAGCTGATGAGCAGGAACACCAGCGGCATTACGCTGTTGCCAATGGCGCGCAGCAGGCCTGCGCACAGGTTATACATAAACATGACCACAACGCCAAGGTCGATCACGATGATGTAGCTGTAGGCATCTTCCAGAATTTCTGCCGGGGTATCCAGCAGCTGCAGCAGGGCATGCAGGCCGAAAAAGCCTGCCGTTGTAATGACCAGCGAGGCGATCAGGCCAATGACGACCGACCCCACCACCGTGCGCTTGAGCAGGTCTTCGTCCTGCGCGCCGTAGGAGCGCGCTGCAACGATGGCAAGGCCATTGCCGATACCGATGCCAAAGCCGACTAAAAGCTCGTAGATCGAACCGCAGGAGCCAATGGCGGCAAGGGCTGTATCGCCCAGCACATTGCCCACGATCATGGTATCCACCGTGTTGTAGAGCTGCTGGAACAGGTTGGAAACCAGAATGGGCAGCATGAACAGCAGCAGGCTTTTTAAAATAGGCCCGTGCATCAGGTCTACGTTCATGTTGAAGAAGCTTTTCTTTTGGGGCTGCGCGTGGGTCATAGGGTTCCTCCAAAGTTCTATTTTTACCGCAAAACAACCCTCTCAGTCTCGCTGACGCTCGCCAGCTCCCCCGAAGGGGGAGCTTTTATGCTGCGTAAAAGAAACAGCAAAACCTCCCCCTTTCGGGGGAGGTGGCAATGCGAAGCATTGACGGAGAGGGTTATCTCCAATTTTTTACAGTTCCTGCGTTTCGAAGCCGTTGCCGGTAAGCACCTGCACGCTAGTAAGCCTGCAGCCTTGATGGCGGCGGCAGCTTCGTCAAAGCCGTAGGTCAGGCTGTTGATATCATGAGAATCAGAAGTGATGATGACCTTGCCGCCCATCTTCTGCCACTCGCCCAGCAGCCACGGGCCGGGGTAGAAGTCCTTGCGGTAGCCGCGGTACACGCCGCCGGTGTTCACTTCCAGCAGGCAATCGTTTGCCTTTGCGGCCTGCAGTGCCTTGAGGGCAGCGGCCTTGTAGCGGGGCGACTCTTCGTCGAAGAACTCGCCGTTGGCATTCAGCTTCTTGATCAGGTCGATGTGGGCCAGAATATCCGGCTTGAGGGCAGCCACCTTTTCCACCTCGGCAAAGTAGGCTTCCACAGCGGCAAGGGGGTCTGCGTCAAAATCATCGTTGATGCAGTCCCACAGGTCCTGCGGGCGGAAATCGATCTCGTAATACTTGCCGGTGTTCTTGCCGTACAGGTGGTGTGCGCTGCCGATCCAGTAATCGTAGCCGGTGCGCTTATCCTCGCTCAGGATATCCCACTCGATGCCGCACAGGATATCCACCTTGCCCCTGTATTCGGCCTTGAGCTTGGCGATGGTGGCCTTGTACTGGGCGGTGCGGCTGGGGCTCATGCAGTATTCGCGGTCGCGCTGGGTGTAGCTATGGCCGGTGAAGCCCAGCGTGGTCAAGCCCTGCGCACACGCAGCACTTGCCATATCCTGCAAGGTATTTTTGCCATCGCACATGGTGGAGTGGCAATGGACACTGGACTTCTTATAATCTGCCATAGATAATTCACTGCATCCTTTCCTGTTTGACCTTGTGGTCAATGACGTGACGTTTTTCCAGTTCACGGGTCACATCCTCCACCGTGATGCCGGCGCTGACCATCAGCACCAGAACATGGTAGGCAAGATCGCTGATCTCGTAAACGGTCTCTTCCTTATCCTCTTTTTCGCCCGCAATGATGACCTCGGTGCACTCTTCGCCCACCTTTTTCAGGATCTTCTCCTTGCCCTTCTCGAACAGGTAGGTGGTGTAGCTGCCCTCCTTGGGGCTATCCTTGCGGCCCTTGATGAGCTGGTACAGGCCCTGCCAGCTGAACTGCTTCAGCTCCGGCGAGACGTATACTTCGTTGAAGAAGCAGCTCTCGGCGCCGGTGTGGCAGGCGGGGCCGGATTTGACCACTTCCACCACCAGAGCATCGGCATCGCAGTCGGCGGTGATGGACACCACCCGCTGCACATTGCCGCTGGTCTCGCCCTTGCGCCAGATCTCCTGACGGCTGCGGCTCCAGAACACAGTGCGGCCCTCGGCGATGGTGAGCGCCAGCGTCTCGGCGTTCATGTAAGCGAGGGTGAGCACCTCTTTGGTGTAGTGGTCCTGCACGATGGCAGGGATCAGGCCCTTTTCATCAAATTTCAGATTCATAACGGTTCTCCCTCCCCGGATGGGGATATTACTAGTTTAGCGTATTCGGTGCGCAAACGCAAGAGTTTGCGGGTTGTTTTGCGGAAATCCAGTTTCGCGTTACGGCTTTTCCCCGCGCCGGGGAGAAATGCCCCGGCGTTACAGCCGCATCTCCACGCCGTTTGCGTTGAGGTATTCCTTCAGATCCCGGATGGTCAGCAGCTTCTGGTGGAAGATGCCCGCCGCAAGGCTGCGTCGATGCCCTTGTGGTGGAACAGCTCCAGAAAGTCTTCCTTTTTGCCTGCGCCGCCGCTGGCAATGATGGGCACGTTCACCCGCGCCGCAACTGCATCCAGCATCTCAAGGTCGAAGCCGCTGCGCACGCCGTCGGTATCGATGCTGTTCAGGCAGATCTCGCCCGCGCCGTGGTCCACGCACCAGCTGATCCAGTCCAGTGCATCCCGGCCGGTGTCCTCGCGCCCGCCCTTGGCGAACACCCGGAACTGGCCGTCCACCCGCTTCACATCGGCAGAGAGCACCACGCACTGGTTGCCGTAGCGCTGTGCTGCCGCCGGGATGAGGTCGGGATTTTTGAGTGCGCCCGAGTTGACGCTGACCTTGTCCGCGCCGCACTTGAGCACCCGGTCGAAGTCTTCCAGCGTGTTGATGCCGCCGCCCACCGTGAGCGGGATAAAAAATTTCGCTGGCGACGCGGGTCAGGATATCCGTGAACAGTGCCCGGCCCTCGAAACTGGCGGTGATATCGTAGAACACCAGCTCGTCGGCACCGGCAGCGTTGTACATGCGGGCCATTTCCACCGGGTCGGCCACATCCCGGATGCCTTCAAAGTTCGTGCCCTTGACCACGCGGCCATTGCGCACATCAAGGCAGGGAATAATGCGTTTGGTGATCATGTCGTTTCCCCTCCGTTCACTCCTGCACCAGCTGCACGCAGCGCGCAAGGTCCAGTGCGCCGGTGTACAGGCTCTTGCCTAAAATGGCAGCGGCAGTGCCCATTTTTTTCAGTTCCAGAAGCTCTGCTTCGGACGAGATGCCGCCGCTGGCCGTAAAGGCCACGCCGGGCATCTCTTTGGCAAGCGTACGGTACAGGCCGAGGTTCGTGCCCTGCATGGCACCGTCGCAGGCAATGTCCGTGTAGATGATGGCAGTGCATCCGGCATCTGCCAGCCGCTTGCAGAAGTCCACGCCCGGCTCGGCGCTCACTTCCTTCCAGCCATGGATGGCCACATAGCCGTCCTTTGCGTCCACGCCCACGGCAATTTTATCGCCGTATTTTTTCAGCATCCGGGCGGTAAAGGCAAAATCCGTCACCGCCACGCTGCCCAGGATGCAGCGGCCCACGCCGAGGGAAAGATATGTTTCAATGCGCTCCTCGGTACGGATGCCGCCGCCCACCTCAATGTATAAGCCGCCCTGTTTTGCCAGCGCGGCAATGGTATCGTAGTTGGAAAGGGTGCCGTCCTTTGCGCCGTCCAGATCGACGACGTGCAGGTTTTTGGCCCCCGCTGCAAGGAACTCCCGCGCTGTGCGCAGGGGTCCTCGCCGTAGACGGTCATGCGGCTGTAGTCGCCCTGCGTCAGGCGCACCACCTTGCCGCCCCGCAGGTCAATGGCTGGAAATAATTGCATTTAAATCTCCTTCAGAAACGAACCCTCTCAGGCTCGCATTCGCTCGCCAGCTCTCCCGAAGGGAGAGCTTTTTACATTTTACGGTTCACTCTTTAGAAGCTCCCCCTTCGGGGGGAGCTGGCAACGCCGCAGGCGTTGACTGAGAG
>ENA-OQAJ01000446-OQAJ01000446.1-human-gut-metagenome-genome-assembly--contig:-NODE-446-length-12959-cov-1.835100_pt1 | contig 12959 bp, 22 predicted proteins | sample MGYA00242736_ERZ504529 | MGnify/ENA primary metagenome ERZ504529 (study PRJEB26092, sample SAMD00036275) | human gut metagenome | host: Homo sapiens | study: EMG produced TPA metagenomics assembly of...
ATGAGCATCATGGACAGGCGCATCAAGCTGGGGCTCGTCGCTGAACACATGTGATAACCTGCCAGACAACCATACAGACAACGAAGTCCAACAAAAACGTCACCGCCCCCGAGCTTGTGATGGGACTTTTTGTGGGGGTGGGCGGGGCACTGGAGAATGGCTCGGGGCGGAGGCGTCGCACCAATGTGAATTACATTGCGTGTAGTTTTCCACATGATGTGGAGAACTTTGTGGACAACTTGGGTATAAGTTGGGTATAACTCGTGGATAACTATGGTGAATAAGTCCGTGTGAGCTCTAACAATGTTGGAAATAATGGGTTTTGACACATTGTGGACAATGTGCACAATGCGAATAAGAGTTATCCACAATTGTGTATAAGTATGTGAATAATGTGGATAACATGGGGAAAACCGGTGGATAGATAGTGACACAACTTGATTTGCGGAGCATCCGTTACGGGTCTCGAAGCCGGGGCGCGATGACGCTGCCGGGATACCATGACACTATGGATATTTCGTCTCAGACCAGTCGGTTCATTGCGGCGCACCGCAATCAGGATGTGCGCGACCTGGCGCTCAGCGCCAAACGCGTGGACGGGCTTGACCTGCCATTCGCGCTCGACCAGATCGCCGGCTGGCAGACTGCGTGCCGCAAGCTGCCGCAATGGGCCGAGACCGACGGCATCGTCTATCCGCCGCACATCTCCATGGAACAGTGCTCTTCCCAGTTCGCCGCGCAGTACAAGGCCGGCATCGCAAGGCGCGTAGCGGGCGCCGGCGGTGCGATGGTCGACCTGACCGGCGGATTCGGCGTCGATTGCTCGTATATCGCGCGTGGATTCAGCCGGGCGGTCTATGTGGAGCGCCAGCCTCACCTGTGCGAGCTCGCGGCTCATAATTTCCGGGCGCTGGGACTCACGCACATGGATGTGATCAACGGCGATGCGGAGGATTGGCTGCGCGGCGTCGTTGACGCCCGCGCCGCCTCCGCAGACTCGGCCGCAGTCGATTCAGCTACAGCCGTTCCCATCGCGCTGATCTACCTCGACCCCGCGCGACGTGACGCGCATGGCGGCCGAACCTATGCCATCGCCGACTGCACGCCGGACGTACTCGCGCTGAAAGACCGTCTGCTGGCCGTCTCGCCGCACGTCATGGTCAAGCTGTCTCCGATGCTGGATTGGCGAAAGACGGTTGCGGACTTCAACGGTTCGGTCGGCGAAGTGCATATCGTCTCCACAGGCAACGAATGCAAGGAACTGCTGCTGGTGCTCGACCGCGGTTCGCACGACGCCGTACGCGTGATCTGCGTCAACGATGGCGACGTATTCGGATACGTCCATGACATGAAGACCGGCGCGGATTCTGACGGCGTGGTCCTCGCCTCCGCAGGAGAAAAAGGCAGTCAGGGCGGGTCTGCAGAGCCGTCACACGCCGCTCCGGAACAGCCCAGGTATCTGTACGAGCCGAACGCTTCGCTGATGAAGGGCGGCTGTTTCGCGCTGCTGGAGGACCATTATGGTATGCGCCAGATCGGTCCGAACAGCCACCTGCTGATATCGGGCACGCTGGCGCCGCAGTTTCCGGCCGGGGATTTGTCATTGAAACCATCGCGGGTATGGGCAAGAAAGAGCTGAAACGGGCTCTAGCGGGCGTCGACAGGGCGAATATCGCAGTGCGCAACTTCCCGTTGACCGCTGTCCAGCTGCGCAGGAAACTCAAGCTGGCAGACGGCGGCGATGTGTATCTGTTCGGCACGCGTCCGTCGATGGCCGTCATGTCATCGTCCGCACCGTGAAGCAGTGAAACCGCGAAAAAGGGTATGACAACAACACGTTTGCGGTGGCGCAGCACCATGCCGCGCCACCGCCAAACCCGTAACGTCGCTTACCGTCGATATGGAGCTGGCTGCCGCGAGGGGGATCTCGCCGCTCAGCGCCACCACATCGTCATGATGAATCCGACCATAATGATCGCGAAGCGATTGCCAGGTTCCAAGCGCGATACCCGGGATCGGCCACGTGCCGTTCGGCGACAGGTAGTAGACCACGGCCCAGATCAGGCCGATGATCATCAGCGCGCAGAACAGCGGGACGAACCAGCGCGGGTTCGGACTTGGTGCCTTGATGGTCTCCTCGACGCGGCGCGTGTTCTCCGCCTGCCGCGACATCATGCGCTGCATCTGCGGGGTCATCTCTGACTTGTCGGCGGTGGCGTTGAGCACCGCCTGCACCTTGTCCATGGAGACGCCGTAATCGTCATCGGCCTCGTCGGTCTCGTTGGTGTCCGTGTCCTTGACGTCGGCGTCGGTCTCGGCCTGCCAGTCCTTCTGGTCTTCCGAGTCGGTTTCGTGCAGCTCTGTGTCAGCCATAAGCGTAGTCTCCATTCAATAGGCTAAAAAATCATAATAGCGGTTACACTCGAAAGTTGAACACACTGGGAGGAATCATGGCCAGACACACCAGCAGGCACGCCGCCCGGCGCACGTGGCTCGGCGGCTTCGCGGTGTGCCTGATCGTGGCTTTTTCCGGGTATCTGCTGGTGACGAACGTGCGCGTGAACCGCACGGCAACGGTCACTTCCGACACGGCGGACCTGGTGGAGCAGCGCGTGGAGCATGTCGACCAGCTGCAGAAGGACATCACCGACCTGAGCGCGCAGATCAACACGCTGAAGGATTTCGCCAACAACAGTGGCTCCTCCGAGCAGCCCTCGGGCACGAGCGACCCCAAGCCCAGCGACACCGAGGACGCGGGCTCCGGCACCATACTGCCGGCGGTGCCACGGTCCCGGCATCACCGTGACTCTGAAACGACTCCCCGTTGTGGGAGAACATGGTGGACAGCTCGGGCTCGGCCGCGAACATCAACGATTACGTCGTGCATCAGGAGGATGTGGAGGCTGTTGTCAACGCCCTGTGGGCGGGCGGCGCGGAGTCGATGATGATCATGGACCAGCGCGTGTTGTTCAATTCCGCAGTGATCTGCCAAGGGAATGTGCTTCTATTACAGGGCAAGAAATACTCGCCGCCGTTCACCGTGTCGGCGATCGGCCCCGCAGATGCCATGATTCGGGCTTTGGACGACTCGAACGCGGTCAAGTTGTATAAAGAGTATGTCAGCGCATTCGGATTGGGCTGGAAGTGGAAAAAAAGGACGATCTCGTGTTCGGGCAGTCTGCGGCGACGCTGCAGCCGTTGCGGTATGCGTCCGTGGTCAAGGACGGGAGCGAGGAATGAAGCATTCGCGCAACTCTCAACAGATTCAAGGCGATTTCAGGATTTCGAGGCGCCTGCCCCTGCTGAACCGGAGTACGCCGGGGAAGTGACCATGGCGCTGCCTCCGGTGCCGATGCCCGATCCGAACGCCCGGCGCGGCCTCGCGCAGCCGGCGGCCAAGCGCAGCGTTCTGTGGTCGGTGCTGGGGATCCTCGGCGAGGTGCTGATGACGCTGGCGGCCGTCTGCGCGCTGTACGTGGTATGGCAGATGTGGTGGACCGGCGTCCAGTCCGAGCACACGCAGGTCGAGACCCGCCAGTCGGCGTCATGGTCCGATCCGGCCGGCGGCGACAGCTCGAAGGTCGCCAAGGCGCAAAGCGGCGACGTGCCGGTCCAGCCGACGAGCGCAAGCGATGGCGAGCTCATCGCGCAGGTGTACGTGCCCCGGTTCGGCCAAGGTGGGTGCGTAACGTGGTCGAAGGCACGGACGAGGCCGAATTGTCGCTGCACGGTCTGGGACATTATCCGTCCACGCAGATGCCCGGTTCAGTCGGCAATTTCGCGGTCGCCGGCCACCGCAACGGCTACGGTCGACCGCTGGGAGACGTCGACCTGCTGCAGGAGGGCGACGCGATCATCGTGCGTACCAAGGACTACTGGTACGTGTACAAGTACACGACATACAAGATCGTCACCCCGGAGCACTCCGAGGTCATCGCCGCTAACCCGGAGGATCTCAACACGCCTCCCAGCAAGCGCATGATCACACTGACCACGTGCGAGCCGAAATACACCACGGCCACGCATCGTTGGATCAGCTATGGCGAGCTGAGCTATTGGGCCAAGGTCTCGGATGGCGTGCCGCAGGAGCTCGCCACGTCGTCGAACTCGGCGAAGGTGGCGTTCTCCAGCAGCAACACGAGCCAGTCGTTCGTGTCCAAGCTGGGCACGCTGCAGCCCATCGTGCTGTGGGGACAAAAGCTGTAACACGAGCCTCTATCTCACATTCTCCCGCCAATGCCAATATACGACGCTCAGCCCTCCGACACACCGTACGGCATATATGACAAACAGCAGCCCCACGCGCTCCTCCCGGCAGAATAAAGGCATGAAGAGGAGTAAGTGCATTGTCTATTTCATCGATAGCTTGTTCCAACAATGTAATATCTTTGTCATTTATACGGCTCTCCATGCGCAATTCAGTCTGGCTCTGATCGGTTGCCAAATAGGAACCAACGGAAAACAACTTATTCTGTACATGGGCCACCAACCTTTTATCGGCCTCTTCTGTCAAATATGTTTGCAAAAGACCCAGATAGGAATTCAATTCATCGACTGTTCCATAAGCTTCCAAGCGTATGTGAGTCTTAGGCACACGAACTCCTCCTACCAATGAGGTGGTGCCCTTATCGCCTGTCTTCGTGTATATCATACTTTTTTTCATGGTCATATTTATAAAAAGTTGACTATATAATGCTGTTTATAACGATTCTTATTAAAAAATACCAGACCAATATCATATAAATCAAAAGTAATACCGACTCGTTCGTCAGCAACCACCTCTTTCCACCATTTGCGCTTCTCTTGTGATTCGTAAATTCCTCCGATGATAAACCAACTGTCGGGCTGCACATAAGGCAACGCCTCTTCAAACACCTCTTGATAGAAAGGAGTATGTGCAATGTGCAGACAATCGACGCTTTTCAGTTCTTCCAACTTTTTGGTCAGTTGCAGCAACGTTTTATCCCGGTCTCTTCCCTTCAGCGTAACAGAGTCCATAGTGCGGCTTGCCGCACGCATATAACTGATGGATGCTCCATTACCAATCCCCACTTCTATCAATGATTTCGGTCTGAAATAATTAACCAACCGGAATAGCAAACGGTTCACTTTCCTTCGATAATGTGGCAAATAAGCAGGAAATCCCCTTTCCTTCAATACCCGATAAGCATAATAGTGATATTTTTCATAAACGACAGAAGTAATCAGAAAAAATCAGACGGAGAGTGTACTCCGTAACCACAACGGTGACGGAAGCGACTGCACCAATTCCATATACGATGAAGAAAAAACATATTTCTCGGCTTTATTAAGTAACACAAAGATAAAAGATTACCCGACAATATCGAAATAAAATGCTAATTTTTGTTGCCAATTAGTTATTAAACCATTTATAAACAATGAAACACACACACTCTTTTATGTTATGGGCAATACTGGCCGTCTTGTTGCCTTTACAAATAACCCAGGCCACAGCTCCTCCCACTGAATTACAGAAAAGACTTCAAAATCTTCCGGACATCAGTGACATTAAACCAATGCAAAGTGATGCCTATCCGGAGAAATATGTATTCTTCATTAATCAACTATTGGATCCGCATCACCCGAAGCAGGGAATTTTAAGCAAAGGGTTATTCTCTCGCATGTAGGTTTTGACCGCCCCACTGTACTGGTTACCGAAGCTATGCCGCCCATTATGCCACCCATCCGCGTTATCAAGAAGAGTTATCCAAATTATTCAACGCCAATCTGGTATTCGTGGAATACCGTTATTTTGGTGAGTCCATGCCGAAGCCCTGCAACTGGGATTATCTCACGGTTGAAAATTCACTGTATGATTTGCATCATGTAACCACGACCTTGAAACAACTATACGATGAGAAATGGATAGCTACCGGAATCAGCAAAGGCGGACAGACTACGATGTTCTACCGCACTTACTTTCCCGATGATGTGGATATCTCCGTACCTTACGTAGCCCCCCTCAACCAATCATTGGAGGACGGTCGTCACGAACCGTTCATTGCCAATAAAGTTTCGACTCCCGAAAACCGTAAACGAGTTGAAAACTTTCAACTGGAAGTACTTAAACGCAAGAGCCGGCTGCTACCGATGTTCGAAAAATATTGCTCGGATAAAGGATATACCTTCCGCATTCCTATAGCCGAAGTATACGACTTCAATGTATTGGAATACTCATTTGCCCTATGGCAATGGGGAACTCCTGTAAATAAGATTCCGGAAACAAATGCCGATGACCACACGCTATTCAAGCATTTCATAGCTATTTGTGAACCGGATTATTCTCCGAACAATCTCCCTACCCTTCCTTTAATGTGCAAGCGGCCAAAGAACTGGGGTATTACGGATATGACATCAAACCTTTCAAAAAGTATCTGACGATAAAGAGCAGCCGTGACTATCTTCATAAGGTAATGTTACCGCCCGAACTGTCAAATCTCAAATTTGACAAGACACTATATAATAAGGTAGTAAAATTCCTGAAAGAGAATGATCCCGAAATGATCTATATTTATGGCGGCAATGATCCTTGGACAGCTTCGGGTGTCACTTGGCTGAAGAACAAGAAAAACATAAAAGTTTATGTATTACCCGGCGGCAGCCATACCACCCGTATCGGCAGCTTTGACACCGACACACAAGAAGAAATCAAGACACAAATCAATGCATGGCTGAATAAAGAATAGCAAAGAGACGAGATAAAAAGCTTTTCCGCCACAGGTTACGCAGATTGTCACCGGTTATTTCCATTGAGGACCCACTGTTTAAATTGGACCGATGTCAATCTGAGCAATCTGTGACGGAATCTTGATTTTATCATAAAGGCATATTGCCATGTTTCTAGGCTGGAGTGCTTTTGGTTTTATTTGGTTGTACGTACAACTTTCCAAAATTCGAAGCTTTGAAATAAAGTTTTGTAACGAGTGTCACGGGGCATAATCACCTCATCAATCAGACCACGTTTCTGCCGCACGATAAGGATTGGAGAATTTATCTTCGTATTCCTTGATGATCTCAGCTTTCTCTTCCGGAGCAGACTTGCGGTAAAGGATATTCACTGCCCCTTCTGCACCCATGACGCTATTTCCGCCTGTGGATAAGCCAGGTTCACATCGGCTCCCGTCGGTTTGCTGGACATGACAATGTAGGCACCTCCATAAGCTTTACGGGTAATTAAAGTAACCTTGGGCACTGTAGCTTCAGCGTATGCATAGACTATCTTCGCACCGTGGCGGATGATGCCGTTGTGTTCCTGTACCGTTCCGGGCAGGAAGCCGGGAACATCCTCGAAAGTGATCAGAGGAATATTAAAGCAGTCACAGAAACGGATAAAACGGGCAGCCTTGTCGCTGGCGTCAATGTCAAGGACGCCGGCCAGCCAGGCGGGCTGATTGGCAACAATACCTACGGAACGACCTCCCAGGCGACCAAACCCCACCACCACATTTTTAGCAAAGTGAGGCATCACCTCGAAGAAATACTGGTTATCCAGCACCGGTTCGATGATATCCTTTATATCATAAGGCATGTTCGGATCTTCAGGAATGACAGTCTGCAACGCCTCCACCTGACGATGGATGTCATCGTTGCAGGGAACCAGCGGCGCATCCTCCATATTGTTGGAAGGCAGGAAACTCAGCAATTCGCGGATACTCATCAGCGTTTCCTCCTCATTATCGCACATAAAATGGGTCACACCGCTTTTGCCGCTGTGAGTCTGGGCACCACCCAGTTCCTCCTTGCCCACCTCCTCGTTAGTCACGGTCTTCACCACATCCGGACCCGTGATAAACATGTGGCTCTGCTCCTTCACCATAAAGATAAAGTCGGTCAGTGCCGGGGAATAGCAGGCGCCTCCGGCACAAGGTCCCAGAATAGCGGAAATCTGGGGGATAACACCTGATGCAATGGTATTCTGATAAAAGATGGAGGCATATCCGGCCAAGCTGTTCACCCCTTCCTGTATGCGTGCCCCCCCCGAATCGTTCAAAGCGATAACGGGAGCTCCCGTCTTCAAAGCCAGTTGCTGAACCTTTACAATCTTGGCCGCATTGGTTTCGCTCAGCGACCGCCGTGCGCGGTGAAATCGTATGCATAGACAAACACCGGACGGCCGTCTATCTTTCCGTAACCGGTGACCATACCATCTCCGGCAATCTGCTTCTTCTCCATGCCGAAGTTGGTACAACGGTGATTCACCAGCTTGTCCAGTTCATTGAACGTACCTTTGTCCAGCAACATTCCGATACGCTCGCGAGCGGTCATCTTCCCTTGGGCGTGTTGTTTCTCGATCTTGTCCACACCGCCGCCCAGCGACGCGCGTTTGTCCAGCTCTTCAAACCGGCTGTATATTTCTTCTCTTGTCATGATCAATCTTCTTTTATTATATCCAATACTATTAATACCTGGTTAGCATTGACGGAATCCCCCTCATTGACTAGGATATCCCTTACCGTACAGTCCGAGGTCACTTTGTAGTTGCTCTGCATCTTCATGGCCTCCAGCACTACCACAATATCCCCGGATGACAGACGGTCACCTTCCGGACGGGAATTTTCACAACCTTTCCGGGCATGGGAGCCACAATCTTGTCATCCTGTCTCTCCTCGCCGCCCTTTTTCATACGCAGATACTTGGTCTGGGTGTCCACTATGTCCACATGATAGGAACGGTAGAACATATTCACATCATAACTCTTTCCACCCTCCCCACGGATCAGTTCGGCATTGAAGGAATTGCCATCGTGCAGGATGGAACAGCTTCCGTTCTCGGCCATAACGATATCCACATCATACGGTTTTCCGTCAATCATAAACTGTACCTTGTTTCCTTCCTTGCTCACCAACGTCACATCGGCTACGCGGTCTCCAATATGTATTTCCATACTTTTGCTTAATTAAATGAAGAATCAGATTCTCAACACTCCTTTCTGCAAGCCGAACTCACGCCAACGGCTGATGGGACGGGCATCAGACAGCTGGGGACTCTTGTTCTCTTCCAGATTCATCAGATAGTCAATATAAGAGGCGATCATGGCCATGTTTTCAATCTCCTCATTGTTGCCGTTGCCACGGAGCAGCATACGGGAGTTCTTCTCTATAAATAAGGTATTATACTCACCCTTCACAAGTCGGGGGTATGCATAATGCGTTTCAGATAACTGAGGTTGGTCTTCAAGCCCGTAATCTTGTACTCGTAAAGCACACGGCGCATACGCTCTATGGCATACTGGCGGGTTGTGGCCCACACGATCAACTTGCCTATCATCGGGTCGTAAAAGACAGGAATCTCGTACCCTTCGTACACGTAGCTGTCAATGCGTACGCCGATGCCGTTAGGCTCCGTCAGCTGTTTGATGATACCCCGGCGAAGGCATGAAGTTGTTCTCCGTGTCTTCCGCACAGATACGACATTCGATGGCATGACCGCGCTGATACAGCTCTTCCTGTTTCAAATGCAGCACTTCATCATTGGCAATGCGGATCTGCTCTTTCACCAAGTCCACGCCCACCACTTCTTCGGTAATGGGATGCTCCACCTGGAGACGGGTGTTCATCTCCAGAAAATAGAAATTGCGGTTCTTGTCCACCAGAAACTCGATAGTTCCGGCTCCCGAATAGTTCACTGCCCTGGCAGCAGCCACCGCCTTTTCCCCCATCTCCTGACGGAGTTCCGGAGTAAGGAACGGAGACGGACTCTCCTCTACAATCTTTTGGTTGCGACGCTGAACAGAACACTCGCGGTCAAACAGATGGATTACATTGCCATGATTGTCACCCAGTATTTGAAATTCTATATGATGGGGTTCCTCCACAAATTTTTCCAGATAAACCGTATCATCCCCGAAAGAAGACATGGACTCGGAACGGGCGGTGTTATATGCCTCCACCACTTCATCTTCACTGTGTATCAGCCTCATCCCTTTACCGCCGCCTCCCATAGAAGCCTTCAACATGACAGGATAGCCTATTTCATTACAGATACGTACCGCCTCTTCGGCACTTTGCAACGGCTGTTCCGTACCGGGGACCACGGGGAACACCTGCGGCAATCATACGCTTACGGGCGGCAATCTTGTCACCCATCGCTTCCATCGTCTCGGCGGCAGGGCCGATAAAGATGATCCCCTCCTCTTTGCACCGGCGGGCAAAATCAGCATTCTCGGACAAAAAAACCATAACCGGGATGAATGGCATCGGCATGATGTTGCCTTGCAGCTTTAATGATATTATCTATATTCAGATAACTTTCTTTGGAAGCGGCAGGCCCTATCAGACAGGCTTCGTCTGCATACATCACATGACGCGCCGTACGGTCGGCTTCCGAGAAAACAGCCACAGTGCGGATACCCATCTCTTTGCAAGAGCGCATAACGCGCACGGCTATCTCGCCACGGTTGGCAATTAGAACCTTTTGTATCATAATCTTTCTCTTTTTACCCGAAATGTCACACAAAATTACAGATGCATTCATTATACATGAACACACCTTACATGGGTGGCATCTCTCATTAGTATTGATTATTTAACGAAAACTTCCCTGTTTTTTAGAAGTGGGAGCCATAATTGGCTGCAAAGATACTTGTTTTTTGCACAAAAACTACAAAATGTGTGTCTAAATAATGTTTCAATACATTGGCATGATTTCGCTCCTGTTCTTTCGAAGCGTAAAGTAATGTTACTTTCGAATAAGCTTTTATCTTATCAATGAACGCTTTAGCGGCATCCGATTCTTTCAATTCTTTTTGATACATATCTGCAAAAGCCCCCCCATCTTTTTTCTATATCCGCATGAAACCATTTCCTTAAATCATTGGATGGAGTGACCTCTTTTGCCCAATAATCGTATTTCAAATATTCCCGCTTCATGCCACGGGGCCACAGGCGATCTACCAAAACACGATAGCCGTCTTGTTCAGAAGGTTCATCATAAACCCTCTTGATGTTTACTTGAGTCATAGTTGGTTATTTTAATTTAGGTACAAGCTTATAAACTCCATATAACCCTAAAAAAGTTCATTCCGGACAGTGGTTTCAGGATAACAGCAACTCGTAATCCACTACATCCAACCATCGTCCGAATTTCAGTCCTACCTTCTTAAAATGGGAAACTTTTTTTAAATCCCAGCCTCAAATGCAAAGCATCACTGACAACATTTCCCTCTGTGACACAGGCTATCAGTGCACGATACCCGTCCCTACGACATTCTTCAATCAATCTTTCCATCAACTCCCTGCCTATGCCCTTCCCCTCGTATCCGGGAGCTAAATAGACCGTTGTTTCCAACGTATGCCTGTAAGCAGCCCTCTCCTTCCACAAATGGGCATAACAATAACCCACTACTTTCCCTTCTTCCTCATACACAAAATAGGGAAAACGGACGGCAATTCCGGCAATACGGTTACGCATATCCTCCTCTCTCAAAGGTTCCGTTTCAAATGTAGCCACACTGTGCCTGACATATTCATTGTATATCGTTGTGATGGCTTTGGCATCCTGAAGTTCCACTCGTCTAATCATAATGTCATATCTATTATTAAAACGTAAGCAAGATATAAAAAAATAATCAGTTATCTAGAGAATAATCACTATATTTACAGCCGATTCTAATTTCAACTATAAAAATGACAGAAATAGTAGAAGTAAAAGACTTTATCCCAGCCTACACCGATGCAGTACAAAAAACTGCTGGAGCAGCTCACAAACCGCCCGGTAAAACTGACCGGGACAACCCTCAGAAAGATCATATCCCAAGAAAACACCCATCTGTTTTTCTTACTGGCTGATCAGGAAATTGCGGGAATGCTGACTGTAGGCATCTATCACAGCCCCACAGGCGGCAAAGCGTGGATTGAAGATGTGGTAGTGGATGAAAAATACCGGGGACAAGGACTCAGCAAACAGCTGGTCACCCACGCTGTCCGGTTTGTGAAGGAACAAGGCATACCTCTTATTATGCTTACCTCAAACCCCACACGGATAGCAGCCAACAAGCTATATCAAAAATTAGGCTTCGAACAAAAGCAGACCAATGTGTACAGAATGAATTTAGAATAACCCATTCCTATTTCAATATGATAACAATCAGACATTCATTGCCCAAAGATTTGGATGCAATTATAGAAATATTCCACTATGCCCGTCAGTTCATGAAAGAGCATGGCAACCCCAACCAATGGATAAACGGTTATCCTTCCGCTGAATTGATTCTGCGAGAAATAACCAACGGAACCAACTATGTTTGCGAAAATGAAAACGGAGAAATAATAGGCACATTCTGTTTTATTCCCGGAGAGGACCCCACGTATGCCCGCATTGATGACGGCAACTGGCTGAACAACGAACCATATTACGTCATTCACCGCATGGCTACCAACGGCAAACAGAAGGGAGTAGCTGACGCCTGCCTCAAATGGTGTTTCGAACATTGCAACAATATCCGGGTAGATACCCACCACGACAACCTTGTGATGCAGAATATCCTGAAAAAGTACGGTTTCCGGCGTTGTGGCATCATTTATACCCACAATGGCACATCCCGCATCGCTTACCAGCGGACATTAACCGAAAAAGAGTTATCTTTGCCGACCGAATAAACAAGAAAAAGAAACATGAAGATTCTCTGGATAGACCTGAACAGTTCATATGCCCATTCCTCATTGGCACTGCCAGCCCTACATGCACAAATCATGACAGACCCTTCTATAGAATGGGAAATCGTATCTGCCACCATCAACGAAAATACAGGAATGATTGTCGATGAGATCTACCGCCACGACCCGACATCCTTGCCGCAACCACCTGGCTTTTCAACCATGAGCAACTGATGCATGTCGCTTCCAGAGTAAAAGCATTGCTCCCCGAAGCCTGCCTGGTGCTGGGCGGTCCGGAATTTCTGGGAGACAATGAAGAGTTCCTCCGCAAAAAATCCATTTGTG
>ENA-OQAJ01000447-OQAJ01000447.1-human-gut-metagenome-genome-assembly--contig:-NODE-447-length-12956-cov-6.680490_pt1 | contig 12956 bp, 16 predicted proteins | sample MGYA00242736_ERZ504529 | MGnify/ENA primary metagenome ERZ504529 (study PRJEB26092, sample SAMD00036275) | human gut metagenome | host: Homo sapiens | study: EMG produced TPA metagenomics assembly of...
CCACAGTCGGCACGGGTAAGCCGGACAGAACGGGATAGAACCAGGCAAAGCACACCAGCGCCGCAATGCACAGCCCCGCGCCAATCTTTTGCGCGGTCCTGCCGCTTCATCTGCGTTAAAACCAGCACAATGGCCGTCAACGCAAAGACCGAGCTGGGGAAGTAATGGTACATGAAAGTGCAGCGCGATACCAGCATCCAGGAAAGCAGCTGGCTGGCGTACAAGATCAGAACGCCCGCTCCCTTTGCCGTGCCGCGAGCCGAAACCTGGCGCCACAGCAGCAGCAAAATGCAGAACAGCCCCGCCCAGCAAATGACCGGGTTATAAAAACCCGCAATGCTGCCCTGAAGCCCAGCTTCCAGGTAAGAATTTTTGTAATACCACACTGGGCGCAGGTCCAGCAGCCAGGTGTACCAGCGGCTTTCAAACGGGTGGGTTGCTTTCAGGGTGGAATGGTACCAGTACATGTAGGTTTGGCAATCCCACCAATCCCGCAAACCAAAGGTAGGGTCTTTCCACCAATAAGGCAGGTAGGATGCAAGATAGATCAGGAACGGCACAACGATGTAAAACGCCACACCGCCCACAGCAGCCATCCGGAATTCTTTCCAGAAACCCGGCTGTTTTTGCTTCCAGCGGGCATACAGCACACCCAGGTACAATACCGCAAGCCCTGCCCCGGCATAAATTCCGGTCCACTTGGATGCACACCCAAGCCCAAATGCCACGCCGCCCAGCGTCATGGGCAGCAGCGAGCCGTTTACGCCGTTTTGCAGCACGCTCTGGCAATACCATACCATAAAATATGCGCCTAACAGGATAAAGAACGTACCGTAAATATCGATTGTGGCAATGCGGCTTTGGGAAAATCGCATGAACCCAGCGGCAATCAGCGCACCTGCCATGGCCCCGGCCCAGCGTTTGTGGGTCAGACGGCGGGCAAAGCACCACATCAGCGGCACCAGCATCACGCCGAACAGCGTTCCGGCACAGCGCCAGCCAAAGGCTGTCATTCCAAAATAGCAATGCCCAGCATGATAAAATCTTTGCCCAGCGGCGGGTGGGTGGTTTCGTATGCCGTCATGCGGTGCAGCATTTCGTACCCAGTACGGCCATGATAGATTTCATCGAAATACATGCTGTTCAGCTGGCTGATGGCATCTGGCACTTCGCTCTGCTCATCAAACAGGGCATCGCCGCCCGTTACCGGCACCAGCGCACCGGTGGCATCCCGCAGGGCCAGTTCAAACATCTGCGCATTTTCAATCGTTGCGGTCAGGGTCTGCCCTGCCGGAGCCGTGATGGCCGTTTTGCTCCAGCAGAACGGCGTTGCATAGCTCAGTTCCTTCTGGTACAGCTCATTGCCCGCTGCATCCGTGATGCGCAGGCTGCCGCCGTGGAAATGCCGGGGTACACCCAGATTTCCACCGCGTCCTGTTGCGGGGTAAAGTCGATGGTTGCCGTGCTGTCCGTAGCATCCACAGGGTTCTGCGGTGCTTTCATGCTGCCAAGGTAGGCAAAGCTCACCACAGCAACGATCAACGTCAGCGTTGCCAAGGCTTTCTTCTCTTTAGCCGTCCAGGCAGGCTGCGGATCAATGCGCAGGGTGCACAGTTCCAGCTTTTTCTGCACTGTTTTTGTTTTATCTTTTTCGATGGTTTCCACTTTTGCCAGTGGAGAAATCGCTCCATGGCGGCAGATGGCCCACGCGGTGAAAGCCAGCAGCACAAAGGCTGCCGTTTCGGCAAAGCCCACTGCCATGGCAAACTCGCGGCTGGTATCGCTGCTGAGCCACTCGTCATCGCTGCCTACCAGGGTATACACAGTTTCCAGGTTCAAGAAGCCCGTTATCGACAGACCAAACCCGGCGCCATACAGACGGATGTCATTCCAGCGCGCCGCAGCAAGCAGTACCAGCAGCATGCCCAGCACCAGGTAACGCTCGTGCATGCAATGGGCAAAGGTAAAAATTCCCACCGTATAAAAACGCTGCCAGCAGCAGCGGGGAAAACTGCCCCGCCCGCCAGCTGATGACCGCCAGCACCACAAGCAGCACCGTGATAACAGCGATGTTGAAAATGCCCAGCACTTTCCAGCTCAGGTTAAACACCGGGCAAGCATCCAGCGCCTGCCAGTTGCCGCCCAGCGCTGCAAACCAGTTGAACGCATTGATGGTGGCATACTGGTAGCCAGACGCCGTGGTGATGTACTTATCGATCAAGGACGGCACCAGATTTTTTGCCCCGTAAAACGGCAGGCCCGCCAGCAGCGGCGGCAGCAAAGCCAGCGCAGCACCGCCAAAAATCTGGCCGACCGATTTCAGCGGGCTTTTGCCATTCCGCACGGCATCCGCAATAGCCACCAAAAGCAGACGGCCAGCACCGGCCCAGCCAACAGTGCCTGCGGCTTGATGGCCAGCGCCACGCCGTACAGCACCGCAGCGAGCAGGTAGCGGCGCTCTTCCAGCAGCCAGAAGCAGAGCAGCAGCGGCAGCGCAAAAGCCCCATCGATCTGCTTCCAGATGCCGGTATCAAACAAGGTCAGCGGGCAGAACGCCGCAAACAGCACCAGGCAGCGCTGTGCCCTGCCCTGCCCCATATACCGGCGGCTGATATGGTCCAGCAGCACCACGGCGGCACAATCACAGATTGCGGGGATCAGTGCCAGCAAAAAATAGGTCCAGCGGGATTCATAGCTCAGTTGGAGCGCCTTGCGCACCAGGCTGACCAGCCCCAGCACAAGGATGTAGCCGGGCGGGTAGTCCGCAAAATAATCGGCGCTGTAAAAGGCCGCGGGACCTTCGCTGGCCAGCTTATCCCCCCAGGCCACAAAGCAGCTCATATCATAGGTGTAGCCTTCAGTAACAAGGGCCAGCAGCAGGCGCACGGCAAGCGCTGCGGCCAATATAATATACAGCGTTCGCTCTTCCTGTTTGGTTCTGGTATTTGTCATTCTAAACTCTCCAGATAATGCAGCGTATTTGCCGCTGCAATAAAATAAGGAACTGGAAGCAGAGGCAGATGCTTCCCTGTTTCCAATTCCTTTGTTTTGCCGTGATTGTGCAGTAATAATTATAGCTTGGTCAGCTGCGGGCCCTTGGCGGTGTCCATCACATTCCAGCCCAGCTCAGTGATTTTGGCGCGCAGAGCATCGGCGCGGGCAAAGTCCTTGGCCTTTTTGGCTGCGGTGCGCTCTTCCACCAGCTGCTTCACTTCGTCGGGGGCTTCCTCAGCCTTGCGGTTGTACATCAGGCCCAGCACACCGGTCAGCTCGTCAAACGTGGCGGCGGCCTTTTCCAACGTAGCCTTATCGGCAGCATCGGACATGGTGTTGATGTCCTTAACGAACTCAAAAATGGCGGCCAGCGCATCGGGGGTGTTCAGGTCGTCATCCATGGCGGTCTTGAACTTTTTGCGTGCTTCTTCGCACTTTTCAGTCAGGGCAGTGTCAGTGCCATGGACATTGCGGATGGCAAAATCCAGGTTATCGCGGCAGGTGTACAGGCGCTCCAAGCTGTTCTTGCAGCTCTCGATCAGGTCCACCGTATAGTTCAGCGGCATGCGGTAACCAGCGGTGAGCATAAAATAACGGATCGGCTCATAGCCGTACTTATCAGCAATTTCACGCACGGTAAAGAAGTTGTTGGCGCTCTTGGACATCTTCTGGTTGTTGATGTTCAAAAAGCGTTGTGCATCCAGTAATGGCTGAAGGTGCAGCCGTTGGCGCACTCCGACTGTGCAATCTCGTTTTCGTGATGGGGGAAGATCAGGTCCTGGCCGCCTGCATGCAGGTCGATGGTCTTGCCCAGGTGCTTACGGGCCATGGCGCTGCACTCAATGTGCCAGCCCGGACGGCCCTGGCCCCAGGGGCTGTTCCAGGAAGGCTCGCCCGGCTTGGCGGCCTTCCAGATAGCAAAATCTGCGGGGTCTTCTTTCAGGTCGTCATCCATCTGGCTGCGCAGTTCGCGGTTGCCGCTTTCCAGGTCGTCCAAGTTCAGGTGGCTCAGCTTGCCGTAACCGGGATCAGACTTAACGCGGAAGTAGACATCGCCGTTGTGGGCAACGTAAGCATGTCCGGATTCGACCAGGTCCTTGACGATCTTGATGATCTCACCGATATGCTCGGTTGCGCGGGGGCGCACGGTGGGGGTCTTAACGTTCAGGCCCTCGGAATCTTTGATGTACTCGGCCTCGAACTTGCGGGCAACCTCCTGCATGGTGGTGCCATTCTCCTGGCCTTTTTTTGATCAGTTTATCGTCAATATCGGTGATATTGGAGACATACAGCACCTTGTTGCCAAGGTACTCCAGATAGCGGCGCAGCGTGTCAAACACGATCATGGGGCGCGCATTGCCGATATGGATATAGTTATACACCGTAGGGCCGCAGACGTAAATGCGATAAACGCCCGGCTCCTGCGGGATAAAATCTTCCTTTTTGCGGGTCATGGTATTAAAAATCTGCATGGACAGGAACTTCCTTTCCCAACTTTGCTGGTACGGCGCGGCTAAACCTGCAAACCGTTCAGATTTATTATAGCCGCCCTGATAAGCGGTTGCAAGGGGGCAGCATCATTTTGCCTGCATAAAGCAGGAACGATTCTGCCACAGGTAGATGCAGCCGGAAAGTGCGGTAACGGCAGCAACGGCCCAGCACAGCACCTGGGTGGTAAAGCTGATAACCCCAACGCCGTCCGCCGGGGCGAGCGCCATGGCAAAGTAATAGAAGATGATGGTGACCATCTGCAGCACGGTTTTGACCTTGCCCCACATGTTTGCGGCAATGACGGTACCGGACTCTGCCGCAATCATGCGCACACCGGCCACAGCAAACTCGCGGAACATGATGATGGCCAGCACCACGGGGGAGCAGACACCGTCCACCACCATATAAATAATGGCGGCGGTGGTGAGCATTTTATCAGCCAGCGGGTCCATAAACTTGCCAAAGTCCGTTACCAGGTGGTTCTTGCGGGCCAGGTAGCCATCCAGGAAATCCGTAAAGCTAGCCACAGCAAACAGAATACCCGCTATCAAGGCATACGTTGCATTGAACTGGGGCGTGCCCATGTGGCTCATGGCAGCAAATACCATAAAGAACGGCACCATGATGACACGCATCATCGTTAATTTGTTAGGCAGATTCATGGTTTATTCCTCCACTTTGCTTTCCGCATAACCATAAAGATCATAAGTATCGGCATCGGTGATGGTAACGTTATAGAACGCGCCGGCTTCCAGCGGGGTATCTGCCGGGGTCATGATGCTGCCATCAATTTCCGGGCAGTCTGCTGCGGAGCGCAGCAGGTACATGCCGGTTTCATCGTCCACGCCATCGCAGATGCACTCATAGGTCTTGCCGACCTTTTCTGCTTCCTTTTCCGCGCTGATCTCGGCCTGCAGCTCCATAATGTGGTCTGCGCGGCGCTGCTTGACTTCCTCGTCAATCTGGTTGTCCATCTTGGCGGCCACGGTGTTTTCCTCGGCGGAATAGGCAAAGCAGCCCAGGCGGTCAAACTTGACGGTTTTGACAAAGTCGCACAGCTCGCTGTACTGTTCCTCGGTCTCACCAGGGAAACCTGCAATCAGGGTGGTGCGCAGCGTGATGTTGGGGATGGCCGCGCGCAGGCGGCGGATGGCATCCTCAATTTCTTTGCGGCCGCCGCGGCGGTTCATGTTTTTCAGCACCTCGTCATCGCAGTGCTGGATAGGCAGATCGAGATACGGCACAACCTTATTGTTGCGCACAAGGGCTGCGATGAATTCATCGGAGATACGCTCCGGGTAGGCGTACAGCACACGGATCCAGCGGATGCCCTCAATGGTGTTCAGCTTATCCAACAGTTCGCAAACTGCGCCGGGTTTGCCCCAGTCCTCGCCGTAAGCGGTGGGGTCCTGCGCCACCAGGATCAGCTCTTTCACGCCCTCCCCGGCCAGCCAGCGAGCTTCGGCAACACAGTCGTCAATGGGGCGACTGCGCAGCGGGCCGCGGATGAGCGGGATGGCGCAGTAATGGCAGCGGTTGTTGCAGCCTTCGGCAATTTTCAGGTAAGCATAGTGGCGCGGCGTGCTGATAACACGGGCACCGCCCAGCTCCATATCGCATTTGGGGCCATAGCTTTCCACCTGGCCCGCGCCGTTGGCGGTCAGGCGCTCCACAATGGCGGGCAGAGCGGCGTTGGAGCCAATGCCCACAACGGCGTCCACTTCCGGCATTTCGCTCACAATCTGGGTTTTATAGCGCTCAGCCAGGCAGCCGGTCACGATCACCTTCAGGTTGGGGTTCTGCTGCTTATACTGGCAGGCCATCAAAATGTTTTCAATGGCTTCCTCTTTAGCGGACTGGATAAAGCCGCAGGTGTTGACAATAATAATGTCCGCCTGTTCAGGGTCCGCAACCGTCTGGTGGCCCGCCTTGATCAGCGCGTGGCAGAATACATCAGCATCGACCTGGTTTTTGGGGCATCCAAGGGAAATAATTGCAATATTCATGTATGGTTGTTCCTGTCTCTCTTTTCAGTATGTTATGTTGGGCTCTGCCGCTTGCTTGGGCAAAATTCAGGCAAAGCTATCCGTTCGGTGCATTGATACCACAATGCCGCAGGAGCATTTTTTGCCCCTGCGGTGTGTACTTTTTTTGTGTTACGCTTCGGTTTCTTCTGTCTCGGCATCTGCCAATGCCTGGCGGATCACGCTGTGGGAGAACCCGCGCCGTGCCAAAGCGGCAGCTACCTGCTGCCATTTGCCCTGTGCCAGCTTTGCGGCATAGTGGCGTTCCACCAGTGCGCGGGCATTGGCCAGCTCCGGGTTTTCCTCCTCGTCCTCCTCGCTTTGGGCAAACAGAGCTTCCACCGCTTCGGCGGCCGCGCCGCGGTCAATGCCTTTGGCGTGCAGATCATCCAGAATTGCACGGCGGCTCTTGCGCTTGCGCAGCAGCTCCGCCGCACGGCGGCGGGCAAAACCGGCGTCATCCAGCAGGTTCAGCTCCTGCATTTTTGCCACGGCGGCGGCAGCGCTGTGGGGGTCAAAGCTGCGGCAGAGCTTTTGATAAAGCTCCCCGGCTGCATGGTCCCGCAGGGCCAGCAGGTCCATGGCTTTATCCACAGCCTTGCGGGTGTCGCTTTTGGTCTGCAGGTCATGGATCTGCCATTCTTCCAGCTCATCCCCGGTATGCAGCCCCGCCATGGCAAAGGTGTCCTCGTCCAGCGAAAAGGCAAACTCGCCATCAAAGAACAGCGCATAGCGGCCTCTTTTTGTTTCTTTTACCTGTGTCAGCTTCGGCATCGCTTATTCGTCAACCATGATGTCGAGGTCCATCTCGCTGCCGGTGGTCTTGGGTGCATCCGCCATGGGAGCGGCAGGGGCATCTTCAGCAGCAACGGGGGTAACAGCCGGCTTCTCCAGCGGCTTCACGGTTCCCTTTTTGCCGGCCGCCAGCAGACGGTCCGCATTTTCGCGCACCTGCTTTTCAATCTCAGCAGCCACATCAGGGTGTTCTTTCAGGTAGAGCTTGGCGTTATCGCGGCCCTGGCCCAGGCGGATATCGCCATAGTTGAACCATGCGCCGCTCTTTTGCACAATGCCCAGCTTAGCACCCAGATCGATCATTTCGCCCAGTTTGGAGATTCCCTCGCCGAACATGATGTCAAACTCGGCCTCACGGAACGGGGGTGCCACTTTGTTCTTGACGATCTTGGCGCGGGTACGGTTGCCGATAAAGGAACCGCTGGCGTCCTTCAGGCCCTCAATGCGGCGCACATCAATCCGTACAGAGGAATAATATTTCAGGGCGCGGCCGCCGGTGGTCACTTCAGGGTTGCCGTACATCACACCGACTTTTTCGCGCAGCTGGTTAATAAAGATGCAGACGGTGTTTGTTTTGCCGATGATGCCGGTCAGCTTACGCAGAGCCTGGCTCATCAGGCGGGCCTGCAGGCAACGTGGGAATCGCCCATTTCGCCTTCAATTTCGGCTTTGGGCACCATGGCAGCAACAGAGTCCACAACAATAGCGTCAATCGCGCCGGAGCGTACCAGAGCTTCGCAGATTTCCATGGCCTGCTCGCCGGTATCCGGCTGGCTGACCAGCAGGCTGTCAATGTCAACGCCAAGCGCGGGCATAGGTGGGATCCAGGGCGTGCTCAACGTCGATAAAGGCAACCTCGCCGCCCAGCTTCTGGGCTTCAGCCAGAACATGCAGGGCCAGGGTGGTTTTACCGGAAGATTCCGGCCCATATACCTCAATGATGCGTCCGCGTGGCAGGCCGCCGATGCCCAGCGCCAGGTCCAGCCCCAGGCTGCCGGTGGAAATGGCATCCACCTGCATGGCAACGTTGGTCCCAAGCTTCATCACGGCGCCTTTGCCAAACTGCTTTTCGATCTGGGCCAGTGCCGTCTCCAGCGCTGCCTTTTTATCCCCTGCCGGGCCGGTGGGGAGCTGCTTGGATGAACTTTCCTTTTTTGCTGCCATAAGTTTATATCTCCTTATCTGAGCGATCGTGCGTTGTATCCCATACGCACCACAGGCAACTGCGGTGCTGTTTTTATTTTGTACGGCAGGTGCGCCGCTATCCAAATGGTCGTCCTGCGTTTATCAGGTATTATTATAACCAATCGCGGCACGAATTACAACCATTTGTTGTCATCTTTTCAAAATTTTTCTTCGCATTTTCCACATTTCAGCTGCAAAACGTTGAAAATCAGATTTATTTCACCCGTTGGGCGTACACCACACGGTCGTTGCCGCCGTAATCCTTCCTTGCCTGCACTTGCTTCCAGCCGTTTTGGCGGCATATCTCCATCACATCCGCCCGCTGGGCACAGCCAATCTCAAACACCAGCCACCCACCGGGGCAGGCAATATCACGGTAGTGGGCGGCAATGGCGCGGTAAAAATCCAACCCATCCGTTCCGCCGTCCAGCGCCATAGCTGGCTCGTGGGCGGTCTCCGGCATCAGGGCCTGCATCTCTGCCCCGGTCAGGTACGGCGGGTTGGAGATGATCAGCTGCACGCTTTGGGGCATAAGCTCTCGCCAGTATTGCAGCACATCCGCTGCCTTTGCCTGCACACCGGTGCCATGTACGTTGGCTTGCAGGTATTGCAGCGCCTGCGGGCTTTTTTCCACGCAGGTCACGCTGGCACTTGGCACAAAATGGCGGATGCCAATGCCCAGGCAGCCAGTTCCGGCGCACAGGTCCAGCACCCGGGGCTCAGGTTTTCCCATCTGCTGCAACAGCTCAATGGCAGTTTCGCACACCACCTCGCTGTCTGCGCGGGGGCAGAGCACACCGGGGCCGACTTTGAAGGTCAACCCCAGAAAGTCCCACTCCCCTGCCAGGTATTGCAGCGGCACCCGCTGCATGCGCTGAGCCGCCAGTTCCGCCAGGCACTCAGCCTGCGGCCGGGTAAGCGGGTCAAACAGCAAGCGCGGATCTTTTCCAGCGGCAATGCGCAGCAGTTCGCGGGCGTCGTAATCAGCATCGGGGCAGCCTGCGGCCTGCAGAGCATCCTGCACCATGCGCACAGCCTGGCGCGGCAGAATGCCCGCCAGCTGCTGTGGGGCAAGCGGCGTTACCATTGGCCGTCCTCCGGCTTTTTGGGCAGTACGGGGGTAACGGCGGCGATGGCCACTTCAATCATGTCATCTTCCGGCTCAAAGGTCGTCAGGTGCTGCAGCCAAAGCCCCGGCACCGAAACAGCCCGTGCCAGCAGTGAGTTGGAACGCCCTGCCCACTTCAAAATCTCATAACAGATGCCCACCAGCAGCGGCAGCATGGCCAGCTTGTACAGCACGCGCAGCATGGTACCGCTCCACGGCAGCACCGCATACAGCACAATGCTGACCAGAATGACCAGAATCAAAAAACTGGTGCCGCAGCGGGGGTGGAACCGCGTATGTCTGCGGATGTTAGCAACCGTCAATTCCTCACCTGCCTCATAGCAGGCAATCGTTTTGTGCTCAGCCCCGTGGTACTGGAACATGCGGTGGATTTCCTTCATGCGGGTGCAGAGGAACATGTAACCCAAAAAGATTGCCAGCTTGAGCACTGCTTCCAAGATGACTCGCGGCCAGCGCCCCATGGGGATCATTTTTGCCACCAACCCAGTCAGGAACGTAGGCAGAAAGGTAAACAAAAAAATTGCCAGCACTACACCTGCGCAGGCGGAAAGGGTCATCAGCGCACTTTGTACCTTGGGGCCGGCGTGTTCGTCCAGCCAGCGGTCCAGCTTGCTCTCGTTCTGCTTTTCTTCCTCTTTTTCCTCTTCCGTCATGGCAATATCGGCGGAGTGCATCAGGTATTTGTACCCGTTCATCAGGTTTTCCACCATATTGCACACTCCGCGCACCAGGGGAACTTTATTGTACCAGTGGGTGGTCACATCGGAATAGCTCAGATCAATCGTGCCGTCCGGGCGGCGTACCGCGCAGCAGATTTTTTCAGGGCCGCGCATCATAATGCCCTCCATCAGGGCCTGGCCGCCCACAGAGGTACGGAATTTTTTCAGTTGGACGTTGTTCTTGCGGCATGGGTTCTCCTTTATTTTTGCGGTCAAATCGGCGCGTGCAGATGTTCCTGCCCAGCGTGGTAGATGGGCAGGGTGATGGTAACGGTGGTACCCTGCCCCAACGTTGAGGTGATATCCGCCGTACCGCCCAGTGCTTTGGTGATCTCATCCACCACCGCCAGGCCGATGCCGGAACCACGCACGGCGTTTTTGGCTTTGAAGAATTTCATCTTTACGTTTTGCAGGTCATCCGGCGCAATGCCGCGGCCCTGGTCCCGGATGCTGGCCGTTACGGTGGTGGCGGTGCGGGTCAGAGTAAAGAAAATGGTTCCTTCCGGCGGCGAATATTTGATGGCGTTATCAAATACGTTGACAAACACCTGGCGCAGGCGGGCGGGGTCAGCCCAAACGGGATACGGCTCCGGCGGTTCGTCATACACAAGGTGCAGCCCCTCCTGCCGGATGCGAGCTTCCACAAACAGGGCAGCGTCGGTGGCTTCGGCCACAAAATCCAGCACCTCGCAGTTCAGCTTGATGCCGTTTTGCAGGCGGGAAAAATCCAGCAGTTCCTCCACCATATCATACAGGCGGTCGGTCTCACTGCGGATAATGGTAATACCCTTGCGGTAGTTTTCGTCATCGGGGTCACGGATGTTGGCGATGGTTTCCACCCAGCCTTTGATGCTGGTCAGCGGAGTGCGCAGTTCGTGGCTGACAGAGGAGATGAACTCGTTTTTCATCCGTTCCGTTTTTGTCAGGTCCTCGGCCATCTGGTTGATGGCTTTGCACAGGCGGCCGATCTCATCGTCATACGGGGCATCCGGCAGGCGGGTGGTCAAATCGCCGTGGGCAATGCGATTGGCGGTGGCTTCCACCTGGCCCAGCGGCCGCACAATGGTGCGGATAAAAAACAGGCCGCTAAACACCGCAAACCCCAGCACCACCGCCGCCACGCCGAACGAAACCATCAGCGTGCTGTACCACTGGCGGTCCACCAGCGTCAGGCTGGTAACAAGGCGCATGGCCGTCACATTGCCTGCCGCATAAGGCACCAGCTGGTAACAGCCATCACGTGTTCGCCGTCCGCTGTGCGGAAAGTGACCATGCCGCTACCGGTGGAGCCGGTGACAGCCTGATAAAAATCCCTGCCCTCGCTCAGCAGATTCTTGTTCATGGTGCCGCTGGAGGTTGCCAGCACCACGCCGGAGGAATCCAACAGCATGAACTCGAACTTATCTTTTTCATCAAACTGTTCCACCGTGCGGCGCAGGGACTGGCTGCGGCTTTCGGACGTTGCCTGGCTGCTGCCGGCGGTGCCGGTTGCCTGCAAACGTCCCTCCACGGTGGAAAACCGCGCCTGCATGGCACGCTGCACCCCGCCGTACAAATTCTGGTGGCTGTAATACAAAAACAGCCCCAGCGCCGCAGCCAGGATGCAAATGGTAATCAGCAGGCTGCCGCGCAGCCAGCGGCGGGTAATGCTCTGCACAGGCGGCAGCCCCCTTTCCATAAAAATGCGGTAATTATGCGTTCCAGCGGTAGCCATAGCCCCAGACGGTCAAAATGTGCTGGGGGCTGCTGGGTTCATCTTCCACTTTCATGCGCAGGCGGCGGATGTTGACATCCACGATCTTGACATCGCCGAAATACCCCTTGCCCCAAACGCCTTCCAGGATCTTTTCGCGCACCAGGGCAGTGCCGGGGTTGTGGAAAAACAGCTCCATGATCTGAAATTCCACCTGGGTCAGGTCAATGGGCTTGCCGGATTTGTACAGCACGCGGCTTTTTTCATCCAGCACAAAGGGGCCGCTGACCAGCTGATCCGGCTCGGAGCCTGCCTGTTCATCGTCCGCAGTGGCGCTGCGGCGCACTCGGCGGGTCAGCGCTTCCACGCGGGCCATCAGCTCCGACACCGAGAACGGCTTGGTGATGTAATCATCCGCGCCGATGGAAAGGCCGCGGATCTTATCGCTCTCCTGCCCTTTGGCGGACGCCATAATAATACCGATGTACGGGTCGCCGTGGCGGATGGTTTCGCACAGCGAAACCCATCCATGCCCGGCAGCATGATATCCAGCAGCGCTACATCGCAGGGGGGATTTTTCTGGATCAACTCCAGCGCACGTTCCGCGCTGGGGGCTTCCAATACTTCCCAGCCTGTCATTTTCAGGTTCAGTGCCACAAGTTCGCGGATGCTGGCTTCGTCTTCTACGACCAGAATACGTTTCATTGTTTTTCCTTTCCCGGTCGGGATTCTGTTTCCCGCCGCCTGATTGTTATGGCGCACCGCCCGCAGATAGACATGCGCGTTTTTACCGTATATTTTTAGGGCAATACCGCATAATTCTAAGTGCCGATACGGCGAGCGAGGTGCGGCAGATGCCAAGCCAAAAGCGCAGATAATACTGGATGCTGCAAAGGTGAGCGCCGCCAGTGGCGGAAACAGCGAAC
>ENA-OQAJ01000448-OQAJ01000448.1-human-gut-metagenome-genome-assembly--contig:-NODE-448-length-12953-cov-2.909091_pt1 | contig 12953 bp, 17 predicted proteins | sample MGYA00242736_ERZ504529 | MGnify/ENA primary metagenome ERZ504529 (study PRJEB26092, sample SAMD00036275) | human gut metagenome | host: Homo sapiens | study: EMG produced TPA metagenomics assembly of...
CACGGAAAGCGGGATCCCGGATTTTCGAAGCCAGGACGGGCTGTATAACCAGAAGTATGATTATCCGCCGGAGACGATCTTAAGCATACATTTTTTATGCGCAGGCCTGAAGAATTTTTTAAATTTTACAGAGATAAGATGCTTTGTGATACTGCAAAACCCAATGCGGCACATCTGAAACTGGCAGAGATGGAGCAGGCAGGCAAGCTGAAAGCGGTGATCACTCAGAATATTGACAATCTTCATCAGATGGCAGGAAGCAAAAAAGTTCTGGAACTTCACGGAAGTGTTTACCGCAATCATTGTATGAAGTGTGGGAAATTCTATGATTTTAAGTATATGAAGGAGTCAGAAGGAGTTCCGAGATGTACCTGTGGTGGTATGATCAAACCGGATGTGGTTCTCTATGAGGAAGGTCTGGATGACTATACGATCCAGGAATCTGTAAGAGCAATTTCAGAGGCGGAGGTCCTGATCATCGGAGGAACTTCCCTGGCTGTGTATCCGGCAGCAGGACTGATCGATTATTTCCGGGGAAATCATCTGGTGGTGATCAACAAGCGCCGACACCGAGAGACAAATATGCGGATCTTCTTATTAAGAACCGATCGGAAAGGTGTTCTCTCAGATACGGATCTGATAAACTGCATAGCAGTTATCCGGTGCAGGGCTACGTAGTGAATGCGGATATTTTTTATCCGTTTGACTAAAATATCCGGAAAAAGAAAAATGAGGAGTATCAAATGGGATTAAATTATGAAGTAGGAGATATTGTCACACTGAAGAAGGCGCACCCCTGTGGCAGCAAAGAATGGGAGATCCTTCGTGTAGGAGCGGATTTTCGTCTGAAATGCATGGGCTGTGGACACCAGATCATGGTAGCGCGCAAGCTTGTGGAGAAAAATACACGAGATTTGAAAAAATTTCGAAAAAAATAAATTTAATTAGCTTACATCACGGGAAAGATATGCTAGAATCAACAATCGTGATATATTTCATATCCTTGCTCTTTGACAGGCAAAGGGCCAAAAGACCATAAGGAGGTTAAGACAAGCATGAACAAGTACGAGTTAGCATTAGTTGTGAGCGCTAAGCTTGAGGACGAAGCACGTGACGCTGTAGTTGAGAAAGCAAAAAGCTATATTACACGTTACAACGGCGTGATCACAGAAGTTGAAGAATGGGGTAAGAAGAAATTAGCTTACGAGATTCAGAAAATGCATGAAGGCTTCTACTATTTTATTCAGTTTGAAGCAGATTCTCAGTGCCCGGCGGAGATCGAGAGACATGTCCGCATCATGGACAATGTATTAAGATACCTGGTTGTCAAGAAAGAGGCATAATTTTGCAGCGGATTTTCGAAAACACCATTAAGAACCTGTTCAGTTAAGTGAAATCTGAGATCATAAGAGAGGTAGAACGATGAACAAAGTAATATTAATGGGACGCTTGACAAGAGATCCTGAGGTAAGATATTCCGCAGGAGAAAATGCCCTGGCAATCGCCAGATATACACTGGCAGTTGACCGCAGATTCGTCGTGACGGAGAAGCAAATGCTGATTTTATCAACTGTGTTTCTTTCGGACGGACAGCAGAGTTTGCGGAAAAGTATTTCAGACAGGGACTGAAAATTGCAGTTACGGGACGTATTCAGACAGGAAGTTATACGAACCGTGAGGGACAGAAGGTTTATACGACAGAGGTTGTTGTTGAGGATCAGGAATTTGCTGAGAGCAAAGCGTCAAGCGACAGCTATGCAGCATCTCATCCGAGAACAGAAGCAGCACCTGCACCGTCTATGCCAAGTCCGAGCGCAGCAAGCGCCGACGGCTTCATGAATATTCCAGATGGAATTGATGAGGAGCTGCCGTTCAACTAGAACATCTGATCAAGACAGATGAGACGAATAAGATAGGAGGAAACAATCATGGCTTACAATAGAGGCGAGAGACCAGATTCTCCGATGAAGAGAAGAGGCGGACGCAGAAGAAAAAAAAGTTTGTGTATTCTGCGGTAAAGAGAATAACGAGATCGATTACAAGGATGTAGCAAAGTTAAGAAAGTATGTTTCCGAGAGAGGTAAGATTCTCCCGAGAAGAATTACAGGTAACTGTGCAAAACATCAGAGAGCACTGACAGTTGCTGTTAAGAGAGCACGTCATATGTCCCTGATGCCATACGTTCAGGACTAATTCCGATCATCCACAGGATCGTTGCCAGACAGATGAGCAGTCATCTGGATGGCGAGCGGTCCTGTTTTTTATTTTCTGTGACGACATAAAGCTATAAAACGGACGTTTCCAGTCATGCAGTGTATGGCAGCGTTTTCCGGCTGTAACAGATTTTATCATAACTATGGAATTATAATAAGAAATCTGGTATAATGATAGATAACTTGTGGTTTTTATTACGTTGAGAACAGGAAAAAGCAATGAACAACAAAGTCAAATTTAAAGGGCCTATGAAACACTTCATGCGCTGGCCACTGTATCTTTCGGTTCTGGTGGTGCTGCTGGACCTGCTGGTGTTTATTGTAAGTGTGAAGGCCGGAATTCTGGTGTCTGTAGGTACTGTTATTTATATTTTTATCGCAGTACAGCTTTTCCGATATCACAAACCGCTGATCATCAATGATATGATAGCATTTGCCAATCAGTATGATGTGGTGGAAAAGAGGATGCTGGAAGAACTGGCACTTCCCTATGCCATTATGGATATGGAAGGCCGTATGATCTGGTCCAACCGGATCTTTTCGGAGATCACGGGCAGAGATCAGTTTTATAAAAAAAAATATCAGCACAGTTTTTCCGGACATTACTCCGGACAAGCTCCGGTAGCCGATGAGCTGGAAATTTCGAGATGAGTACGCATTTCGGGGATCGGATCTATCGTGTGTCCATGCAGAGGGTGACCATGGGAGAAGTGGTAAGCCATGCAGATATTCTGGAGGATATGTCCCAGAATGTTAGCCTGATCGCCATGTATCTTTATGATGAGACAGAGCTTAAGGAATACATTCAGAAGAATGAAGATAATAAGCTTGTAGTAGCCCTGGCTTATCTGGATAATTATGAGGAAGCTCTTGAAAGTGTGGAGGATGTGCGGAGATCTCTTCTGATCGCACTGATCGACCGTAAGATCACGAAGTACTTTTCCAACTTTGACGGTCTTGTAAAGAAGCTGGAGAAAGATAAATATCTCCTGATCATGCGCCAGAGCTCGCTGGAAACTCTGAAGGAACAGAGATTCCATATTCTGGATGAGGTAAAGACTGTTAACATCGGAAACGAGATGGCAGTGACTTTAAGTATTGGAATCGGTCTGAATGCTTCCACTTATATTCAGAATTATGAATATGCCAGAATTGCCATTGAGATGGCACTGGGACGTGGCGGCGACCAGGTAGTGATCAAAAATGGCAATAATATCACCTACATTGGCGGTAAAGCTCAGCAGATGGAGAAATCCACCCGTGTAAAGGCCCGCGTGAAGGCCCAGGCACTGAAGGAATTTATGAGTACCAAGGACCGTGTGGTTGTCATGGGACATAAGATCACCGACGTGGATGCTCTGGGAGCAGGCATCGGTATTTACCGTGCAGGCAAGACTCTTGGTAAGCCGGTGCACATTGTAATTAATGATCCGACCACATCCATCCGGCCTCTGATGAGTGGCTTTATGGAGAACCCGGATTATGAACCATCCATGTTTGTGGACAGTAATCAGGCCAAAGAGCTTGTGGATAATAATACGGTAGTGGTTGTAGTAGATACCAACAAGCCAAGTTATACAGAGTGTCAGGATCTTCTCTATATGACCAAGACTATCGTGGTACTGGATCATCACCGCCGTGGCAGTGAGGTAATACAGAATGCAGTTCTTTCCTATGTGGAGCCTTATGCATCTTCAAGCTGCGAGATGATCGCGGAGATCCTGCAGTATTTTGCGGACGGGCTGAAGCTTCGCAGCATTGAGGCGGACTGTATTTATGCGGGTATCATGATCGATACCAACAATTTTACAACAAGGGCAGGTGTACGTACCTTTGAGGCTGCGGCATTTCTGCGAAGATGCGGGGCGGATGTGACACGTGTACGCAAGATGCTCCGTGACAATATTGATTCCTATAAGGCGAGAGCGGAGGCTGTCCGTACTGCTGAGATCTACCGGGATTATTTTGCCATTGCAAGATGCCCAAGTGAAGGTCTGGAAAGCCCTACCGTTGTAGGTGCACAGGCGGCCAATGAGCTTCTTAACATTGCCGGAGTCAAGGCATCTTTTGTTCTTACCAGCTATAATAACGAGGTTTACATCAGTGCCAGAGCCATTGATGAAGTCAATGTCCAGGTTATGATGGAACGGATGGGCGGCGGTGGACATCTGAATATTGCCGGCGCACAGGTGAAGGACACCATGGATGAGACAGAGAGAATGCTGAAAGAAATTATAGACCAGTTATATCAGGAAGGGGACAAATAGAAATGAAAGTAATTCTTCTGGAAGATGTAAAATCCCTGGGAAAAAAGGGACAGATCGTAAATGTAAGTGACGGATATGCAAGAAATATGATCCTGCCGAAAAAACTTGGTGTTGAGGCTACATCCAAGAACCTCAATGACCTGAAACTCCGTAAGGCAAATGAGGAAAAGGTTGCACAGGAGAACCTAGACGCTGCCAAGGCATTTGCAGAGGAGCTTTCCACAAAAGAGATCATCCTGACCCTGAAAGTGGGCGAGGGTGGAAGAACATTCGGTTCTGTATCCTCCAAGGAAATCTCAGAGGCAGCAAAAAAACAGCTGAATCTGGATATCGATAAGAAAAAAACTTCAGCTGGAGAATCCAATCCGGAACCTTGGTGTTACCAACGTTCCGGTACGTCTCCATCCGAAAGTAACCGGAAGTCTCAAGGTTTGGGTAAAAGAGGCGTAATCGATGGAAGAGGCACTGATCAAGAGGATTCTTCCTCACAGTATTGAGGCAGAGCAGTCAGTGATCGGTTCCATGATCCTGGACCGTGATGCGATTCTTGTGGCTTCCGAGATTCTGACCAGTGATGATTTTTATCAGAAACAGTATGGTATTATCTTTGATGCCATGGTAGAACTCTGTAATGAGGGACAGCCGGTAGATCTGATCACCCTGCAGAACCGTCTCAAGGAGAAAGAACTCCCTCCGGACATCAGCAGTATGGAATATGTCCGTGACCTGATCGCTGCAGTTCCTACCTCTGCCAATGTGAAATATTATGCCAATATTGTCAGTGAAAAGGCAGTTCTCCGCCGGCTGATCCGGACTACGGAAGAAGTTGCCAATGCCTGCTATCTGGAAAAGGACAGCACGGAGACCATTCTTGAGGAATCCGAAAAGAAACTGTTCAATATTCTGCAGAGAACAAACGGCAGTGATTATGTACCGATCCAGCAGGTTGTATTAAATGCAGTCAGTAACATTGAGAAGGCTTCCAAGCTGAAAGGCTCCGTCACCGGAATTCCTACCGGATTTGTAGATCTGGATTATAAGACCTCCGGTATGCATGCGTCCGACCTTGTACTGAATTGCGGCGCGACCTTCCATGGGAAAAAACTGCTTTTGTGCTGAATATTGCCCAGTATATGGCATTTCGTAAAGATGTGGACCGTGGCGATCTTCAGTCTGGAGATGTCCAAGGAGCAGCTGGTAAACCGTCTTCTTGCCATGGAATCCCATGTGGATTCTCAGAATCTCCGTACCGGAAATCTGAAAGATGAAGACTGGACGAAGCTGGTGGAAGGTGCAGATATCATCGGTGGCTCCAATCTTATTATTGACGATACTCCTGGAATTTCTATTGCGGAACTTCGTTCCAAATGCAGGAAATATAAGCTGGAGCACAATCTTGGAATTATCATGATCGATTACCTGCAGCTGATGAGCGGAAGCGGAAAATCCGATTCCAGACAGCAGGAGATTTCCGATATTTCCAGATCTCTGAAAGCACTGGCAAGAGAGATCGATGTGCCGGTGATCGCATTGTCTCAGCTGAGCCGTGCGGTAGAACAGAGACCAGATCACAGGCCGATGCTTTCGGATCTTCGAGAGTCCGGAGCTATTGAGCAGGATGCGGATGTGGTCATGTTCATCTATCGAGACGATTATTACCATAAAGATACCGAGAAAAAAGACATTGCAGAGATCATCATAGCCAAGCAGAGAAACGGCCCCATTGGAACCGTAGAACTGGTATGGCTGCCAAGGTATACGCAGTTTGTAAATATGAAAAAGTAGAGCCGTGCAGACGGAAAAATGAAATGCTGTCAGGATGAACACTTGTATTTAGCCTGACAGCATTTTGTTTTTTCGGCTGCACGGCTCTGCTGATAAGTCACATCCGGTAAAATTATGTCAACCGATTTTTCTTGCCATTTCCTGAATCCAGGGGTTATACTATAGACAGTAACAGTGAATCTCTACACAAGGGGGCGTTCACGATGGAAAAAAGATATACGGTGAGACAGGCTGTAACAATGACAGGCGTGAAATCTTATGTTCTGCGGTACTGGGAGGAAGAACTGGATCTTCGGATTGGGCGCAATGAACTGGGACACCGCTATTATACACCTTTTGATATCCAGCTTTTTCTTAAAATAAACGAGTTGAAAAACAGAGGTCTTCAGCTGAAAGCAATCCGAACGCTGATTCCGCAGGAAGCAAGAAATACTTATCCGTCAGACCTTGCAAAAACCGGCAGTGAAATCCTGGAGGGAGAAGCGGTTGAGATTGAAGATATTCCGGTAGGAACACCAGAAGAAGCAGCAGAAGACATGTTTATGGAGAAGCAGAAAACATCAAAGGAGCATAGAGAGGATGACAAAAAGATCCTCGAATTTCAGGAAATCCTGGAACGGCTGATCCATGAGGAAATGCAACGGAAAAAAGAAGGAGAATACAGGTGTCGTTCTTTGGATGAAGCCATCCGAAAGAAACAGCAGGCAAGAAGAGAGGCGGCAGCTGCCTGTGATGGAAAAAAGAATAAAAGAAACAGAAAAGGCTGCCGGTAAACCGGCAGCCTCATTCGTTACGGTAGCTTATCAAGCAAATGGTGCATTACTCAGCAGAGATAGCACCAACTGGACAGGCCTCAGCGCATGTTCCGCAGTCAACACAAGCGTCTGCGTCGATTACATAATGCTCATCTCCCTGAGAAATAGCTTCGTTCGGGCACTCACCCTCGCATGTTCCACAGCTAACGCACTCGTCAGAAATTACATATGCCATAATTGATATCCTCCTTTAAAATGGTGTATTGTATGTATCCCCTACCAGGGATTCTATTCCCATTCTAATATATATGTACAAAGAATACAAGTATAAAATTTATATACAAAAATAAAAAATCAGAGAACCAGAGAAGCGCCGGTAAATAAAGGAAGCGATAAGGCGTTGATTCCCCTGGGATTTCGTATTATAATAGCAGAACGAAGTGGAAACATTTCGATAAATCAGTAAAGGAGAGTACGCACATGGCAAAGGTTACAAAGAGTATGCTGATCGGAGAACTTCTTACAGTAGACCCTAATATTGCACCAATCCTGATGCGGGCAGGAATGCATTGCCTTGGATGCCCGTCTTCTCAGATGGAATCTCTGGAAGAGGCAGCTATGGTTCATGGACTGGACGCAGATGTTCTTGTAGCACAGATCAATGATTTTCTCGGAGAGTAAGCAGTATCTGCTGTTTTACTGAAAAAAGACCGCTGTTGGAAATATGGATCAGCCATATCAGGGATGATCGTATTTCTGACAGCGGTTTATTTTTTGAAAATTTAAAGTTTAAGAAGTTTCTGAAGGGCATCATCTGCGATCAGTGTACCATGTTCACGAAGATAAGCCTCCCCGGCAGGAGTAAATGCACGACCAACTCCGTACTCAGAAAGAATGTTGCATACTTTATTAAACTCTTCCGGAGTGCAGTCAGACTGATGGAGAACAAGCTGGTATACTCCATCCTCGCCTTCGCGATAAAGGGTATTGTTTCCGGTAAAGAAACCGTTCATACCATGAGAAGCAGCGATAACATCGTCAAGTCCTGGGAAAGAGTACAGACGGATAAGCCGTACAGAATTCTCGGAAGCCTGTGAAGCATCCGGATTTTCCGGATTCGGTGATGCTGCGGGTTCGGATTTCTTTTCTTCCGGCTTCTGGGGAAGATTCTTAAGTTTGGATTCACAGAGTTTCTGGAAGATATCAATGATATTATCGGCTCCGTCAATCTCAACGGTATCCGAAGGCTTATTTCCTTTAAATGGAGCAAATTTGGAAAAACGGGTATCCAGTTCTTCAGGATCTTCCACCTTGGTGATGATAAGAATGATACTTTCCGCACTTACGGGAATTGCTTCGATCATCAGTGGAATGTTATCAGCTTCAAAACCAAACTGTATCTGTGCCTGCTGCATCATATCACGGAAGAGACGTTTGGCCTTCTCTGTTCCGTAAGCAAGTTCACTGATACGGATCTGGTGACTGTCCAGATCTTCCTTCGTCAGTGTGCAACGGATCTGATTGTCGTTGATCTTTTCTATTTTCATATAATCACATCCTATGGTCAATAAATTTAATCTTTTACATACTGTATTATATAACAGTTATATACAAGATGTAAAGATGCAGAATCTGATGAAAAATAAAATTTCCGGATAAAAATAAATTTTTTTTTTATAATCGGATAAAAGACTTGCATCTGAAAAGAAAAACGGTATAATAAAACAGAAGAGCTGTCCGATCCATAGAAACAGGAAGACAGTAAAGATAGCTTAAAGTCATACTTTTTCTGAAGATAAGATCTCTGTGCAGATTTCATCGGCGTTTCTGCCGCAGCACAGAATAAATTTTTTCCCCCTTTTTATTTATGTTTATGCAATATAAAATTGGATCAGGACAGCTTTTCAAGAACCGTTGCTGGTGTTTTCTGAAAATCAAACCAGGAAAGGAGGTCGGGATACGGAAAATATATCACAGGTAAAAAAGAAATCCGCAAAAACCCTTCGCAGGGAACTAAAGCTTTACCGTGAAAACGGAGTTTCCCTTTATCTCAACGGTGAGCCCAGTACTCCGAAAAAAATCGCAAAAGCCTGTCAGATTGCGGAAGATGGAGTTTACATGCGGGATTATACGGAAGATGAAGAAGGCCATATTGCCTGTGTAAGCTTTGATTTAATTCGAAAAATGTAATACAACTTAAGAGAAAGCGGTTCCCCGGACGCAGAAGTTCCCCGGAACTCATACATACCATGTGGGGAACCGAAATTATAAAGAAACTGTGAAAATTTATTAAAAGTCGATTTTTGTAACGAAACGCAGAAGAAATATGTTATAATGAAAAAAAAATTATGACATTTATACCGAAAGGAAAAAAACAATGATAAAAAAACATATGCCGGTCCTGGTGGTATGTCTGCTGATCGTTCTGGTTTCTCTTATAGGAGGAGCCGTTTATGGAATTAACAAACTGATTCCGACCAGTAAGCAGATGGATCTGACAGAGTATTACGGTCAGAATGCAGATGGAGAGGCTTCACTGGTAGCAGGAACACAGAAACTCGAACAGAAAGCTCTGATCTCAGGAGATGAGGTTTATATTCCGCTGGATGTGGTAAATGGATATCTGAATCAGAGATATTATTGGGACAGTGCAAATAAAAAAGATCCTGTATGCGACACCAACCAGTCTTACAGAGGAGGCAGCATCGGATCAGCCTGGCGGAAACGTATGGCTGAAGGAGAGTACTGTTTATCTGAAACTGGATTATGTGAAGAAATATACAGATATCGATTCATATATATATAAAGACCCTGCGAGAATAGCAATTCAGTATAAATTCAGCAATGTGCAGACGGTAACTGTAAAGAAGGATACCGTGATCCGGTACCGGGGCGGGATTAAATCCAAGATCCTGACAAAAACAGCAAAAGATACAGTTCTCAGGCTGATGAACGAAGGAGAAGACTGGGATCAGGTAGCCACAGATGACGGATATATTGGATACATCCAGAAAAAGAAAGTAAGTGCAGCGGATACAACCGACTATAAGCGGAGTTTTAAAGCGGAAGCTTATTCTTATTTCACGATGGATGAGCCTGTAAATCTTGCATGGCATCAGGTTACGAGTACAGACGCCAACAACTATTTCGCGGATACTACCCAGAATATGACAGGGGTGAATGTGATCTCACCGACCTGGTTCTCTGTTTCGGATAATGATGGAAATGTGAGCAGCCTTGCATCAGGGGAATATGTGATGCAGGCACATGAGAAAGGCCTGAAAGTATGGGGCCTGGTGGATAATTTCAGTGAGAATATGAGCACAACAACGGTTCTTTCCAATACAGCCGCAAGGCAGAATCTGGAGAACCAGCTGGTTACATATGCACTGAAGGCAGGTCTGGATGGAATTAATGTTGATTTTGAATCCCTGAGTGAGGATGTGGGAATCCATTTTCTACAGTTTCTGAGAGAACTTTCCATTCAGTGTCATGAGAATAATCTGGTACTTTCTGTAGATAATCCGGTTCCGGAGGATTTTACAAGTCATTATGACAGAGCGGAACAGGGAAAAGTTGTGGATTATGTGATTATTATGGGATATGATGAGCATTATGTAGGATCCGATGCAGGATCCGTGGCTTCTCTTCCATGGGTGGAACAGGGAGTCAAGGATACACTTGCGGAAGTCCCGGCCAAGAGAACTATTCTTGCAATTCCGTTTTATACAAGACTCTGGAAAACAACAGATGGAGGAGCTCTGACCAGTGAAGCAATCGGAATGGATCAGGCACAGCAGGCAATCAGTGATAATGGAGCGGAGACTTACTGGGATAAGACAACCAGCCAGAATTACGGAACCTATGAAGGAGACGGCACTACATACCAGATCTGGCTTGAGGATTCCAAGTCGATTGCGGAAAAAGTAAAACTTATCCCCAAATATAAACTGGCAGGCGTGGCGGAATGGAAACTGGGATTTGAGAACAGTGGAATCTGGAGCGTCATTACAGAAAATCTGTCCTGACAAAAGAAAACAATATATTTTATGCAATGAAAGCACTCCTGGCGACATATATTAACTAAAATACGCCGGGGGGTGTTTTGCGTTGAAAAAGCGAGGGATAGAAATCGGAATGGCAGTTCTCATGCTGGTCTGCTTTTATATTCTGTCAAGGGAGGCAGCAGAGGCAACGGAGAAACTGAAAGATGTATCAGGGAATATACAGGCCGGACAGATGATTCTGGTAGATGCCGGGCATGGAGGAATTGACTCCGGGATGGTAGGAATAGAGGGACTTAAAGAGAAGGGAATCAATCTGGAAATAGCAATAAAACTGAAAGCAGTTCTTGAGAAAAGGGGCTTTACGGTTATGATGACCCGGGAGGAAGATAAAGGCCTTTATAAAGATAATACACAAAATATGAAAGCGCAGGATCTGCAAAATCGGATTGCAATGATAAAGGAATATGCACCGGTGCTTTCTGTGAGCATCCATCAGAACAGCTACAGTGATCCCCAGGTAAAGGGACCACAGGTATTTTATTATGCGGATTCTGAAAACGGAAGAAATCTGGCTCTGGCAATCCAGGAAGAACTGAATCGACAGCTTTCAGTTGCACGTCCACGTGAAGCGAAAGGAAACAGGACCTATTATCTGCTGAAAAGAAGCCCCAGTGTGATCAATATTGTAGAGTGTGGATTTCTGACAAATCCGGAAGAAGCACAGCTGTTAAAAAAAGAAGAGTATCAGACGAAGATTGCCATGTCTGTGGCAGACGGTATTGATACATATCTTGCCAGCCAGGAAGAACACGAAAAAAATTGAAAAAAAATGTGAATAGCCTTTTCACAGGAAGGCTATTCTGCTATACTTTACGTGAATTGAGGAGAATCTTATGTTTGGAATCTTTTATCTTATATTATGCGTGTTAACAGGAATGGAAATGGCGGGGTGTCTGTTTCCGCAGCAGATAAACTGAAAAAGGAAATCGGATATGGGTGATCCTTCCGGTCGGCTTTTGGAACGGGAGTCTGATGCTGACTTGGGCAGTATATGTGGTTTCCTGGATGTTCAGTGTATGTGCGGGAGCAGAACATCCTCTTTTTTATGGAAATATTATTGTGATGTCGGTGACTGTGCTGTGTCTTCTTGGAATTTTCATCCGGAAGCGAAAAAAGAACAGAAAAAATGTTTCCGGTATCGGAGAAGATGATCAGTAGAAAATAGGATCTGCGAAAAGAAATTTTAACTTTTTTGTGGTTTCTTGACGGCGTTGTAATACAGTAATGATGTTTTATGTCTTCCATATGAAAGACGGTCTTCTGTATTCGGGATTTTCCGTGTATGGTGATTATGCACCTCATACCGCAATGATGAGATCTTTTTCCAGAGGAAATAATTTTCCTACGCAGTATCCGCATTATGGAGGGCAGGACGTAAAGTATCATTTTATGTTTCAGTTTCTGGTAGGAAATCTGGAATATCTGGGGCTTCGGCTGGATCTGGGATATAATCTGGTAAGTATCATGTCTCTTTCCGGTTTTCTTATGGTCCTTTATGGAATCAGTTATCGGATGTTCCGGAGTTTCTGGGCCGGTGCTGCTGCTATGGTTTTCTTTTTCTTTCGCAGCGGAACTGCGTTCTGGCAGTATCTGTGGGAAAATGCGAAAGCAGGGAATCTTATCCAGGCACTGAAAGAGAACACAGAGTTCATTGGTTATACCACAAATGAAAACTGGGGATTATGGAATTTTAACGTATATCTCAATCAGAGACATCTGGCATTCGGGCTTCTGATCGTTGCAGTGGCTGTATGGATCTTCATGGACTGGGTAGAGGCTGGCTGCGGACACAAAGAGCATGGCTGGCTGTGGATCAGAAAACGTATTTTCTCAAAGAAAGACATGGGCATTCCGGGAATGATTGGG
>ENA-OQAJ01000450-OQAJ01000450.1-human-gut-metagenome-genome-assembly--contig:-NODE-450-length-12926-cov-3.661067_pt1 | contig 12926 bp, 19 predicted proteins | sample MGYA00242736_ERZ504529 | MGnify/ENA primary metagenome ERZ504529 (study PRJEB26092, sample SAMD00036275) | human gut metagenome | host: Homo sapiens | study: EMG produced TPA metagenomics assembly of...
ATGGCTTCATCGGGGGTGATTTTCGGCCTTGCCGAAACGCAGGTGCTGGGATTTTTTCCACTGCTTTGTCTGCATCCAGTTTCAGTCTTTTTTCTTTTTGGGCACCGACTGCTCCACCTTTGGATTTTTTTCGGGCGGGGAGCGCGTGGCCGTGCGCTCCTTATCCTCCTCAAAATTTTCAGCTTTCGGCTGATTCTCACTCATGCTTTTTCCGCCCCCCGTTACCTCGGACAATTTTGGTGGTCATGATCTTATACAGTTCCAGATCATGCGGGAAGTGGTCAACAAAGGGCAGAATTGTGTTGCCGTAGAACAGCAGACCTTCACCGGAACCGCTGTGCGTAACGTAGGACAACTGGTGGGGCGAGATGTTCAGCTGCTTGGCAAGAATCTGTCGGTCACCATTGGCCTGATTCAGCATGATAATCATATCCGAATTTTCAAAAATGTTCGACACTTCGGGGCTGGACAGCAAATCTTTGCAATTCTGGGTCAGGCCGGTGGGGATGCCGCCCCATTTGCGGAAACGCTTCCAGATCTCCACGGAATACGCCGCAGTCTGTTCCTCTTTCAGCAAGAGGTGAAACTCATCGACAAAATACCGGGTGGATTTTCCGGCTTCACGGTTGGCGGTCACGCGCCCCCACACGGCATCCTGCACGATGAGCATCCCCAGCTTTTTGAGCTGCTTGCCAAGCTGTTTGAATGTCAAAACAGACGATACGGTTGTGGATATCCACGTTGGTGTGGTGGTTGAAAAATGTTCAAACTGCCCTTGACGTAGATTTCCAGCGCAGCCGCCACATGGCGGGCTTCCGGTTCATCCTGCGTCAGCAGTGCGTTGTACAGATCTTCCAGCAAGGGCATATTTTCCGGGAGGGGATTCTCGAAATACTTGCGGTAGATCACATGGACGCAGCGGTCAATGACCGTCTTTTCCACCGGCTGCAAGCCCTCTTTGCCGCCGACCACCAGTTCGCACAGGGACAGCACAAAGTCAGCTTTCAAAGCCAGAGGGTTATCCTCTTCCGAGTAGTTGCTGTTGATGTCCATGGGGTTGATATACTGGGTACTGGCAGGGCTGATGTGGATGACCTGCCCATGCAGACGCTCCACCAGCGGAGCGTACTCCGCTTCCGGGTCGCAGATGATAATATCATCATCTGTCACCAGAAACGCATTGCAGATCTCACGCTTTGCGCTGAAGGACTTGCCAGAACCGGGAGTGCCGAGGATAAGCCCATTGGGATTTTTCAGCTTCTTGCGGTCAACCATGATAAGGTTATTGGACAAGGCATTCAAGCCGTAGTACAGCGATTCTTTTCCGCTCTGGTACAATTCCTGCGTGGTAAAGGGGATGAAGATGGCAGTGCTGCTGGTGGTCAGTCCCCGCTGAATCTCGATCTGGCAATCCGCCAGCGGCAGGCTGCTCATCAAGCCCTGCTCCTGCTGGAAATCCAGCCGACAGAGATTGCAGTTGTGCTTCTGGGCGATGCTGGATGCCTGAAAACATTGTTTCCAGTTCCTGTTCAGTCCTGCCGGTGTTCAGAACCAGAAAGGTGACGAGGAACATCCGCTCGTTCTGGCTCTGCAATTCTTTCAGCAGGGCTTTTGCATCTCTGCCGTAGGTTGCCAAATCCGACGGAATGATGTCGATATCATATCCGGCGCGGATGGCTTTCTTCTGCTCCTCGATCTTTGATCTATCAAGTTCCGTGATGGTGCGCTTGACCGTTTTGATGGCACGGTTCTGGTCAACGGACTGGATGTGCATGGTGACGATCTGGCTGGAATCCATGTCCAGAAAATCCTTCAAAAGCTGGTCGCTGATGTCGGATGCCGTGATGCTCAAAAAGCTGGCGGCGCAGTAGATGCCGCCCATCTGGAACGTCCGGGAGTTTTTTGAAGGCAAAGGCGGTGGGCGCAATGGCATCCTTCACCGAAAGGCCGCTTTCACAAGGTCTTTCCAGTCAAAATGAAATTTGCTGGCACCGTCCATGTTGAACATATCGTGCATAAGTTTCAGCCGCTGGACACCATTCAGGGGCTTTGCCTGCACACCCAGCCGATGGAAATTGTTCAGCAGGTCATTCTGAATGTGGTCGAGCCGGGGCTTGACCTGCGCCATGCTTTCGCCCTCCACACCGAAGGTGATGAACTTGGTCTTGGTCAGACCATTATTGCCCTTGGCAAGCTGCTGGCGCAGCATCTGGGAATACTCCGCACGAACATCGTCAAAGCCGTCCTTCTGGAACGGAATGCGGATGCTCTTTTCAAACTCGGTGCTGTCAGTCGCCATATTCACAAAGGACAGCTCAAATTTGATGGAGCTATCGAAGAAATTCAGAAAACTGCACCATTCTTCAAAAATGGCGGTCTTGTCCTCCTGCTGGGCGAGCTGATAATTGATGTCCTGATACTGGATGGTACGGGTGTAGTAGTTGGGCTTCACCCGACAGGTACCATCCTCAAACATTCGCTGCATGGGGATGCCTGACGAATCAAAGTGTCGATCTGCTTTCCATAGTTGGTGCGGCTGTCCGTCATGGTGAGCAGGATGCCCTCGATTTTCAGCTTCGGATTGATTTTCTGCCGGTGTACCTTACAGATTGTCTGCAAAAGCTGCTCCAGACCTTTGGCAGAAAGATATTGAGCCTGTACGGGTATCAAAGCAGTGTCTGCCGCCGCCAGCGCGTTAATGGTCAGCATCCCAAGGGAGGGAGTGCAGTCCAACAGAATATAGTCATAGTCCTGCTTTGCACTGTCCAAGACTTGCTTCAGCATTTTTTCCCGGCTCATGGTATTGACAAGGGCAACTTCCAGCCCTGCCAGCTCAATGTTGGCCGGGATGAGGTCTACACCCTCTGCATGGTGCAGCACACCTTCACCGGGCGGAATGCACTGGTCGTTCATGGCTTTCTGCATCAGGGTAGAAAGAGTAACGGGCAGTTCGTCCGGCTTCTGCCAGCCCATACTAATGGTGAGTGAACCCTGCGGGTCAGCGTCTACAAGTAGGACCTTCTTACCCTCGGCGGCAAGACCGACACCCAAGTTTTCACAGGTTGTTGTTTTGCCAGTGCCTCCCTTTTGGTTGACAATGGCAATCGTGGTTGCTTTTTTGGAAATTTTTATCACCCCCGTTTCGCTAAATCGTGTTGGTCTGATTCTGATAGTAAAGCTGCATGGTGGTCGTTGCGTTGTACAGAGAAGCGAGCAGGTATTGCTTCATGTTCCTGATTGGGCTGCTGTTCTCTGCAAGGCACTTCAACACAAATTTGATGTGGTCAGCGTTCAGCTTCATAAACCGACTGCGTACCACCTCGGCGGGCTTATCGTCCCCAGCAATGTGCAGCAGCTTACGGTTGGTAGCGCAGGTGTCCACCAGCAAGTCTACGATCTGGTAGATAATGTCCTCGTCATCCGGGCAGAGCCGGAGCAAAAGGTCTATCTCCAAAGACTGAGAAAAATATTCTTCCAGTTGGGTGCGTTTGCTCATCCCATCCGCTTCTTCAGAATAGAATGGATCAGTCTCACTCATTTCAGTATCATTCTCTTTAGTCTTATTACATCGTGATTTTGAAGGGTCTTGACTTGCGTTTTTTGAAGCCTCCAGAATCGTGAAAATCACGATTCTGGAATATTGATTTTGACGATTCTGCCGAAAAGTTCTTCACATACACCAAACTTGGCTTTCCCAGACCTCTGCGTTTTCGTTCAATCAGACCAAACTTTTCGAGTTCCCGGAGCAGCTTGGTCGCTTTGTTGTCTGCGCAACACAACGCCCTCTTGACATCCTCTATCGTGAAGATGATGAACACCCGGTTCTGCTCGTCCAGCCAGCCGTTTTTCACAGACAGGCTCATGCGGTCCAGCAGGATGCCGTACAGGGTTTTTGCATCGGTGGACAGACTCTGGAACCGTGGCTCCTGAAAAAGAGCCTTGGGAATGCGGTAGAATGAAAACAGTTCTCCGGCTTGTCCGTAAAAGTAGTCAAGGGTCATGTGGCTTTTTCAACGTTTTGCTCCAGCTTGTGTTCAAAAAATCAACCGCCTTTCGTTTGAAAATAAAAAGCGCACTCTTTTCTTATTGAAAAAGTGGTGCGCTATGTAATATAATGGCTATATAATTTAGCTATCCAAAAGATAGTCGATGAGATATTCTTTCGGAATCATGAAAGATCGTCCGACTTTCAGGCAGCGAATTCTATGTTGATGGATTCTTCTGATGATGGCAGTCTGGCTTTTGAAACCGAGTAAAGTTGTTGCTTCTTCGACAGACAGCACATCAGGATAGTTCACAAATAATTTTTTATAATACTCTTTTGCTTGATTTTGATTCATTATCCTTGACTTTCCTTTCGTTTTGTGCCTAAGCAGAGGAGCGTTTTGCCCTGCATCCCTCCTGAACATCCCTCCAATTTCCATTTGGGCGGTCCAAACCGAAAAAACAGAGTAGAGGAAAAACGCATCGAAAAATCGTGGATATTTCAAATTATTGTTCGTTGAGGCGTGAATTTTGCCTTTGCACAGTGGGAACCAGATATCACTAGATATCACTGGATGACACCAGATGGAAGATGCGGATAAAAACTCAAAATCCCTTGTGCTAATAACACGTGTTGGTTCGACCCCCACCACCGACATAAAAGCCCATCAGGCATTCGCCCAATGCCGTTAAGTTAAGAGGCTAAAGAAAAAATAGACTTCATCGAAAAGATGAGGTCTATTTTTTTTGAAAAAGATCAGAAACAAATTTTGCGCACCCTTTGCCGGATATGCCAAGGCCCCCACAGAACACGGGCTCTGCAGGGGCCTTGCGGGCAATATTTTTACAGCATTTTGACCGCCAGTGCTTCACTGGTGCGATCCTGTGCGGCGTTGGCATTTTCGGGGTCGTCCATGGTGTAGCGCAGCACCAGCACTTCAGCCACATACAGCAGCGCCACCTTGACCGGGATGTTGCCGGAGTCCAGCGGGCTTTCCTGCGCACCACACAGCAGCACGATATCCGCCAGCTTTGCGCCGGGCGAATCCTCATAATGGGTGAGCAGAATGATCTTTGCGCCCGCCGCCTTGGCCGCACGCAGCGTTTCCAGCATATCGCGGGTAGCGCCGGAATAGGAAACGAACAGCACCACATCCTCCGGGGTCATCAGGCTGGCCGTGATCAGCTGCATATGGCTGTCGCCTGCCGTGCGGAACTTGGTGGAGATGCAGGCAAAGCGGGCGCAGATATCATTTGCAATATACATGCTGCCGCCCTGACCAAGGCAGTACACCTGCCGGGCCTTGTGCATCAGCTCCGAAGCCTTGTCCACCGCCTCCGGCGAAAGATTGTTCTGGGTGCCGTTGATAGTAGTCATCAGCAGGGCGCTGGCGTGCTCGCACAAAGTTGCCGTGTCGGCATCCGGCTCCGGCACATGCTGGTTGACCAGTGCACCGGTGGCGTTGGCCTGCGCCAGCGCAATGCGCATTTCATGATAGCCCTCAAACCCCAGCGCCCGGCAGAAGCGGAACACCGTTGCCTCTGCCACACAGCACTCCTTTGCCAGCGAGGAGATGGACAGATACTGTGCCTCTGCCGCGTGCTGCACAAGATAGTCCGCCACGGTGCGGCCCGATTTTGTCAGGTCGCCCTGATGCTGCTGCAGCAGCTCCCAAAAATTTCGTTGCCATTTTTCTTTTTCCTCTTTTCCGGCGCAGCAGTCTACCGACCCGGATCAGCTGCCGACCGTTTCATTCACCTTTGTAAAAAGTATAAAAGAATCGTCCCCGCTTCGCAAGAGACGCATTGCCCACATTTTTGGCCCGCAGTTCTGTGCAGAGCACACAGTTTTGGCGGAAAAACCGGCCATTTTGTGAAAATATCTTTCAATTTTACATTTTGTTTAGAAAAACATTTTCACTATCGTTTTGGTGGGTTTGTACCATTTTGTAATAGTTTCAGAAGAGTAAAGCAAGGTTTTCTTTGCATTTCAACATATATCCCACACTTTTGTGCACAATGCACACTGTCATTCTGAAAATTTATGAAAACCATGAATAGACAAAATGAAAATATTTTTCTATAATGGAGCCATCAAGAGCGGCCGCTGGCACGGCAGGCCGCCAACAACGTGAAGCATCTTGAATGCGAAGGAGAAACTACTATGAAAAACTGCATTTCCCGCCGTTCGTTCCTGAAGGCCGCTGGCATTCTGGGCGCAGCCGGCGCTCTGGCCGCATGCGGCGGCTCTTCTGCAAGCACCAGCACTGCTGCTTCCACCGCAGGTTCTACTGCTGCAAGCGCAGCTGCTTCTTCCACCAGCATCAAGCTGTGGACATACCCCATCGGCGGCTGGGGCAATGACGAGACCGTTCAGGGTCTGGTTTCCAGCTTCAACGCAAAGTATCCTGACATCAAGGTCACTGTGGAGTATCTGGACTACACCAACGGCGACGATCAGGTGAACACCGCCATCGAGGGTGGCAGCGCACCTGATCTGATCATGGAAGGTCCCGAGCGTCTGGTTGCAAACTGGGGCGCAAAGGGCGTTATGGCTCCGCTGAACGACCTGTGGACCGACGATGCCAAGAAGGACATTTACGAGTCCGTTGAGTCCGCCTGCAAGGACACTGCCGGCAACTACTACGAGTATCCCCTGTGCATGACCGCACACTGCATGGCCGTGAACATGACCAAAGTCAAGGAAGTGGGCGCTGACCAGTACATTGATACCGACAAGCATACCTGGAGCACCGACGGCTTCCTGAAGACCGTTGATGCCCTGTACAACGGCGGTTACGAGAACGTTGCAGCCATCTACTGCGCAGGTCAGGGCGGCGACCAGGGCACCCGCGCCATCATCAACAACATGTACGGCGGCACCTTTACCGATGCAGCCCACACCAAGTACACTGCCGACTCCGCCGAGAACATCAAGGCGATCCAGACCCTGCACGACACCAAGGGCATCAACTTTGACGCTTCCATCGCAGGCGGCGACGAGATCACCCTGTTCCGCAACGGCACCCTGCAGATGGCATTCTGCTGGAACATTGCACAGCAGGCCAACAGCGACAACAATGCCGCCGGTCTGACCAACGATGGCGACGAGATCTTCCCCATGGCCTTCCCCACCGACAGCGGCGACCCGAAGCTGTGCGGCGGCATCTGGGGCTTCGGCATCTTTGATAACGGCGACGAGGCCAAGATCGAAGCAGCCAGGACCTTCATCGACTTCATCGCTGCCGACCCCGATCAGGTCAAGGACAGTGTGCTGGCTTCCACCTACTTCCCGGTCCGCACCAGCGTGGGCGATATCTACGCCGACAACGAGATCATGAGCGAGTACAGCAAGTTCATGGCTTATCTGGGCGACTACTACCAGATCACTCCGGGCTGGGCAACCGCACGTACCGAGTGGTGGAACATGCTGCAGCGCGTCGGCTCCGGTGAGGATGTCGAGACTGCGTCAAGACCTTTGTGGACAACGCAAACGCTGCCGCACAGGCATAAGCCCATCCACTCTGCCGGGGGCAGATAATTATTGACGCTTCGCCCCTTCCTCGAAGATCCCGACGAGGGAGGGGCTTTATTTGTAAAAAAAAATCATAACCGAAAGGAACGGTGATTCTCTTGGCTGCAAAAACGGCGATCAAAGAGCCTAAGCGCAGCAGTGCGCTGGTACGGCGCGAGACCTTCGCTTCCTATTGCTTCCTGCTGCCCAGCCTGATCTTCTTTCTGGGCTTCGTCATTTACCCCATGGTGCTGTGCGTGGTGACCAGCTTCTTCGATTCCACCATGAACCGTGCCGATATCTTTGTGGGCCTTGCAAACTATAAGGAACTGTTCACAGACCCCATCTTTCTGGGTGCCTTAAAGAACACCTTCATCATCGTGGTGGTGTCTGTGCCCGTCACCTGCGCCTTCTCGCTGTGGGTCTCCTCTGCCATCGTAGACCTGCCCGAGTGGGCTACCAGCCTTTTCCGTTGCGTGTTCTACCTGCCCGTGGTCACCGGCTCCGTGGCTGTTACCGTGGTGTGGAAGTGGATGTACAACAACTACTACGGCATCTTCAACTATCTGGGCAAGACTCTGGGCCTCATTGACAAGAACATCAACTGGCTGGGCGATGAGCGCTTTGCTCTGGGCTGCATCATCCTGATCCTGCTCACCACCTCTGTGGGCCAGCCCATCGTGCTGTACGTTTCCGCTCTGGGCAATGTGGACCAGTCCATCGTGGAAGCCGCAGAAGTGGACGGTGCCACCGATTTCCAGTGTTTCTGGAAGATCAAGTGGCCCGCCATCATGCCCACCACCCTGTACATTCTGGTCATTACCACCATCAACTCCTTCCAGTGCTTTGCGCTGATCCAGCTGCTGACTTCCGGCGGCCCCAACCACAGCACCGATACCATCATGTACTACATCTACTACACCGCCTTCAAGCTGTACCGCTACGGCTACGGCAACGCAATGGGTGTGGTGCTGGCAGTCATCATCGCCATTCTGTCGGCTGTTCAGTTCAAGCTGGGCAACCAGGATAATTAAAGGAGGTGCCGGACAATGAGTGCAAATGCCGCTGCAAAAAAGCAAAAACCGTTGAAGCGTCACCCCAGCAAGCTCAAGAGAATGAGCGCCTACATGATCCTGACGCTGATCCTCATCAGCATCGTTGCGGTGCTGTTCGCCTTCCCTCTGTACTGGATCATCACCGGTTCCTTCAAGACCGGTGCCGCCATCAACGCCACCACCCCCGAATGGTGGCCCAGCCAGTGGGTGCTGACAAACTATCAGAAGCTGTTTTCCGGCAAGAGCGCCCCGCTGTGGCAGCTGGCTGTGCCCTTTGGCTCCAAGTTCAGCGCTAACGGCGAGCCCATCTACTTCTCGGTAGGCCCCACCGCTCCCGCTGCCATCCGCTGGATGATCAACACCGTGTTCATGGCCGTCATGTCCATGATCCTCACCTGCATCACAGCCGCCATGGCCGGCTATGCACTGGCAAAAAAGCGCTTTGTAGGCCGCAAGCTGCTGTTCACCCTCATCGTGTGTGCAATGGCTCTGCCCAAGCAGGTCATTCTGATTCCCCTGCTGCGCGAAATGAGCAGCCTGAACCTGTACAACACCATCTGGGCCGTCATCTTCCCCATCGTGGGCTGGCCCTTTGGTGTGTTCCTGATGAAGCAGTTCAGTGAGGGCATCCCCACTGAGATGCTGGAAGCGGCCCGCATCGACGGTGCAAGCGAGGCCAAGACCTTTATTGACATCGTGCTGCCCATGGTCAAGCCGGGCATCGGTGCACTGGCCATTTTTACCTTCATCAACAGCTGGAACGACTACTTCATGCAGTTGATCATGCTGTCCAGCACCAGCAACCTGACCATCTCGCTGGGCATTGCAAAGCTGCAGGCTGAGAACAGCACCGACTTTGGCCTGATCATGGCAGGTGCCGCACTGGCTGCTGTGCCTATCATCATCATCTTCCTCATTTTCCAGAAGTACTTTACCAAGGGCATCGCAATGGGTGCTGTTAAGGGCTAAAATCCCGACCGCCGCCTGCGGGCAAAGACTTCCCCCGGCCGGGGAAGATGTCGCGCAGCGACAAAAAGGGGCATGCAGGGAGGGATTTTTGGCGCAGCGGTCTGCAAGACGCAAGGCCCGCCCAAGGGCCGAAGCGGATGCAGGGCACCGCAAGAGGGCGCTGATGCCGCTGCCCGGAACAGAAAGCGTACGAGCTTGATGCAAAACCATTTCATCTGTATTTATTACTATTTTTAAAGAAGGGTTTGGAACATGAAAGATATCAAAAATATCAGGGTGTCATCCCCGCCTTTTACGCCTGCTACGACGCAGAGGGCAATATTTCCACCGAGGGCGTCAAGGCCCTTACCCGCCATCTGATCGCCAAAGGCGTCAAGGGCGTGTATGTAGGCGGTTCCTCCGGCGAGTGCATCTACCAGCACGTGGATGAGCGCAAGGCCGTTCTGGAAGCCGTGATGAGCGAAGCCAAGGGCAAGCTGACCGTCATTGCGCATGTCGGCTGCAACAATACCGCCGACAGCGTGGAGCTGGCCCGCCATGCCGAGAGCGTGGGCGTGGATGCCATTGCATCCATTCCTCCCATCTACTTCCACCTGCCGGAGTACGCCATTGCAAAGTACTGGAACGATATGTCCGCTGCTGCTCCCAACACCGAGTTCGTCATCTACAACATCCCGCAGCTGGCAGGCACCGGCCTGACCATGAGCCTGCTGAAGGAAATGCTCAAGAACCCCAATGTAGTGGCTGTGAAGAACAGCTCCATGCCCACGCAGGACATCCAGATGTTCAAGGATGCCGGCATCGCCGCCCGCGGCGAGGGGAACTTTGTGGTGTTCAACGGCCCCGATGAGCAGTTCGTTTCCGGCCGCGTCATCGGCGCAGACGGCGGCATCGGCGGCACCTACGCCGTCATGCCGGAGCTGTATCTGGCCATGAACGACCACATCAACAAGGGCGAGATCGAAGCCGCACGCGCATCCAGTACGATGCCGACCGCATCATCTACAAAATGTGCGAAGCCCACGGCAACCTGTACGCCGTGCAGAAGGAGATCCTGCGCCGGATGTACGGTCTGGAGCTGGGCGGCGTGCGCGAGCCGATGCCCGGCCTGATCCCGGAAGATGAAGCCATCGTGACCGAAGCACAGGCCATGATCGAGCTGCCATCGCAAAGCTGTAAAATTGAAGCAGCGCCCCTCTCCGTCTCTTTTCAGAGGGGAGAGCGGGCGCTTGTTTTTGGAGGGACGTTTTATGATCTGTGATACCCTGCAGCACCTGACGCGCTACAAGGGCCTTTGCAAAAATCTCGACACGGCCATTGATTACCTGCTGACCCACGATCCTGCCAGCCTGCCGCTGGGCCGCACCGAGGTGGATGGCGAGGAAGTTTTTTATCAACACGATGGATGCCACGCTCCATTCGGACGATGGCTACCACCCGGAATATCACAAAAAGTATGCTGACCTGCAGCTCGACATCACCGGCAGCGAGGGCTGGGGCTTTACCACGAACCCCGGCAGGGAGATTGGCGATTTTACCGGCGACTGCGGTTTTCAGGACAGCGCCAGTGTCGTGACCGGCACACTGGGCGAAGGACGCTTTGTGCTGTTCTTCCCCACGGAGCTGCACAAACCCGGCCTTGTACAGCACGGCTGTGTGGGCGTGCGCAAGGCTGTTGTAAAGATTCGGATGGAGGATTGAACGATGGATAAGGAAAAGCTGTTTGCTCAGATCAAGGGTGGTCTGATTGTCTCCTGTCAGGCACTGGAGACGGAGCCCCTGTACACGAAAAGAAGGCGGCGTGATGCCGCTGATGGCAAAAGCCGCCGCCATGAGCGGGTGCTGTGGGCATCCGTGCCAACACCGTGCGCGACATTACCCAGATCAAGCAGGTGGTGGATCTGCCGGTCATCGGCATCATCAAAAAGGATTACCCCGGCACGCCGATGTACATCACCGTTACCATGAAGGAAGTGGACGAGCTGGTGGAGTGCGGCGTGGACATTCTTGCCGTGCAGGGCACCGGTGCCCTGCGCCCGGACGGCTCCACCTCCGCCCAGTTCATCCGCACCATCAAGGCAAAGTATCCCGACCAGCTGGTGATGGCCGACTGCGACAACTTTGAGAATGCCATGGCCTGCGCCGAAGCCGGTGCCGACTTTGTGGGCACCACCATGCGCGGCTACACCCCGGAGACCAAGGGCATTGACGATATCGACTTTGATTTTGTCCATAAGCTGGCCGCAGAGTGCCCGGCAAAGGTCATTGCCGAGGGCCACATCCACTACCCGGAGCAGGCGGTCAAGGCGCTGGAAGCCGGTGCATTCGCACTGGTGGTGGGCGGTGCCATCACCCGCCCGGCAGAGATCACGGCCCGCTTTACCGGTGCCATCAACGCCGCAAAAAAGTAAAATGGAGTGTGCCGGATGAAACAGTATTTTGGCATTGATATCGGCGGCACAGCCGTCAAGCTGGGCATCGTGGATGAGACCGGCAGGGTGCTGCTCAAGGGCGAAGAGAGCGTCAGCTTTGACGGCTACCAGACGCCTGTTCTCACCACCGTGCGCAGGGCCGCAAAGGAGTTTTTGACCGCAAATTCCATCCCGGTGGAAAGTCTTGCGGGCATCGGCGTTTCGGCCACCGGTCAGATCGACAGCCGCAAGGGCATCGTAGCCGGTACCTGCGGCAACTTCCCCAATTACATCGGCAGCCCTATCAAGTCTGCGCTGGAAGAGGACTTCGGCCTGCCAGTCACAGTGGCCAACGACGCCAACTGCATGACACTGGGTGAAGTGTGGGTCGGCGCTGCACAGGGCTATACGGACGTGATCGGTGTGACCCTTGGCACCGGCGTGGGCGGCGGCATCCTGACCGGAGGCCATTTGTTAGAGGCGCGCGGGGCCTTGGCGGTGAGCTGGGCCACTACCGCACCCATGCACTGGACGGTGTGGACTGTACCTGCGGCGCAAAGGGCTGCTGGGAACGCTACGCTGCCACCACCGCGCTGGTGCGCGCCGCACAGGAAAAGGACCCCGATTGGAAGGATGGCCGCGCCATCTTTGCCGCAGCCGAAGCAGGCAACGAGGCAGTTCTTGCCCTGCTGGACCACTGGACGGACGAGATCGCACAGGGCCTTGCAGGCATGGTGCACATCTTCAACCCGCAGCTCATTCTGATCGGCGGCGGCGTGAGCGCGCAGCAGAAACTGCTGATCGAACCCATTGCCGCAAAGGTGAAAGCATCGGTCATGCCCGCCTTTGCAGAGGGACTGGAAGTGCGCGCCGCTCAGCTGCACAACGATGCCGGTATGGTGGGCGCAGTGTACTACTTCCGGCAGACCATGGAAAGGAGTAATCATATATGAAAACACATATCCTCTGTCTGGGCGATTCCAACACCCACCG
>ENA-OQAJ01000451-OQAJ01000451.1-human-gut-metagenome-genome-assembly--contig:-NODE-451-length-12915-cov-2.074758_pt1 | contig 12915 bp, 20 predicted proteins | sample MGYA00242736_ERZ504529 | MGnify/ENA primary metagenome ERZ504529 (study PRJEB26092, sample SAMD00036275) | human gut metagenome | host: Homo sapiens | study: EMG produced TPA metagenomics assembly of...
CGATCATGTATGTGAATTTTATTTTTATTGCAATTTTCATTGGCTATGCAACAGGTGTTGCGCCGGTGATCAGTTATCATTATGGTGCCGGGAATACAAAAGAACTGAAAAGTTTGCTGAAAAAAAAGTTCTGCATTGATTTTGATTTCATCTGCGTTGATGTTTGGAGTATCAGAACTTATGGCAAAGCCACTGGCAGGTATTTTTGTAGGATATGACGCAGCATGCTGGATATGACTGCGCATGGTTTTTCAATCTATGCAGTTTCCTTTATCTTCGCAGGGATTGCCATATTTGGCTCCGCTTTCTTTACAGCCCTCAATGATGGACTTACATCGGCAGTCATTTCATTCCTCAGAACACTTTTGTTTGAATGCGCTTCCGTAATGATCCTGCCGCTGATTCTTGGGCTTAATGGAATCTGGTGCTCGATTGTTGTAGCAGAGTTCATGGCAGTGGTGGTAACTTTGATATTTCTTGTGGTTAAACGTAAAAAGTATGGATATTGGTAAAATGAAATAGAGTATCTGGATTATATAATCGGCATATGGGTGACCAAGACTTAAAATATTTCTCCAGTTTGTTCTATAATATGCTATACTAGTTTTAGTTAAAACTCAGGGAGGCGGTAAGATGACTAAATTAGGTCAGATGTTAGTTGATGATGGGTACAAGCGTGGAAAAATTCAGGGAGCACTTTTATGTGGAAAAACGCCTGAGGAAGTAGCAGAAATGTTTGATATTTTGTTACAAGAAGTGTTAAAAGTGAAAGAGAATGAAAAAGATATGAAAAAAGCTTGAGTCATAGACTTATATTTATATACTATTTAGAAAAAATTTCACACGGGAAAATTCTAGAAGAAACGGAATTACAGAGAATTTTAAGGTAAATGAATCGTAGATTGACAAAAACATACATTTCAGTGTATACCAAAGACAGAAAATGGCTTTGGAGGATATGGAGTAGTGGATGCAAAAAAGTTTGGAGCATTTATTTCAGAGAGAAGAAAAGAACAGCACATGACACAGGCTGGCCTTGCCGGAAAAATCGGAGTGACAGATAAGGCAGTCAGCCGTTGGGAGAGGGGACTTGGTTTTCCGGATATTAATACTATGGAGCCGTTGGCAACTGCGTTGGGGGTATCACTTTTGGAACTGATGAAATCAGAGATAATATCAGAAGAGGTTCAGATGAAAAAAGATGAGTCAGCAGAGAAAAAATATACATCTGCAGAAGTGACAGAGATGATGTACTCAATGGAAGAAATACGAAAACAGCAGCAACGGCAGGATAAAATAGCAGGTTATCTGGCGATACCGGTAATGCTGATAGTTGCTGCTATTTTTAAACTCTCAGGTCATGCAAATTTTGGCGGTGCGGTGTTTGCAGGGCTTCTGGGGCTGGCGCCATTGTCTGCGTATATTATCTTTGGGAGAATCGAGAAGATAAGGAAAGCAGAAAAGTTTATGGATTTTTTACAATTGTTATGACAGGTATATTTCTTATACTTTGTTCTTTTATGATTCCTGATGGATTCTGGGAACATCATAAGCAGGAAGCCACCCTTATCACGTGCGTTGTGAATCTAGCAATTGTAGTATATATGTTTGGATTGGTGATAAAGAAAATAAACAGGGAGAAAAAGAATCCGGCAATTATTATGGTTGTTGTAGTATTGGAGCTTGTGTTAGTGATGTGGATTTTGCAGAGCTTTGCTGCCAGATCAATAGAAAATGCTGATGGAACCAGTAAGGGTGTTGTAGCAGAGCAGTTTGCGACGCAACTGTTGCTTAATGAAAAAGATGTCGAAGAAGACTGGATACGTGGATATAATTATGTTCAGATTGATTTACATCCGGATGTCTATCGTGTAGGTTTCACTTATTATGCAAATCAGAAAGATGTAGAAATAGGAAAAGAAAGTGTGTATGGTTATGATATTCAGGTGGATTCCGAGTATATGATTACGATAAAAGAAAAAAAGTGTTGCAATCGGCGAGGATTTGTGGAGCAAAAATACAGAGGTACGGAAAATAAAAATACAATGAAGAAAGGCAGGAATGAAACATGACAGTATCAGAAGTTATAAAGAAAATGGTAGCATATTCAGAAGGGAATCTCCACGATATCAATCACTTTATGAAGGTATATGCCTACGCAAAAACAATCGCAGAGGGCGAAAATCTGAATCCGGAGCTGCAGAAGCTGGTGGAGGTGACAGCAGTTGTGCATGATATTGCCTGTCCTCTCTGTAGAGTGAAATACGGAAACACCAACGGCAAGCACCAGGAAGAAGAAAGTGCGGCACTGTTAGAAGAATTCTTCAAGGATTCAGACCTGCCAAAAGAATTTACAGACAGAGTTTCTTATATTGTAAGTCATCACCATACGATAGACGGAATAGATGGCATTGACTATCAGATCATGATAGAAGCTGATTATCTGGTTAATGCAGACGAAAGCAATTTCTCCGGCAATAATGTAAGAAATATGCTGGAAAAAGTATTCAAAACAGAGACAGGAAAATTTTTTACTGAAGTCTATGTATCAGAAAAGGCTGGATTCTGCAGAAGAGAAATAGCAGTAGTTATAAAATTTTATATGACAATTACTGAGAAAGCTGTCACAAAAAAAAGTGGCAGCTTTTTGAAACTTTTCATTGCATTTCCCCATCTAATAAGATGTAAAACAAAAACAATAAAACTTCATTCGAATGAAAACCATTTACAGAAACATATAAGCAAGGAGGATCAGCATTTGATACAGTTGGTAAAAAACGTTCCATTTCAGGAGATGCGGATGCATTTCTGGACTGATGGAAAAGAATTCTCTGGCAATGTACAAGGTGGCGCGGGGAATCCTGGATAATGATGAGGATGCCGCAGATGCCATGCAGGATACCATACTTACCTGCTTTGAAAAAATACATACACTGAAGAATCCGGAATATTTTAAAACCTGGATGATTCGTATTCTGATCAATGAATGCAATAAAAATCCACAGACATTATAAAAACTTCAGCAGAGCCGAAGAACTTCCGGAAGTTCCCGGACAGGACATGTCCATTGAGGAATTTGAGTTCAAGGAAATGCTTGGAATGATGGACGAATCCTACAGAATCATACTGGTTCTGTATTATGTAGAGGGATTTCGGATCGCAGACATTGTTTCTATATTAAAATATGAATGAAAACACCGTAAAAACCAGACTGGTCAGGGCCCGGGTGCAGCTAAAGCAGGAATATACTTCAGCAGAAGATAATATTCAGAAGGAAAGACTGCAGCAGAAGAAAAAGAAAAACAGCGAATTTACAGGTATAACAGAAGAGCTTGCGGAAAACCAGAATGGAAATATGAGAACAGGATCGGTAACAGCAGGAAGTATAACGGTAAGTGCAAGAAAGGGATGAAGTGATTATGGCGAAGAAGTTGGATTTTGATAAAGAAAAGAATAGCAGAAATGATAATGCGATAGAGGAAATCATGCAGGCAGATTTTCCATTGCCAAAGCAGGCAGAAGATGCAAAAAACGAAGCATTTGCCAGAATCAGGGAAATGGCAGCAGCTTCTGAAAATGTGGAAAATGCAGAGAATATTGTGCAAAGATTGCCAGAGAAATCAACAGAAAAATCAACAAAGAAATCAACAGGAAGTTCCGGAAAGAAATCCACAGGAACAGTAAAATCGCATAAGAAATTCAAAACAGTGTACAAAACAGCTTTGGGACTGACCGCAGCGGCAGCTGTGTTTTCCGCAGTGTGTATCACAAATCCTGCATTTGCAGAGAACATTCCTCTGGTCGGAAATGTGTTTAAGCAGCTCGGCAATTCCCTGGGATTTTATGGTGATTATTCGAAATACGCAAAGCAGCTGACAGCATCTGCAGAAGATGCACTGTCTGCAGATGCTGATGGAAGTCAGGAGAGCAGCAGTAATTCTCAAAATGCACAGTCTGAGGATCAGAATACAACAGAAAATAACAATGCAGATAAAACGAAAGACAATGAATCATACAGTAAAACAGTAGATGGAACAACTGTCACGCTTTCAGAAGTATACTGTAATGAAATGGCTCTGTACCTGTCCATGACAATCCATACAGAGGATAAATTCCCGGATACATTCATTACATCTGATGGAAAACCCAATATTATGCTCAGCGAAAATTCTACAGTGAAATATGATTACATGGATGAAAAAAGTAATCTGTTCAATGCTTATCTGGATGGAAAAATGCTGGATGATAACACCTATGCAGGAGTTTTGCGTATTCCTGTAGAAGATATGACAGTGGATGATGCAGGATGGACAAAATTTTATGAGGTGCGTAACGCATTTTTTCAAAGAAAAAGGGATTGATGTAGATTCTGAGGAGTTTAGTTTTGATAAGTTAGCCCAGGCACTGGGAATGGATGAATACAGTGACGCGAAGCTTCCTCAGGTGGGAGGTCCGGCAATCAGCGATTATGTCAAAGACATCAAAGTACCTGACAGGTTTACCATGGAGCTGGAACTGAAGGATATTGTGGGCACTCTTCCGGAGGATCAGGATACCACCCCGGATATCCCTCAGGATCTGCGGGATGAATATAATCAGAAAATGGCAGAGCATGGAATCAGTACAGACGATGCAGATTATGAAGGTCTGACAGAAGAGCAGAAGAATCTGGAACATCAGTTTTTCACTGAGATGTGGAATGAGTATTTTGAACGGTATCCTGAGGCAATTGAAGGTAATAACAGATATAACTCATGGACACTGAAGGGTGACTGGAAGTTCAACGTAGATGTAGAGAAAAATACTTCCGATACGGTTAAAAAAGGATGTAAATGTGGTAGATGAAAATGGAGATGGTGTTCTCTCCATTACGAAAACACCATTTGAGATCACTATGAAAATGCAGGATCCGGAAGCAAAGTATTTTGCAGTTATGCTGGATGCCAATGGAGATATCATGCCATATGGAGGCGTGTCAAACAGCAATAACACATATGCGATACAGGACAGAGACATTTCCACTGTATATATTTATCTTTGTGACTACTATGAGTATATGGATGAGCTGAAAGGCTACTACTGGTCCGATGACTACGAAGAAAAGGCAAAGACCAGGACCTTCAAACAGCTCCTGGATGAACGGGCAGTTGCCGGCACAGAAGTACATTTTGATACAGATAAATAATGATATAAAGCTTCTTTTTTGTCCTTGATATCAGATGATAAAGTCCCGTAACTGAAACAGCATCTTCACAATTTTTCTGCAGAAAAGATGATGTTTTAATTTATTTTTGATAAAAAAAGGTCAGAAAAAACAGTAGAATCTGAGCCAGGTTAATGTTACAATGTAGGCGTCTCAAAAAAAGAGTGCAGAAGGGAGCCAAAAACAAAATGGACTACGCAAAAGAATCTTTAAAAAATGCATTATGACTTAAAAAGGTAAAATTGAGGTTGTATCAAGAGCCAAAGTAGATTCCAAAGATGCTTTAAGCCTTGCTTACACACCAGGTGTTGCTCAGCCTTGTCTGGAGATCCAGAAGGATGTAAACAAGAGCTATGATCTGACAAGACGTTGGAATACAGTTGCTGTTGTAACAGACGGAACTGCGGTACTTGGACTGGGAGATATCGGACCGGAAGCAGGTATGCCTGTTATGGAAGGCAAATGTGTACTCTTTAAAGAATTCGGCGGTGTAGACGCGATTCCGCTCTGCGTCCGCAGTAAAGATGTTGATGAGATCGTTAAGACAGTAAGCCTCCTGGCCGGATCCTTTGGAGGAATCAACCTTGAGGATATTTCCGCACCGAGATGTTTTGAAATCGAAAAGAAACTGAAAGAATGCTGTGATATTCCGATCTTCCACGATGACCAGCACGGAACAGCAGTTATCACACTTGCAGGTGTTATCAACGCGCTGAAACTGGTTGGCAAGAAGCTTGATGAAGTGAAGATCGTTACTTCCGGAGCAGGTGCTGCAGGTATCGCTATCATCAAACTGTTAATGTCCATGGGACTTAAGAATGTAATCATGACAGACAGAAAGGGTGCGATTTACGAAGGCAGAGAAGGATTAAACCCGATCAAAGAAGAGATGGCTAAGATCACAAACTTCAACAAAGAGAAAGGTACTCTTTCAGAAGTGATTAAAGGCGCAGACATCTTCATCGGTGTATCCGCACCTGGAACACTGACACAGGATATGGTCCGCACAATGGCAAAAGATCCTATCATCTTTGCATGTGCAAACCCGGTACCTGAAATCTTCCCTGACGAAGCAAAAGCAGCAGGCGCAGCAGTGGTATCCACAGGACGTTCTGATTACCCGAACCAGGTAAACAACGTACTCTGCTTCCCGGGACTTTTCCGTGGTGTACTGGACGCAAGAGCATCAGATGTTAACGATGAAATGAAAGTTGCAGCAGCATATGCAATCGCAGGTCTGGTAAGTGACGAAGAATTAACAGCGGAATATATTCTTCCGGCAGCATTTGACCCACGCGTAAAAGACGCTGTAGCTAAAGCTGTAGCAGAAGCAGCAAGAAAATCAGGCGTAGCAAGGATTTAAGCAAATAGAATAATGAAGCCCTCTGTTTTCATGTGAGCAGCATGCAGACGGAGGGCTTTTTTGTGTTATAGGAAATTACTCCGTAATGTTCCTATAACACAAAAAGGCTCCGGGCAGGATCGCACTGCGACGGAGAGGAATTATGTCGCTGAAGCGACCCGCCGCAGGCGGAGAATCCTGCAAGCAGGATTCTTTTACATAATATTCAATCTGACCTCTAAAAAATTCAAAAAATTGGTCATTGAAATAATGACACATTTCGCGTATGATAACTTCAACATAATTGATGCGTCAATATATAAAAAATCTGATAGTGAGAATCAAACAGGCAATCTGGCTTATTGATATGAGCCTTCTATCAGATCATATGAGAGGGGACAGTTATTATGAATACTCAGAACAGCACAATTACAAAACTTGCAGAGACAGCTCTTATGGCTGCGTTATGCTATGTATCTTTTACATTCCTGCAGATTAAGATCCCTGTACCGGGCGGTGATGCAACATCCATCCATATCGGAAATGCATTCTGCGTACTGGCAGCACTTCTGATCGGCGGTGTATACGGCGGATTGTCCGGTGCCATCGGAATGGGAATCGCAGACCTGATGGATCCTGTATATATCACAGGCGCACCAAAGACATTTGTACTGAAATTCTGTATTGGCCTGATCACAGGTCTGGTAGCACATAAGATTGCAAAGATTAATGAAAGTACAGATAAGAAATATGTTTTCAAATGGAGTGTGATTGCTTCTGTAGCAGGTCTTGCGTTTTAATGTTGTGGCAGATCCGATCGTAGGATATTTCTACAAACAGTATATTCTCGGACAGCCTCAGGAACTGGCACAGGCACTTGCAAAAATGAGTGCTGTAGCGACGTTATTCAATGCAGTTGTTTCTGTGATCCTGGTAGCAGTGATCTACAATGCAGTACGTCCGGTACTGATCAAAAGTCATCTGCTTACAGTTGCCGGTAAGAAAAAAAGAACAGGCAGCATAAACGGAAACAAAATGAATACGACATAATAAAACAGCATTTCGGGTGCAGAACCTGAAATGCTGTTTTATTATGTTACAGGAAATTATTCCGTAATGTTCTGCGCAGAAGTTTTTACTTGTCTGACGAAGGAAAAACAGGCACAAGCCATAGGATACAATTCAAAGAGTATGCACTTTTTTGACCTCAAAGTAGCACTTTTTTGGACATAGTGTAATAAGATAGAAAAAAGAAATTGTGCATATTTAATAAATGACGAAAAAGAAAGATAAAAAAATTCAAACTTATGCGAAAAAGGTCTTGCTATTTCAGAAACAAAGTGGTATTATACAACTATCAAAAAACCTTATGCGCAAAAGGTAAAAAGAAACAGTTAAAAAATGACGAGGTGACGAAAATGAAGAAAAAAGTATTTGCAACACTTTTAGCAGTATCTATGATCGCATCAATGGTTCCGGCAGCAGTATCCGTACAGGCAGCAGACGGTGACAGTATTCGTCTTGTAAACGGTAAGATCGAAGTTGACGCTCAGCTGAAGAAATTAGCTGAAATGTATGAGAAAGAAACAGGAACTAAAGTAGAAATCGAATCCATGGGTGGCGGAATCGATATCCAGGGTACTCTGAAAGGATACTATCAGTCAGATAATATGCCTGACATCTTCGTAAACGGTGGTGCTACAGACTTCGCTAACTGGACAGACCTTTTAGTAGATATGAGTGATCAGGAATGGGCTTCTGACACAGATTCAGCTTATGTTGATGAGAGCCAGGGTACAATCGGTTTCCCATATACAACAGAAGCAATCGGTCTTGCTTATAACAAAGACATCCTTGACAAAGCAGGAATTGATCCTTCTACATTAACAGGTCCTGATGCAATCAAAGAAGCATTTGAGACAATTGATTCCAAGAAAGATGAGCTTGGACTGACAGCAGTCGTAGGTTATGCAGCAGAACCAGTTAACCTTTACTGGTCAACAGGTAACCACTTATTTGGAAACTATCTGGATGCAGGTCTTGACAGAGATGACACTACTTATATTGATATGCTCAAGGATGGCGGTAAGGTTGACGAAGATCGTTTAACAGATTTCGCTAACTTTGTAGGTCTTCTGAATCAGTATTCAGATCCGGCACTTCTTGTATCCGGTACATATGATCAGCAGATTCTTAACTTCTCATCCGGTAAATATGCATTCGTTACTCAGGGCTCCTGGATCGGTGCAACTATGACAGGTGATGATGCAGATGCTTATAAAGAAGCTGGTAACTTCGAAGTTGGTATGATTCCATACGCATTTGAAGATGGAATTGATACAATCCTTACAAACTCTCCATCCTGGTGGTCAGTATATAAAGATGGTAATGTAGAAGCAGCAGAAGCATTCCTTCAGTGGCTGACAACAGATGAAGCTCAGGAAGTTCTTGTTAAAGAAGCTGGTTTCGTAAGCCCGTTCAAGTCCTGCACAATCGTTGGTGATGATCCATTTGCTCAGACAATCACTGATTATGTATCTGCTGGAAAGACATCTGCTTGGCATTGGTTAGAGCAGAAAGAAGGACTTGCACAGAACTATACAGGTCAGGTATTTGCTGACTATGCATCTGGCAGCCTTGATGAAGCCGGATTCGTTAAGACACTGGAACAGGTTATCCAGGGTGCATACGCAAACTAATAATTGAAACTTATGGGCGGCGCTTATGTTGCCGCCCACTTTTTATTTGCGCTGCATACCTGAGTAAAGGTCCGACAGACCTTTATCCAGGTACGCAAAAAAAAAGTCTAAGACGCATTGATTTTTGCTTTGAAATAAGAAATAGGAAGGGTGAAGGCAAAATGAATACAAACAGTGCTAGTAAAAAAGCAATTTCCATGGCATGCCTGATCGCCGGTATTATTTTACTGGCAGCATCATTGATCCAGGATATTTCCGGAAGCGGAGCAGGCTGGAGAGGTCCGGCGCTGATCATCGGTGCAATCGGCATCTTACTGGGAATGTATTTATTCCCGACATTAAAACATCACAGAAGCATCGTTAACTTTATATTTGTATTTCCATTGTTATTTACATTTGTAGTAACAGTTATTATTCCATTATGCCTTGGTGTGTTTTTATTCCTTTACAGACTGGAATGGAATCAAGATGACAGGATTTGTAGGATTTGCAAACTATAAGGCAATGTTCAATGAACCAAGTTTTCTCTGGTCACTGATCATCACAATTCTGTTTGTAGTTCTGAACATGGTTCTGGTAAACGTAGTAGCGTTTATGCTGGCCTTACTCTGTACCTCTAAGGTTAAGGGACTCTCATTCTTCAGAGCTTCCTATTTCCTGCCAAACCTGATTGGCGGTATCGTACTTGGTTATGTATGGCAGTTCGTATTTAATAACGTACTGATCAAGATGACAAATAATATTTCACTTCTGTCAAAGACAAACACAGCTATGATGGCTATCATCGTTGTTTATATCTGGCAGTATGCAGGTTATATCATGCTGATCTATGTAACAGGTCTGACACAGGTACCTAAAGATGTACTGGAAGCATCTCAGATCGATGGCGCAAATGCTGTTACAACATTATTTAAGATCAAGATTCCGATGATCGCAGCTACAATTACAATCTGTACATTCCTTACCTTAACATCGGCATTCAAACAGTTCGATGTTAATATGGCTCTGACAAATGGTACAGGTTCTGTCACAAGTTTCTTCGGAAACTATCTGACAAACGGTACTCAGATGCTGGCTCTGAATATTTATAATACAGCGATCTCCAAGAACAATTATGCACTTGGTCAGGCGAAAGCTATTCTGTTCTTCATTATCCTGGCTGCTGTATCTATTATTCAGGTTAGAATTTCCAATAAGAAGGAGGTTGAAATGTAATGGTTACGAAGAAAACTCCAAAGGTAGTGCTTACAGCTGTTGCGATTGTTATCGCAGCGTACATATTATCTCCTTTTTTATCTGGTACTTATTAATACATTTAAGAATCAAACGGTATTGTTGCAAACCCTGTAAGCTTTGCAGGTGCAAGCTTTGCACAGTTTAAGACAAATATTTCAAACGTTGTCAACAACTCTAACTTCAGTTTCTGGAGTGCATTCGGAACATCTGCGACCATTACAGTTGTTTCCCTTGTATTACTTGCTTTATTCGGTGGTATGGCTGCGTGGGTTATCTGCCGTAACAAGACAAAATGGTCAACAGCTATTTACATGACATTTATCGCATCCATGACAATTCCTTTCCAGGTAGTTATGCTTCCTCTGGTTTCTACATTCCGTGATGTAGGTAAATTCCTTGGAATCAACATGCTTCAGTCTATTCCTGGTATTGTATTTGCATACTGTGGATTCGGTGGTGCTATGACAGTATTTATCTTAACTGGTTTTATTAAAGGTATTCCATATGAACTGGAAGAAGCAGCAGCGATTGACGGATGTTCTCCTGAGGGAACTTTCTTCCGCATTATCCTTCCGCTTCTGAAACCGGTTATTGTTACTGTTACTATTCTGAATGGTATGTGGATCTGGAACGATTACCTTCTTCCTTCTCTGATGTTAGGACAGAATGGTAAGGTTAAGACTCTTCCGGTTGCTGTACAGGCGTTTGTTGGTTCTTATGTAAAACAGTGGGATCTGATCCTTACTGCAGCACTCCTGGCAATGATTCCGATGATCATCGTATTCCTGATTGCTCAGAAGCAGATTATGAATGGTATGGTTGAGGGTGCTATTAAATAGGCTTACAAATACTTTTTGAAAAGCTGTCGTTTTCCTCATTATTGGGGAACGGCAGTTTTTTAATGGTTTCAAAGGGGACGCGAAGAAAAATAAATGTTTTGAACCACGGCTGCGGGGGCAGGAACTCTAAGAGTTGCTACACCCCCTGTAGGACGCCACTGAAAAAGTCTTTATTTTGCATAAAGCAGTACAATATAAAGTGTTTTTATTTGTTTTAATCTACTATATAATGTGTATAAAAAATAGTTTTTCAGTGGCGTCCCTATAGAGGTGAGGGAATTCTTGCTACGGTTGTTTAAATATATCCTTGCAGCTCATCTTTCCGGACATCAATGGTGTCAGGGAAAGAGCCCGGAATACTTCATCTGTATTTTTGTTTTTCAGATAAATCGGTTAGGTACTTCCTTATTCGTTAAGTATAGTCCTCTTTTATATGCCCATTTTATCAGAAAATATCACAACTTACCAGACAACAATTATGAATAAATCCTGAAGCAGAAAATAAAAATTCAGATTAAATGATTTTCTGCAAAATAAATATCTGGTATAATAGTTTATGAGATGCACAGATTTACAGTTATGTAATTTGTGTCTTATTATGTAAATTACGAACTGAGAAGTGGAATGTTAAATTTTATCAGAGGGAGGACACAACAATGGATGCAAACATGAAAAAAAGAAATGAACTTTTGGCAAAAACAGTGATTAAGGGACTGGAATCCCGCAATATGTCCGGGTATTATGCACAAGATAAAGAAGCAGCATTAAAGCAGGCCCTGGAACTGATCCCAAACGGAAGCACGATCGCCATGGGCGGATGCATGAGTGCACATGAGATCGGTCTGGTCAAAGCTTTGCAGGATGGGGAGTATAATTATATTGACCGCGCAAAGCTTGAACCTCGTGAGGGACTTATGGCAGCCTATGATGCAGATTTCTTTTTATCCAGTGCCAATGCAGTCACAGATGATGGTGTTCTTGTCAATATTGATGGCAATTCCAACCGTGTATCCTGCATTGCCCAGGGCCCGAAAAAGTAATCTTTATTGTAGGTATAAACAAGTCTGTCCGGATCTTGACAGTGCAATGAAGCGTGCCAGAAATGTGGCAGCTACAGCTAATGCGCAGAGATTTGATATCAAACTCCATGTAAGGAACCGGAAAATGCTTTAACTGCAAATCCCCGGATACCATCTGCTGTCAGTTCCTGATCACCAGATATTCCAGACATAAAGACAGAATCCATGTGATTCTGGTAAATGACACACTTGGGATGTAACCAAATCAAGTAAGTCTCGGCTTCGATTACGAATATCGGATTGCCCCCGAATAATAAAAAGAACAGTCTCATTGACGTATAATAAGTCAGAGGGGCTGTTCTTTTTTGGAAAATAATAGGTCCTGAAAAATCAATATCTGTATCATGTAAATCAATTCCGGAATGGTTTCTAATATGGAATTCTAATATAATATCCATGCGGCAGAAGGATAACCATATAAAAGAACAGATACAGGTTAGAGCGTGTCTGAAAAATCATTCCCGCAATCTGCACGCCCCACTTTGCGGGATATTTCACCCGAATTCAGTTGCCGTAG
>ENA-OQAJ01000452-OQAJ01000452.1-human-gut-metagenome-genome-assembly--contig:-NODE-452-length-12904-cov-2.978712_pt1 | contig 12904 bp, 18 predicted proteins | sample MGYA00242736_ERZ504529 | MGnify/ENA primary metagenome ERZ504529 (study PRJEB26092, sample SAMD00036275) | human gut metagenome | host: Homo sapiens | study: EMG produced TPA metagenomics assembly of...
AGTAAGTCCCTGCGGGGGTTGCGAAAAAGCAATAAGCAGTGGGTGGGGGACTTGCTTGTATCAGGAGGAGTGCAAGCTCCTCCTGATAAACTGCGGAGCAGTTATTTGGTGTAGAGCTACGTAGCAAAGCGGATTGCGAATATCCGCTTGACTATGTCATTTTGGATTGGACTGACAATAAAAGGATGTGCTGAATAGTTGGAAAAATGCAGGAGGAGAAAGAAATGAAGAAAAAATATGCAGATTTTAAACTGGGTGTACCGGATTATGTAACTGTGGAGACAGAAGATGAGAGACTGGTATGCCAGGGAGGACAGCCGACAGTAACGGCCGGTGCGACTACCGTGGAATTTCAGGATGCAGGTGAACATGAGGATATATTTGTCACCTCAGAGGATGCAGTGAGATGTGTAAAACTGAGATGGAATTACAAGATCCCAAAATCCGCCAGATTCCTGGGAGGATGCCTGGGAACGTACCTATGGTGGATGTGGAATGGCATGGAATGAGGCGGTAATCGTTATCTGCCATGGTATTTTTGGCGAAGCTTCTGAGAAAGTCCTTTGCTTTGGTGTAAAGGTCCGCCCTTCCGCTATGTGCTGCTGGCAGGCAGATACAAAGGGAATCACATTATTTCTGGATGTTCGCTGCGGTAATACAGGAGTACAGCTGAAAGGAAGAAAGCTGCATGCCGCACAGATCGTCTGCATGGAATCAGAAGGAGCAGATACTTTTGAGACTGCACAGGAATTCTGCAAAAAATGTGTACAGATCCGATTTTCCCGGAGTTCCCGGTATATGGAAGCAACAACTGGTACTATGCTTACGGCGACAGCTCTGAAGAGGAGATCTTAAGTGATACCGATTACATCCTGAAACTGACCGAAGGGGTAAAAAATCCTCCATTCATGGTTATTGATGACTGCTGGCAGGAGCATCACCGCCTGGACGAATACAACGGAGGACCATGGACAAAAGGTAACGCCAAGTTCCCGGATATGAAAGGCCTTGCAGACAAGCTGAAAGAAAAAGGTGTCCGCCCGGGAATCTGGGTACGTCTGCTTCTTAATGAGGATGAGAACATCCCGGATGAGTGGAGGATTTCCTATAATGACTGTCTCGACCCGTCCCATCCGGACGCACTGGCATATATCCGAAGAGATATCGAACGGATCTGCGACTGGGGATACACTCTGATCAAACATGATTTTTCAACTTTTGATCTTTTTGGAAAATGGGGATTTGAGGCAAATTTAAGAGATAATTCCATGGAGAAATGGCATTTCTACGACCAGACCAAAACCAGTGCAGAAATTGTAAAAATGCTTTATCAGGAAGTTTACGATGCTTCCCGCAGTAATAACGCAGTGATCATCGGCTGCAACACTATCGGACACCTGGGCGCAGGTCTGATGCACCTGAACCGGACCGGTGACGATACCAGCGGACGTATCTGGGAGCGTACCAGAAGAATGGGAGTAAATACACTGGCATTCCGTCTCCCACAGCACAATGCTTTTTATCATATTGATGCAGACTGTGTAGGTATTTTCGGAATGATCCCGTGGGATAAAAACCGTCAGTGGGCAGACGTTCTTGCAAAGAGCGGCACACCACTGTTTGTATCCGCAAAACCTGGAGTTCTGAACCCGGAAGAATTTGAGGAGCTTCATCAGATCATGCTGCGGGCATCAGAACAGAAAGAGCATTTTGTTCCACTTGACTGGGAGGAGATCGACTGCCCGGAAGTATGGGGAGAAAACGGCGAGACCATCACGTACGACTGGTATGATAACGAAGGTCCGACCATGGATGCGACAGTAGAATACTACAATGCAAAGGTAGTTGTTCCGTAAATCCGAAGAAGTGATTCAGCAATCCAGAAGATCCTCGGCATGATGATATTTTTCCCGGTATTCCCGGGGCGTCATGCCTGTTTCTTTTTGAAGGCGCGGGAAAAGGCAAAAGGATTCTGATATCCGCAGGAGATCGCCACGCTGGATACAGGGATATCTGTGATCGTCAGAAGTTCCCGGGCATTGATGATCTTGGCTGAAGTCAGGAAAGCCTGGGGCGTGGTTCCAAGATGTTTTTTAAAAAGTCCGTAAAGGTGACTGCGGCTGATATGCAGATAGTCAGCAACATCGGTCACAGTAATATCCTGAAGCGGACTTTTTTTGATGTAATCAACAGCCTGTGTGATATAAAAAATTTTTCGTTGGATTCCATGGTCGTGTAGGAAGCGTGAAATTCTTCCTCCAGCATGGCGATGATCCGGTAAAGACCGCTCTGGATATAAGCTTCGCTGGAAGGTGTCAGCTGTGGATGGGTCATCATTTCAAGAATGGTTTCCTGATAGGGAAGAACAGAATCCAGCTGCTGGATCGGAGTTTCCTCGGTAAGATGGCAGTGTTCACAAAGCATGGGAGCATTTTCTCCGTTGAAACAGATCCAGATATAAGTCCAGGGATCAGAAGGTTCTGCCTTATAGAGAGAGCTGGTCACAGGAGGAATGAAAAAGCACTGTCCGGCTTTTATGGTATATTTCCGGTTATTCATGTAGAAATAACCCTGTCCGCTCAGCACAAAGTGAATGGTATAATACCGCCGGACACCCGGACCATAGGATTGTTCTGGTGTACATTTTTCCCAGCCGCAGGAAATAAGATGAAGTTCTTTTGATGAAGTCTGATGGTTCAGGACCTGTTTGTTTTCCATGGGAGTTTTCTGCCTTTCGATGCATGGTTATAGGGTAATATCAGTTTAAAATATTTGAACAGAGGTGTAAAGAAGAAAGATGAATTCATTAACGGTAAAAAGAGTTCTCATGACATTTGCAGGGATTTTTCTGGCGGGGGTCAGTGTGGCCATTTTCAAGGCATCAGATTTTGGAACAGATCCCAATTCCTGTTTTGTGATGGGGGTGTGGAATCTTGCGGGAATAAAATACAGTTATGTTTATATTGCCATCAATGCACTGATGTTGCTGGGTGTGTTCTTTCTGGACCGGCATTTTTATCGGACTTGGAACTGTGTTGAACCTGTTTTTTATGGGAATTATCGTGGAAAAAGGTATGCAGCTTTTTGACAGGTATCTGCCGGAGAGGACATTTGGAGTGAGAGTACTTCTGATGTGCATCGCTGTTGTAATGATGTGTTTTGCGTCAGCGCTGTATTTTACCGCAGATATGGGTGTTTCCGCCTATGATGCCTATGCACTGATCCTGGATAAAAAGAACCCGGATCCTTTCCGCATGTGCAGGATCGGGACGGATGTGATCACAACTGCGGCCGGATTTTTTATGGGGGCGGTTGTTGGGGCCGGAACTCTTGTTACCGCATTTTTTATGGGCCCACTGATCGAGTTTTTCAACCGGACAGTGGCAAGGCCGTTTCTTTATGGAAAAGAGAAGAAACAGATACGGAAGCAGTAAAACAAAAGGCAGTTGTCGTGCGATAAACGTGCGGCAGCTGTTTTTTTGTATAAAACTCCGCAGTGAATGTAGCCTGCAAATATCTGCCTGACCGGAAAAAATCTTTATCTGCGAGGGGAAGATCGGACCAGTTGGCCAGACACAATTAAGGCATTGTCTTGACACTTGTAAAAGAAAAAGGTTTACCACCGGGAGAAATACCGTTATAATAGGAGAAACGCAGGTTTTTTCCTGCAGTAAAATATAACAGTCCGGGAGATATCCGTGTCGGAAATATTGCTTATCTGATGATATTGATATGGAGAATTTTCCGGGATGTAATAAGAAGGGAGGAAAAATATGGCATATTTAGGCGAAGAAATTAAAAAACTTGGTTTTGGTCTCATGAGACTTCCGCAGAATCCGAGGTGTGATCGATGTGGAGCAGACCAAAGTCATGGTAGACAAATTTATGGAAGCCGGATTTACTTACTTTGACACTGCGTGGGCTTATGCAGGAAGTGAAGATGCTATCCGCGAAGCTCTGGTAGAGCGTTACCCGAGAGAAAAATATCAGCTTGCAACCAAGATGGCAGCCTGGATCAACTGCAAGATAAGAGACGAAGCTCTTGCACAGTTTAAAACATCTCTGGAGAGAACAAAAGCCGGATATTTCGATTTCTATCTTCTCCACAATCTTGGAGAACACAGAACAAAATATTTCGATGAGTACGGTTTATGGGACTGGATCCGTGAGCAGAAAGAGGCCGGACTGATCAAACATGCAGGATTTTCTTTCCATTCCACACCGGAAGAACTGGAAGCAATCCTTATCGCACATCCGGAGATGGAGTTTGTACAGCTGCAGATCAACTATGCAGACTGGGAAAATCCGGCAATCCAGTCAAAAGCCTGCTACGAAGTTGCCAGAAAACACGGCAAACCGGTAGTGATCATGGAGCCTGTAAAAGGCGGCATGCTGGCAACGCCTCCGGAATCTGTGGAAAAGATCTTAAAGGCAGCAGAGCCGGAAGCATCCACAGCATCCTGGGCGATCCGTTTTGCGGCAAACCTGGAGGGCGTGATCACCGTACTTTCCGGAATGAGCAACATCGCGCAGATGGAAGACAACCTTTCCTTTATGAAGGACTTTAACGGTCTTACGGAAAGCGAGAAGGAAACTCTGGACAAGGCAAGAGAGGCGATGAGCAAAATTCCTCTGATCCCATGTACAACCTGTAATTACTGTGCAAAGGTATGCCCGATGGAAATCGGAATCTCCGGTTCTTTCACAGCGATGAATTACCTGACACTGTACGGAAACAAAGCTGCTGCAGCGCATCAGGAAGAATGGCTGGTAGGAGGCCGTGGCAGAAAGCGCGCAGACGAATGTGTAAAATGTGGACAGTGCGAGGAAGTCTGTCCGCAGCATATCTCTATCCGTGAGGAACTGGAGAAAGTCAGCGAGACTTTTTGCAAATAAAAGAACTGATCCGACGGGAAACGGATCAGGGTAAGGAGAGAGTTTTAAAATGGAAAAATTCAAAGCATTTCTGAAACGGAAGGATATCGAGATCTCCCTGAAGAGATACGGTATCGATGCACTGGGCGCCATGGCGCAGGGACTTTTCTGTTCCCTGCTGATCGGTACGATCATCAACACCCTTGGCACACAATTCCACATTCCGTTTCTGACTATGGCAGTTGCCACAGTCAATGACACCCAGTACACGGTAGGTTCTCTGGCCTCTGCCATGAGCGGACCTGCATGGCAGTAGCGATCGGCTATGCCCTGCATTGTCCGCCGCTGGTGCTGTTTTCGCTGATCACGGTTTGGTTTGCATCCAATGCACTTGCGGAGCAGGCGGACCTCTGGCAGTACTGTTTGTTGCGATACTTGCAGCTGAGATCGGCAAGGCCGTTTCCAAGGAGACCAAGATAGATATTCTTGTAACGCCTCTTGTAACCATCGGGGTGGGTGTAGGCCTTTCCGCATGGTGGGCACCTGCCCTTGGAAAAGCTGCCATGAAAGTGGGAAGTATAATTATGTGGGCAACGGACCTGCAGCCGTTCTTTTATGGGAATCCTGGTTTCTGTATTTGTGGGAATCGCACTGACACTGCCGATTTCTTCCGCTGCGATCTGTGCGGCTCTGGGACTTACCGGACTGGCAGGCGGCGCCGCAGTAGCAGGCTGCTGTGCACAGATGGTAGGTTTTGCGGTTATGTCCTTTAAGGAAAACAAATGGGGTGGACTGGTTTCTCAGGGAATCGGAACCTCCATGCTCCAGATGGGAAATATCGTCAGAAATCCAAGGATCTGGATCGCACCCATCGTAACCTCTGCCATCACAGGTCCGATCGCTACCTGTCTGTTCAAGCTTCAGATGAACGGAACAGCAGTATCCTCAGGATGGGTACCTGCGGTTTTGTGGGACAGATCGGTGTGTATACAGGATGGATGAATGACATTGCGGTAGGAACCAAGACAGCTGTCACAGCTATGGACTGGGCGGGACTTTTTCCTGATCTCCTTCATTCTTCCGGCAGTTCTCTGCCCGCTCATCAATATGTTTGTACGTAAACTTGGATGGGTAAAAGACGGAGATATGACATTGTCATAAATGAAGAGCAATTTTATATCAGATTACCTTGTAAAAATCAAAAAAAAGAGTATCACAGAAACTCCCTGATAAAGATGAGATCTGTGATACTTTTTTTTATTTTAACCGATATTCACTATTTACGCTACATGTGACCCGGTGGCATTACTCCGTTCCAGTCCACATGCCTTCGCATATTCATGAAGTTTCTCCTTCGCGGTATAATTCAGATTCTGTGGAACCTGGATCTGGATGGTTACATACTGATCACCACGGACGGACGGGTTCTTCATGGAAACGATGCCCTTTCCTCTGAGCCGGATCTTGGAGCCGGACTGCATGCCTTCACGGATCTTGCAGATAACATTTCCATAAAGTGTTGGAACAGTAGCTTCACCGCCGAAAACAGCTGTTGTGTACGGGATGGAAATGGTAGTGTAAACATCGGAGCCCTTTCGTTCATATCCAGGACGGGTTCCTACGGTAACCTTCAGAAGCAGATCACCAGGCTCGCCGCCACCGGTTCCTGGCATACCTTTTCCTTTCAGGCGGATGCTCTTGCCGGTATCGATACCTGCCGGAATGTGAACCTGTAATGTCTGCGGTGCACCGGAGCTTCCGTCCGTGCTGGACAGGGAGATCCTTTTATCTGCGCCAAAAGCTGCTTCATCGAAGGTAACGTTGATGCTGGCCTTCACATCGGAGCCTTTCTGTGGAAAATCCTGCTGATGGAATCCGCCAAAGCCGCCGCCACTGTGAATCCGCTTCCTCCAAAGCCGCCGTGGAATCCGCCACCGTTACCGGTGAAGTGCTCATAAGTGCTGTTTCCGCCAAAGCCATGGCCTGTGCTGTGACCGCCGTGGAACATATTTCCAAAGATATCACCAAAGATATCATCCATGTTTTCACCATTAAAGTGAAATTCCTGATAGCTGCCATTGCCATCACTCTGGAATCCGCCGAATCCACCGGCACCTGCACCGCTCCCGGATCAGCGCCCGCCTCAAAAGCAGCGTGACCAAACTGATCATACATTTTTTTCTTCTTGGGATCTCCAAGAACGTCATAGGCTTCATTTACTTCCTTAAATTTATCTGCGGCATCCGGATTACCGGCGTTGGTATCCGGGTGATATTTTTTTGCCAGTTTACGGTATGCTTTTTTTATTGTTTTCTCATCTGCGTTCCGGTCAATGCCCAGAACATCGTAATAATCTCTTTTTACTGCCATGGTATTCACCTTCCTTATATAATTATAGATTATAGTCTGCAGCATTCCAGGTGAGTAATATCCTTCTTAAGGAATAGACTTTCCGGAGTGCCATATATCGAACATATGCGTACAAAATTCCCCGGGAAGATTCCCGGGGGTATTACTTTTATCCTGTTCTACATGTAATATAACACTACTAATTAAAAGTGTCAATACCTGCACTGTGGAAAGACCATTTTGGACTGTAATGAGAGATATGATTCTTACAGATGTCAGCACAAAATATGATATAATATTGCCATAAATTCCGGCGGTGGTCCATAAAATAAAAAGCAGACAGAACCGCAGAACAAAGAACGACACAAAAAAGAAAAGGAGGCGATAAATATGAAAAAAAGAACTCTTCTGTCCAGGAGAAAGGCAGTGAAATGCCTGACTATTCTGGCTGTTATGTTTGCAGCAGCTATTCCGGCAACAGCCCGGGAGGCGAAGGCAGCAGCAGGAACTACCTTTAAAGTTAAAGTCTCTGACGGCTATCTGGCTCTCAGGAGTGAGAAGGCTTTTGACAAAAGTAATGAAATTGGTCAGTTGAACACTGGAGATCTGGTGGAAGTTACAGACCGGAAGGACCCAACCTACTGGTATGCATATGTTCCAAGATTGGATAGATCCGGATATCTGGACAAAAATTATATCCAGGTAGCAGAGAGTACCGCTGCATCCAATGATTCCTGGACTGTGAAAGTAAAGAGTGGCTATCTGGCACTTCGAAACACTGCTGCATATAATGACAGTAACGAGATTGGGCGTCTGAATACCGGAGATATGGTGCTTGTAAAGGACAGCAGTGATTCAACCTACTGGTATGTATATGTGCCGAAGCTTGATAAATCCGGTTACGTAGATAATCGGTATATTTATAACAGCGGACTGTGGACCGTAAAAATAGAAAAAGGTTATCTGGCACTCAGAAATCAGGCTGCCTATAATGACAGTAATGAAATTGGCCAGTTAAATACCGGGGATACCGTACAGGTAAAAGATACAGCCGATGAACATTACTGGTATGTATATGTACCGAAGCTTGATAAAACTGGTTATGTTGATAAGGAATATCTTCTTGGAGGAGCCGGAACGGCGATCCAGTCTATGACTGTTAAAGTAGACAAAGGCTATCTGGCACTTCGAAGTGAAAAAGCTTATGATAAAAATAATGAGATTGGCCAGTTAAATACCGGAGATACGGTTGAGCTCATTGAAAAAGAAGACAGTACCTACTGGTATGTGTTTGTTCCGAAACTTGGAAAAGAAGGATATGTAGATAAAAAATTATCTTAAATAAATGTTTTACACCAGGCGGATCAGAAATGTCCGCCTGATATAAAGTACAGGGAGGCAAACAGATGACTCTGGCACAGCTCAGATATACCATAGCAATTGCAAAAGCCGGATCTATGAACGAGGCAGCCAAAAGCCTTTATATTTCCCAGCCAAGTCTTTCCACGGCGATCCGGGAACTGGAGGCAGAAACCGGGGTTGAGATCTTCAGAAGAACAAACCGTGGAATTGCCGTGACACCGGCGGGTGAAGAATTCCTGGGGTATGCAAGGCAGGTAGTAGAACAGTACGAACTGATGGAAGCCAAATATATCTCCAAAGAACAGTCCCGAAAAAAATTCAGTGTTTCCATGCAGCATTATACTTTCGCGGTCAATGCCTTTGTGGAGCTGGTAAAACAGTTTGGCATGGATGAGTACGAATTTGCAGTCCATGAGACCAAGACACATCAGGTGATCGAGGATGTGCGGAACTTTAAAAGTGAGATCGGGATCCTCTATGTGAATGATTTTAACCGCAAAGTACTTACAAAAATGTTTCACGAGTATGGATTGGAGTTTCACGAACTTCTCAACTGCAGGATCTACGTTTATATGTGGAAAGGCCATCCCCTGGCGAAACGCGAGAAGATCACACTGGAAGAATTGAAGGAATACCCCTGTCTGTCTTTTGAACAGGGAGGAAATAACTCCTTTTATTTTGCGGAGGAGGTTTTGAGCACATATGAGTATAAACGGCTGATCAAGGCCGATGACAGGGCCACGATGCTGAACCTGATGGTAGGTCTGGGCGGATATACCTTGTGTTCCGGTATTATCTGTGAAGATCTGAACGGTTCCGATTACTGTGCGGTTAAGCTGGATTCCGATGAGATCATGACCATCGGGTATATCGCAAGAAAAGGTGTTAACATCAGTGCTCTTGGGAAAAAATATCTCGAGGAGATTTCCAGATATAAAGATAAGGCGCTGAAATAAGAGAAAATAAAATCTGACAGATTTCTGCATAATACACGGCGATGTGTAAAATGCAGATCTGTCAGATTTTTTGTACATATTCAGACGATCAAACGCGGATCACAAAGCCCTCTTTACGAGGTTTTGCAGCCGGATACTCGCAGTCGCGGTATCCCAGAACACAGTGGCCGACACCGATATATTCATCCGGAACTCCCCATTGTTTCTTCAGTTCTTTTCCCTCTTCGGAATCAAAAACTTCTTTTGCACGGTGGATCCAGCAGGAATCTACGTCAAGAGCATGTGCGGCATTCATGAGATTTCCCATCACAAGGCTTCCGTTTTCCACGCAGGTGCCCATTTTGCTGTCGGAGAAGACGATGATCACAGTTGGGGCACCGTAGAACGGATCTGAGGTACTGCCCATAACAGCTGCATTCATTTTGGAAAGTTTTGCAACCAGTTCCGGATTCTGTGTTACTACCATAAGGGTACTCTGCTGTCCCATGCCACTTGGTGAATATTCTCCGGCTTCCAGGATCATATCCAGAGTTTCCTGTGGAACAAGGTCTTTTTTTGTAGGCGCGGATACTTCTGCGCTCCAGCATGTTTTTGATGCTTTCGTTCATAATGATTACCTCCTGATGCTAAATTCTGTTGAAAATATTTCCTGCAAAAGAAAGCAGTTTTCTTTTTATCCTGATAGAAATTATTATAACGCAAATGTTTATGGTTTCCAATAGATAGAAGGATATAACTTTACAACTTATAAAGAATTATTATATAATCGGGATAAGATATTCCTGCGGTGGGCAGGAGAATTTTGGGTGGAGATACAGAGACGGAATAGTTGAGACAGAAGATACGAGGTGCCAGATGGAGAAGATACGAAAACATTTTTATTTTTCAGGAAGAGTACAGGGAGTGGGATTTCGTTACCGCTCTTATTATATTGCACAGTCCATGGGGCTGACCGGCTGGGTAAAAAATCTCTGGGATGATCGTGTGGAGATGGAAGTGCAGGGAACCAGAGAGGAGATCCGGGAGATGGTAGAGCGCCTTTCTCAGCAGAGTTTTGTGGAGATCGAGGGTATTGAATCGAAAGAGATCCCCCTTGAGGATGAGTTTGGATTTCATGTGAAGGATAGTGAATGATCAGAGCTGTTTTTATGGATATTGATAATACGTTGCTGGATTTTGATGCGGCGGCACAGGAAGGCATGGCCCATTGTTTTGAAGATGCAGGCCTCATCTATAAGCCGGAGATGTTTTCGGTTTTTAAAGAGGAGAATGACCGGATCTGGAAAAAGATCGAACAGGGGATCCTGACCATGGATGATCTTCCCTATGTGCGCTGGCAGGCGATTCTTAAGAAGCTTGGGCTTGAGGCAGATGGCGTAGCTATGGAGATGCTGTTCCGGAAATGTCTGTTTTACAGCGCGGTTCCTATGGAAGGGGCAAAGGAGATCCTTGATCATTTACAGGGAAAATATATTCTGTGCACGGCCAGCAACGGCCCTTATGAGCAGCAGATCTGCAGGCTGAAAAAAGCCGATATGCTGAAAGATTTCGATCATTGTTTTGTATCTGAGAAGATCGGTGTGGACAAGCCGGATGTACGTTTTTTTTTTTGAACGATGTCTGGAACAGCTTCCGGGGAATCAGGGCAGAGAAATGTATGAATCATAGGGGATTCCCTGACTGCTGATATCGCAGGCGGACAGGCAGCAGGGATGGAGACCTGCTGGTTTTGCCGGGAGAAGAAGGAAGAGTCGGAACTGGAAAATGTGAGAAGAACGCATAAAGCAGATCATGTGATAAAGCGGCTGGAGGAACTGAAAGACCTTCTGTAAAAATGGGCCTTTTTATTCCAGCTCCAGCGCCAGATACAACAGAACAGCGTCCCGGAATTTCCGGGGATTGAGACCACATTTTTTTATAAAATGTGGTTTAATTTATATTGAAGAGTATTTTTGTGGAGAAAAAAAGTTTCTCTGCGGTATCAGCCAGAGACATTTCCAGGGAAAAAATAAGTTCGCAGAAGTTCCTTTTCATCCAGAGACAGCTGATGAATGGTTTTTCCGGAAAATTCTTCACGGTCATCCGGAGACACAGAAGAGAGAACGATTTCCAGAGTGAGATCATCGAAAACGGCATAATTTTTTGCACAGACATGGTCAGTAAGAGGCCGGTGAAAGTTAAGGTTTCGCAGGGCAGTTTCCGCAGTAGTCAGGGAAAGACCAAGCTGATACAGTGGTACGGACCGGCCAACAGCAACGGCCAGAGTGCCAGCATGCTTTTTCGCAAAATCACGAAGTGTTCCGGAAAGAGCAGAAAAACCGGAACTGTCTGTAACAGCGAGATAATCTCCGGGATAGCGGAAGGTGTACAGCATGATCCCGATGGTCTTGAAAAAAATTCTGGATCTGATGTTCTGAAAGAACAGACCCAATGCCGGAATCTGAGTCATGAGTTTCTGCCTGGAGAGAAGATTCCCGTGAGAGATTTGGATTTTCGGTATCTGTCCGGGAAGCAGGAGTTTCCTGGGATTCCAAAATTCTGTGGTCAATCTTTACGGAGAGATTTTGACTGGAAGCAGCCGGATACGTATGGAGCAATATCAGTCGCTTGGGTGTATCCGGATCGATCTGAAATTCCCTCAGACATTTCAGAAGATATTCCGGATTCTGAGTGTCTCCGTGGAGCAGGGAACTGATGACAAACTGTTTTTTGTCCGCCTGATGCCGGCTGTACTGGCCAAGTTCCTGTTCACGGATCAGAAGGCTGGTGATACGCTGTGCCAGAAAGGCGTACTTGCGTACTTTTTCCGGGGAACCGGTGATCCCGATCACAGCCAGAAGACGGTCTTCATGATAAAGAGGCATGTTGATCCCCTGTCGGGTTCCTGTAAAATTGTCAGATTCAGCCACTTCGATGGTAGTACCGGTTACAGCTGCCTTCCGTCCAATCTCATGAAAAGCTCCGATCCGGGCAGCGTTGGTGCTGGCAATAATGGTGCCGGACGGATTGATGAAGTTGATATCATAACTGCAGACGTCCTTGATCGTGTTGACGATCTGCTGGGCGAGCGTGTGGCTGATGTGTGTGATCATGGAATCCTCCTGGAAAAGTTAACCAAATCAAGTAAGTCCCCTGCGGGGTTGCGAAAAGCAATAAGCAGTGGTGGGGACTTGCTTGTATCAGGAAGGAGTGCAAGCTCCTCCTGATAAACTGCGGAGCAGTTATTGGTGTAGAGCTACGTAGCGAAGCGGATTGCGAATATCCTTTTGACTGTGCTTTCTTTGGGTCAGTATATCATATATGGTTTATAGCTTCAATTTGAATATGTTATTTATAACAATAAAATATAAAAATTATTTAAA
>ENA-OQAJ01000453-OQAJ01000453.1-human-gut-metagenome-genome-assembly--contig:-NODE-453-length-12904-cov-2.034828_pt1 | contig 12904 bp, 16 predicted proteins | sample MGYA00242736_ERZ504529 | MGnify/ENA primary metagenome ERZ504529 (study PRJEB26092, sample SAMD00036275) | human gut metagenome | host: Homo sapiens | study: EMG produced TPA metagenomics assembly of...
CAAGGCTTGTCTGGCTTTGCTGGGAAAACCGTTCATTTTGCTCTCTTTTTATCGGTATCATGTGCCATGTGGGTATCGATGTCGGTACCAATACCACTGCCCCGAAGATATTGATAGAGCGTTTGGGAATGACACTTGCCGAGGCGGGCTTTGCCACCAGCCTATACTTTATATTCCGCACGATTGGCTGTTTCTTGGGTGCTTTTATCTTGAGGAAGCTTCTGCCAAACTGTTTTTTGCCTTCAGCGTGGTGTTAATGTTGTTGGCTATGGTGGGATTGTTTATGTTCCATACCGAAACAATTATTTATATTTGCATCGCCATGATTGGTTTTGGAAACTCCAATGTGTTTTCCATTATCTTCTCGCAGGCCCTGTTTGCCGCCCCCGACAAGAAGAATGAAGTGTCCGGTCTGATGATAATGGGCTTGTTCGGCGGCACGGTATTCCCATTGGCAATGGGAGTTGCCGCTGATGCGGTGGGACAGACGGGAGCTGTAGCGGTGATGACCGTAGGCGTGATTTATTTGTTAATATATACCTTAAAAATAAAGAAATAACCATGAATGATATTATCGTAGGAATGGGCGAGGCACTATGGGATGTGCTGCCCGAAGGAAAGAAAATAGGAGGTGCTCCGGCAAACTTTGCTTACCATGTATCGCAATTCGGTTTCGACAGCCGCGTAGTCAGTGCGGTAGGAGAGGACAAGTTGGGTAATGAGATACTGAAGAACTTTGATGCAAAGAAATTGAATTATCTGATTGAGAAAGTACCTTATCCTACAGGGACAGTACAAGTGGAACTGGACCCGAACGGCGTGCCGATGTATGATATAAAGGAGAACGTGGCATGGGACAATATTCCTTTCACTTCTGCATTGGAGGAACTGGCAAAGAAGACCCGTTCGGTATGCTTCGGTTCGCTAGCACAGCGCAGTGTGGTTTCTCGTGAGACTATCAATAGCTTTCTGAACGCTATGCCCGACGGGGGAGGGACAGTGCAAGATTTTTTGATGTGAACCTGCGTCAGGGCTTTTATACGAAGGAAATTCTTTGCAATTTCGATGAAAAGATGCAAATATATTGAAAATTAACGATGAAGAGCTGGTGACAGTGAGCCGTATGTTTGGTTATCCGGGCATCGACTTGCAGGACAAGTGCTGGATTTTGCTCGCCAAGTACAACTTGAAGATGTTGATTCTGACTTGTGGGGTGAATGGAAGTTATGTGTTTACTCCGGGTGAGATTTCCTTTGTGGAGACACCCAAGGTGGAGGTGGCAGACACGGTGGGTGCGGGAGACTCGTTCACTGCTACCTTTGTGGCTGCTATCTTGAAAGGCAAGCCGGTGGCGGAAGCACATAAGTTGGCGGTAGAGGTTTCTGCATACGTGTGTACGCAGAATGGGGCTATGCCGGAATTGCCTGTCCGCCTGAAGGAACGGCTGATGTAAAAACACACTTGCCCGACTATTTGCCGGCAGTTGCCCGAGGGCCAAAGCTGCTGTTGGGTATTGCAAATGTAAATGTGTCAAAACGTAGATAATGCTATCATTCTGAACGAAGTGATAGGTCATTTGGGTTTGACACATTCTCTTTTTCTTTTCTTCCAATTCTTGTATTATTTCTCTTCTCCTTTTATCTTTGTTTCCATAATACATCTGTGAATATGAAAAACGGTCTTCTCTATTTCCTGCTTTGCCTGGCAGCGCTTGTTTCCTCGTGTGACGGAACGAATACACGTTATCACATCGGCGTGTCCCAATGCAGCGATGATGAATGGCGGCATAAGATGAATAAAGAAATGCAGCGTGAAGCACTTTTCTACGACGGTGTGCAGGTGGAATTTCGTACGGCAAAAGACAATAACCAATATCAGATAAATGATATCAATTATTTTATTGACCGGAAGGTTGATTTGTTAATCGTCGCTCCCCAATGAGGCGGCGGCTATTACTCCATCGGTCGAAAAGGCGATAAAGAAAGGAATTCCGGTAGTGGTGGTAGACCGTAAGATATTATCGGACAACTATACGGCTTTTGTCGGGGCGGATAATTATAAGATCGGCAGTGATGTGGGACATTACATTGTCAGCCGTTTGAATGGAAAGGGGAATATTTTTGAGGTGACAGGACTGCAAGGCTCTACACCTGCCATGGAGAGGCATAGGGGATTGATGGATGCATTGGCCGGGATTCCGAATATAAAGAGAGTTGGAAGTGTGGATGGCGGCTGGTTACAGAGTCAGGCCGGCGAAAAGGTGGATTCTGTTTTACGTGTTCACAAAGATATTGATTTGCTGTTTGCACAGAATGACCGTATGGCTATCGGTGCTTATCTGGCTGCCAGGCAGCAGGGAAGAGAAAAAGAAATGCTTTTTGTGGGAGTGGATGCACTGCCCGGAAAAGATTATGGACTGGAGCAGGTGATAAGCGGTGTGTTGGATGCTACTTTTATTTATCCTACCGGTGGCGATAAGGTGATGCAGATTGCGATGAACATTTTGGAGAAAAGACCTTTTGAAAAAGAAAATATACTTTCTACGGCATTGGTGGATAAAACCAATGCCGCGTGATGCAGTTGCAGACCGACCATATTTTGGAACAAGACGGCAAGATAGAGAAACTGAACGGGCAGATTGATGAATTCTGGTCGCGTTATTCGGCGCAGACTATGTTTTTGTATGCTTGTCTGGTTATTCTGATTCTGTTTGCGGCATTGTTGGGCATTATTGTACGTGCTTATTGGATGAAGAACCGGATGAATGCTGAGCTTTCTTCCCAAAAGAAAAAGTTGGAAGAGCAGCGTGACCAACTCATCAGCCTTTCTAAACAATTGGAAGAAGCTACTCATGCCAAATTGGTGTTCTTTACGAATGTATCTCATGATTTTCGCACCCCGCTTACATTGGTTGCTGCTCCGGTGGAACAGTTATTGGAAGATGAAGCGCTGACATCCCGGCAACGGTCTTTGTTGCAGATGGTGCATAAAAATGTGACTATATTGTTGAGGCTGGTCAATCAGATATTGGATTTCCGCAAGTATGAGAATGGAAAATTGGAATTGGTTCTATCCAATATTGATTTGCGTGCTCAGTTGCAGGAGTGGAGTGGGGCATTTCGTGCGTTGGCGCTCAAGAAGCATATTCATTTTATATTGGATGTGGAAAATGGACAGGCGGATTATAAGATGGCGCTTGATGCCGAGAAGATGGAACGTATTTATTTTAATGTGCTTTCCAATGCCTTTAAATTTACTCCCGAAAATGGGAGCATTGTGGTGACATTGTCTGCTATTGCTCAAGCCGATGGAAAAGAGTATGCGCGGCTGGTGGTCAGTGACAGTGGTTCGGGTATCTCAGTCCAACATATCCGGCATATCTTTGACCGGTTCTATCAGATTGATGTGAATCATGCCGGCTCGGGCATCGGACTGGCATTGACAAAGGCTTTTGTGGAATTGCACGGAGGAACGATTGCCGTGGATAGCATGGAGGGAAAGGGAACGGTGTTTACAATAGATATCCCTGTCAACAGGTGGTCTGCCACAGAGATAGAAAGAAAAGAGTCGGAAGGCATTGGTATTCCGTCCCGGTCGGTAGTGGAAGAACTGTCGGAGGCAGAAACGGAAAAGGTGAAACCGGATGAAAGCAAGGCGTGTGTCTTGGTGATTGACGACAATGCCGATGTGCGTAGTTATGTGAAGTCGTTGCTTAGAGATGAGTACGTAGTGATAGAGGCTCCGGACGGTCATACGGGAGTAAAAATGGCCATGAAGTATGTACCGGATGTTATTATCTGTGATGTGATGATGCCGGTGATGGATGGACTGGAGTGTTGCAGACAATTGAAGTCGGAATTGCAGACTTCCCATATTCCGGTGATGTTACTTACGGCTTGTTCTTTGGACGAGCAGCGGATAGCCGGATTTGAATGTGGGGCGGATTCATATATTGCCAAGCCGTTCAATTCCAAGTTGTTATTGGCACGTCTCCGTAATCTGATAGCAAACCACCATCGTTTACAGCAGTTCTTTGGCGATAAAACGACTCTGTCAAAAGAACCGGTCAGTGAGATTGATAAAGGATTTGCAGACCGTTTCCGTCGGTTGATTGAAGAGAATATGTCGGATTCGGAGTTGAGCGTGGAGGAGTTGGGCAGCAAAATGGGTATGAGCCGCGTGCAACTCTATCGCAAGATAAAAGCGTTGACTAATTATTCTCCGGTGGAGCTGTTGCGCATCGCCCGTTTAAAGAAGGCTGCTTCTTTACTTGCTTCTTCGGAAAAAACTATTTCAGAAATAACGTATGAGGTTGGTTTTACTTCGCCTTCCTATTTTACAAAATGTTATAAGGAATATTTTGGTGAAAGTCCTACCGATTTTTTAAAGCGCAGAGGATAAGCTTCTCATTACTCCGGGCCATTGTTTATTCCGGACCGTTGCCATTCTGAACATCAGTGAAGAATCTGATAACACAAAGCAGATGTATTCAGATTCTTCACCGGCGATGACAAAATGAGAGGATTGTCACGTTTCTTGCGCGAGCTCTTGTTAAATCAGCGACGATAAATCCTTGTCTGCCACGAAAGAGAGGTTATTCAGGATAATTACTTCTCTGGCGCGGTCGGGATTATCTGTTCGGAAAATCAGGATGCCTTTATCTCCCAACAAGAAAGAATACATATAGGTAATACCGATTTTGGCATCACTGAAAATCTTAATTGCATCCGCAGCACGGCCTACCTGGTTGTCCAGTGTCAGGGCAAATACATCCGAAAGGGCAACCGATATATTGGCTTCTTTTAGCGTGTTATAAGCTCGCATCGGTTCGGAACAAATAATACGATAAATTCCATATTCTACCGTATCTGCAATAGTCGAAGCTATCAGTTGAATCTTGGCTTCTTTCAATAACTCCAGAACTTTAAGTAATGTCCCCGCTTTGTTTTCAATGAAGACAGATAATTGTTGGACGGTCATAATTTTATCTTTTAAAAGGTTTTACGTAAGTCTTTCACTCTCACAGCCTTGCCTTCCGACTTGGGTAAAGAGCCTTTTGGAACAAGTTTTACTCGCGGAGTAACCAGTATCTCGTCTTTCAGCTGTCGTGTAATCTCGCGGGTAAGGGCTTGCAGGCGGGCATAGTCATCGGTAAATAACTGGCTGAGTTCCACTTCGATGGTCATCTCATCGTTCGACTCCATTGTTTCGAGTGTAATCAGGTAGTCGCTGCCCAACTCTTTAAACTGCAACAATACAGTTTCGATTTGTATCGGGAAGATATTTACCCCTTTCAGGATAATCATGTCATCACTGCGGCCTTTCATTCTGTCCAGGCGTTTATGATGGCGTCCGCACGGACATTCCCCCGGAAGAATGCGGGTGAGGTCGCGGGTGCGGTATCTCAACATCGGCATCGCTTCGCGGTTGATGGTGGTCAGCACCAGTTCGCCTACTTCGCCGTCGGGCACAGGCTCCAGCGTGTCGGGATTGATGATTTCAACGATATAGTAATCTTCCCAAATGTGCAGGCCATTTTGCTCCCGGCATTCAAAAGCTACGCCGGGACCACACATTTCAGACATTCCGAAGATTATATGCTTTGACTCCCAACATATCTTCGATGCGGCGGCGTTGTTCTTCCGAATGAGGCTCTGCTCCGATGATTAATGTTTTGAGCTTAGTGTCCCGACGAGGATCAATGCCCATTTCTTCCATTACTTCATAGAGGCGGGCAGCATAACTGGGGATGGCATGCAAGGCGGTGGTTCCGAAATCGGTGATGAACTTCAATTGTCTTTTGGTGTTTCCGGCAGCAGCGGGAACGGTAAGCATTCCCATGCGTTCCGCTCCGTATTGAAAACCGAGTCCGCCGGTAAACATTCCGTAGCCGGAAGAGTTTTGGAAGATATCACCGGGGCGCAAGCCTACCATGTAGAGGCATCGTGCAACGGCGTTGGCCCATTCGTCAAGGTCTTTCTGTGTGTGAAGAATCACAGTCGGATTACCGGTTGTGCCACTGGATGAATGCAAACGGACTGCCTTCTCCAAAGGAACGGCAGCCATTCCGAAGGGATAAGTATCGCGTAAATCTTGTTTGGTGGTAAAAGGGATTTTGCGTAAATCATTTAATGAGCGGATATCTTCGGGTTTCAGGTGGTTATCTTCAAAAACGTTTTTTATAAAAAGGAGAGTTCATGCAATGACGGACGGTTTTTTGTAGGCGTTCCAGTTGCAGCTTCTCGATTTCGGGACGTGTCAACGTCTCCATTTCCGGATGTAAATACATAGTATCTTTCATGTTTAGTTGGTTATCAATTGCACAAAAGTAGAAAAAAATCTTATATGGTTGACAAATAGGAGAGAAAATATGTATCTTTGGGCGCTTAATGAAAGATGATAATATGAAAAAACTGATAAGTATATTGATTGGTATAGCAAGTGTGGTTGGTGTGCAGGCACAGGATATGAAGGCGTTGTTTGTGTCGATGCCGGATTCTATTGCACCATTGCTCACAAAGGTGAACCGGGAAGATTGTATTGATTTTCTTGCCAGTAACATGAAAGCGGAAGTAAAAAACCGGTTCGGTCAGCCGACAGAACTGAAGAAGCTGACAGATGATTATCTGTACCTGCAAAACGACTTCAAAAAGCAGTATGGAAATGAAATTGCTACCATTGAATGATTCGGTGAAAATCGTATGTATGGTGAATACAGTGTGTGCATCCGCTTGTGATAGTGAGATACGCTTCTTTTCCGCTCAGTGGCCAGGAACTCCCTAAGCAGGATTATATGAAGTTGCCATCGGTTGAAGTCATTTTATCTTCCTGTTGATTCTTTGAAGGAAGATTTTCTTTTGTTGCGTGAGAAGGCTGATATGGAACTTCTGAAAGCTACACTCTCACCGGACAGTGCAGTTTTAAGTATTGCCTATACCACCCCTGATTATCTGGCAAAATCAGAAAGAGAAAAGCTGGCTGTTTATATAAAAAAAGGAGCCGATTGTGTATGAATGGGTAGGGGGAAGGTTTATTGAAAGGAAATGACGACATGTTGGTCAAATAAAAGGCTGCAACTTTTTGAGTTGCAGCCTTTTATTTTGAAACTTGAATGAAGTTACAAATTACTTTTTCATGCGGTTACCATAACGGCTCATGAACTTATCAACACGACCTGCTGTATCCACCAATTTAGATTTACCGGTGTAGAAGGGGTGTGATGTGCTAGAGATTTCAATTTTCAAAAGCGGATAAGTTTCACCTTCGAATTCGATGGTTTCTTTAGTTGCCACAGTTGACCGAGACAAGAACATATCACCGTTTGACATATCTTTGAACACAACGGGACGATAGTTTTCTGGATGAAGACCTTTTTTCATTTCAGTATATTCTTTTTATTGTTATTATTTTACTTATTTGGTAAACAAATTGGGTGTAATGGTCCATTTTTGGACCGCAAAGATACGGCTTTTCTTTGAAATAGAAAAAAACTTCGGGCTATTTTTTCTTCTAAACCCCTTATTTTCTTCTTTTATAGTATTGTAAGGTAGACATTACAATATAATCAGTTTGTATGTTTTAGTGAAGAAAATAGTTAATAAAATCATTTTTTATGAGATATTTTTGGTGTGAACTTGCCATAGTTAGCGCATTTATGATTACTTTTGCAGTGGAATTTAATTCACTAACAATTATAAATATTAGAACAATGGTTAATTACAAAGATTTAGGTCTGGTAAACACTAGAGATATGTTTGCTAAGGCTATCAAAGGTGGATATGCAATTCCTGCATTCAACTTCAACAATATGGAACAGATGCAGGCTATCATCAAAGCTGCAGTAGAAACAAAATCTCCGGTTATTTTGCAGGTTTCAAAAGGTGCTCGTCAGTATGCTAACGCTACTTTGTTGCGTTACATGGCTCAGGGTGCTGTAGAATATGCAAAAGAATTAGGTTGTGCAAAACCTGAAATCGTTCTTCACCTTGACCACGGAGATACTTTCGAAACTTGCAAGAGCTGTATCGACTCAGGTTTCTCTTCTGTAATGATCGACGGTTCTCACCTGCCTTACGAAGAAAACGTAGCTTTGACTAAGAAGGTGGTTGACTACGCTCATCAGTTTGATGTAACTGTAGAAGGTGAATTGGGTGTATTGGCCGGTGTGGAAGATGAAGTTTCTTCTGATCATCATACTTATACTGACCCTGAAGAAGTAATTGATTTTGCTACTCGTACAGGTTGCGACTCATTGGCTATCTCTATCGGTACTTCTCACGGTGCATACAAATTTACTCCGGAACAGTGCCACATTGATCCTGCTACAGGTCGTATGGTTCCTCCTCCTTTGGCATTCGAAGTATTGGATGCTGTAATGGAAAACTTCCGGGATTCCCCATCGTTCTTCATGGTTCTTCATCAGTTCCTCAGGAAGAAGTTGAAACAATCAACAAGTATGGTGGTGCATTGAAGGCTGCTATCGGTATCCCTGAAGAAGAATTGCGCAAGGCTGCCAAGTCTGCTGTTTGCAAAATCAACATTGACTCAGACTCTCGTTTGGCTATGACTGCTGCTATCCGTCAGACTTTTGCTGAAAAACCGGCAGAATTCGACCCGCGTAAGTACTTAGGTCCGGCTCGTGACAATATGGAAAAACTGTACAAGCACAAAATTATTAAACGTGCTGGGTTCAGACAATAAATTGGCTGAATAATATTTACTCCATAATATTATAAAGGTAGAGGCTGCTTTCTATTGTGAAGGCAGCCTCTATTGTTTAATTTAGGTTACTTCTGTATTTGGCAGGAGAAACTCCGGTATGTTTCTTGAAATAACGTCCGAAGAAAGATTGGTCAGGAAAACAGAGCCGGTTTGATATTTCTTGAATGCTCAATTGGTAGATTGCAGTAATGCTTTACTTTCCAGGATTACATGGCGGTCTATAATGCTTTTGGCTGTTGCATTGGATACATTTTGCACCACAGTGGAGAGATAACGGGGTGTGATGAAAAGTTCGGATGCATAAAAAGAAACCTCCCGTTGCGTAGTGCAGTGCTTATGAATCAACTGAATGAAATGTTTGAATATCTCTTCCTGGCGATTCATTCCTTTCGGCTTCTTTTGGAGGAACAGATGCCGGGTCTTGTCATAGAAATCCAGGATAAAGTTCTGCACGAAGTTCTTGAATATCTGAAGACGGAAACTGTTATCGCGGTCATTATACAGGTCTTTCATGGCAAAACTCAGTCCGATAAAAGGCTTGACACGCTCTTCGGGAATGACAATGCACGGATGCTCTTTCAAAAACTGGAAGAAAGAAGGCTCCAGGCGTGAGGTGATCTCTCTGAACAGGGTATCGGAGAAAACAATATAGGACACACTGAGGTCCTCACTGGCGTAAGTGCAATTGAAAATGCTGCCGGGTAACAGCAGGATCTGGGTATTCTCGGTCAGCTCGTAGGCTTGCATATCAATTTCGATACGGGCTTTTCCTCTGCGGCAATGGCAAATGGACGCATCACTCAATTTCATAATTTGATTAGAGCAAATATCTATGCTTTCATCTGTTCCGGCAATGAACGGTTCGTTATCCGGTAAACTTAATATATCCATGTCTGTTCTTATTTTGACGCAAAATAAGCTATTATTTTTATAATAAGGAGAACTTTGTTCTTAAATTGAACAATTGTGGCTAATAATTGAATGTGCCGGCTCGTAAAAATCCAACTACCTTTGTCGTCGAATTAAAAAAAGATTGGAATATGATAACAATGAACAGAAAATGGATGCGACTAATAGTATTAGTTGGTTTGTGTCTGCTTTGACAGCGTCGTGTAAACAGGCGCCTGTTGCACAATGGAGGCGGAATATGCGGTATTAAAGGTATCACCGTCGGACAAAGTTTTGTCTACTACTTATTCGGCTACGATCCGTGGCCGCCAGGATATTGATATTTATCCGCAAGTTTCCGGTTTCCTTACCCGGCTTTGTGTGGAGGAAGGACAGGCAGTGCGTAAAGGGCAAGTCTTATTTATTATTGACCAAGTGCCTTATAAGGCGGCATTGGAAACTGCTGTCGCCAATGTGGAATCGGCTAAAGCCGGTCTTGCCACAGCCGAACTGACTTATAACAGCAAGAAAGAATTGTTTGCCAAAAAGGTGGTTTCAGAGTTTGATCTGAAGACTGCGGAAAACTCTTACCTGACCGCTAAGGCCGGATTGGCTCAGGCTAAGGCGCAGGAAGTCAGTGCCCGCAATAACCTTTCATATACCGAGGTGAAAAGTCCTTCGGACGGGGTGATTGGTACATTGCCTTATCGGGTAGGTGCATTGGTTAGTGCCAGTTTGCCACAACCGTTGACTACGGTTTCTGATAATTCGGATATGTATGTCTACTTTTCGATGACTGAAAATCAATTGTTGGCTCTGACCCGTCAATATGGTTCCAAAGCAGAAGCGTTGAAAAATATGCCGGAAGTGGAACTGCAATTGAATGACAAGTCTATGTATGGCGAAAAGGGACGCATTGAAACCATCAGTGGGGTGGTAGACCGTAATACGGGTACCGCAAGTCTGCGTGCCGTATTCCCGAATAAGAATGGGTTGCTGTATAGCGGAACATCGGGAAATGTGATTCTTCCGGTTACGATGAAAGGAAGTTTGGTTATTCCTCAGGCTACCACTTTTGAAATTCAGGATATTACATACGTATATAAAGTCGTGGACGGCAAGGCACAATCAGCTCCTGTCAGTGTGACCCGTGTAAATGGAGGACAGGAATATATCGTGAACGATGGATTGAAAGAGGGGGATATCATTGTAGCGGAAGGCGTAGGTTTGCTGCGTGAAGGTACTCCCATTAAAGTAAAACAGAACTAAGAAAGACTATGAATTTAAGAACCTTTATAGAACGCCCCATCCTGTCGGCTGTTATTTCTATTTCGATAGTGGTAGTGGGTATCATCGGGCTGTTCACTTTGCCCGTCGAACAATATCCTGATATTGCTCCGCCTACCATTCAGGTAAGTACCTCTTATTTTGGTGCCAGTGCGGAAACTCTTCAGAAGAGTGTTATCGCTCCGTTGGAGGAAGCGATTAACGGTGTGGAAAACATGACTTATATGACTTCTACGGCTTCCAATGCCGGCGTGGTGGATATTACAGTGTATTTCAAACAGGGGACAGATCCCGATATGGCAGCGGTCAATGTGCAGAACCGTGTATCGAAGGCAACCGGACAGTTGCCGGCGGAAGTAAAGCAGGTGGGTGTGACTACCTCTAAGCGTCAGACCAGTATCTTGCAGATGTTTTCCTTGTACAGTCCCGACGATTCGTATGACGAGAAGTTTCTGTCCAACTATATCAGTATCAATCTGAAACCTTCCATCCTTCGTATTCAGGGTGTGGGCGATATGATGATTATGGGTGGCGACTACAGCATGCGTATTTGGATGAAGCCCGATGTGATGGCTCAGTACAAACTGATTCCGTCGGATGTGGCACAGGTGCTGTCCGAACAGAATATCGAGTCGGCTACCGGCTCGTTTGGTGAGAACTCAGATGAGACGTATCAGTATACCATGAAATACAAAGGTCGTTTGATAACTCCAGAAGAATTTGGTGAGATTGTCATTCGCTCTACTGATGACGGTGAGGTGCTGAAACTGAAAGATATTGCCGATATAGAGATGGGTGAAGAAAGTTACGCCTTTCATGGTGCTATGAATGGACATCCGGGGATTTCATGCATGATTTTTCAGACCGCAGGTTCCAATGCGACTGAAGTAAACAACCATATCGATGCGTTTTTGGAAGAGGCGGCGAAAGACCTGCCGAAAGGAGTGGAGCTGACGAAAGTGATGAGTTCCAATGACTTTCTGTACGCTTCTATTCACGAAGTAGTGAAGACATTGTTCGAAGCTGTCTTTCTGGTCATCTTGATAGTGTATGTGTTCTTGCAGGATATCCGCTCTACTGTTATTCCGTTGGTAGGTATCATTGTATCTTGATTGGTACCTTTGCTTTTATGTCGTTGGCCGGGTTCAGCATCAACTGATCACCTTTGTTTGCTTTGGTGTTGGTCATCGGTACGGTAGTGGATGATGCCATAGTCGTCGTTGAGGCGGTGCAGGCTCGTTTTGATGTGGGTTATCGTTCTTCGTATATGGCAAGTATTGATGCGATGAAGGGTATCAGTAATGCAGTTATTTCTTCTTCACTGGTATTTATGGCCGTGTTTATTCCGGTATCGTTTATGAGCGGTACTTCCGGTACGTTCTATACCCAGTTTGGTCTGACTATGGCGGTGGCTGTAGGTATCTCAGCTGTCAATGCATTGACATTGAGTCCGGCATTGTGTGCTTTGTTCCTGAAACCGTATATCAACGAAGATGGTACAGAGAAAAACAATTTTTGCAGCGCGTTTTTCGTAAAGCGTTCAATGCGGCCTCGATGCAATGATTGAAAGGTATAAGAAAGGAGTATTGTTCTTTATCAAATGCAAATGGATGGTATGGACACTTCTTGCGGCTTCGGTAGTACTATTGGCTTTCCTGATGAATACCACCAAAACTAGTTTGGTGCCTGATGAAGACCAGGGTGTGGTGTTTGTCAATGTCAGCACGGCTGCAGGTAGTTCATTGAAGACAACCAATGACGTGATGATGCGTATTGAAAAGCGTATGATGGATATCCCGCAGGTATTGCATGTGCAGCGCGTAGCCGGTTACGGTCTGTTGGCGGGGCAGGGTAATTCATTCGGTATGCTGATTCTGAAGCTGAAACCTTGGGATGAACGTAAAGGAAAAGAGAATGATGTGCAAGCGGTCATCGGGCAAGTATATGGTCGTACGGCAGACATCAAAGATGCCAGTATATTTGCCATTTCTCCGGGTATGATTCCGGG
>ENA-OQAJ01000454-OQAJ01000454.1-human-gut-metagenome-genome-assembly--contig:-NODE-454-length-12897-cov-1.873140_pt1 | contig 12897 bp, 13 predicted proteins | sample MGYA00242736_ERZ504529 | MGnify/ENA primary metagenome ERZ504529 (study PRJEB26092, sample SAMD00036275) | human gut metagenome | host: Homo sapiens | study: EMG produced TPA metagenomics assembly of...
CGCACAGAGCGAGACGCAGATCGAGGTACAGACAGAAACACAGACAGAAACGCAGGCGGAGAAAAGCGAGGAGGAACTGATCGAGGAAACCGTTGCTGATCCGGAACTTGCGCTTATGGTTACCGAAGGGGAAGCCTTTGATATCCAGAATGATTTTACAGGACTGAAACTCTCTGACGGAGACCATGTGGAACTGAAAAAAGCAGCAATGAAGACGGGACTGTATTTGATTATAACCATGCGGGGACCTATAAATGCGTATATCTTGTTACGCCCGCATCGGGAGAAGCCTATCTGGTTGCCAGAAACATTACGGTGACACCAAGGGAAGCAGAAACAGACGGATCCAATGGCGGCCAGGAACAGGAAACCGGCGATGACGAACCGGAGGCAGACCCCGTCCTCCCGACCATAAGCCCGGAAGATGCCCCGGAAACTCTGGAAGAGCCGGAAGAAACGGAGGAGCCAGAAGAAGAGGAAGCAGAAGGATTTTCCGATGAGGAACAGAGGATGGAAGCCATCAGGTTGACATCGTACAGGGAAATGAATTCAATATTGAACTGGACCACGAGGACGGACGTTACCAGACGGGGGGAGACGGTCAACTTTTCCGGTGATATCCCGCAGGGAAGCCTGATCGCAGTGGGAACAAGTCTTGTCGAAGCAAACCAGACAGAGAATACCGAAGATCTTCTGTATGCAGAAGTAAGCTACGATGAGGGAACAAATTCCTTCAGCTTTGAGATGCCGGAAGATGATGTTGCATTAAGTGTGCTATATGACCAGGCTGAGGGCGGTATTAGTACCGTGGCAGCTTCCGATGGAGACTTGTGGGATGATTCAACAGACATTGAAGCTAATACCTATTACTACTATTCAGATGGAAAACTGCATCCTTTTGATTCTGTTATGGGACAGGGCGGAAATGATTCCTATAAGTATATCCGTTACAAAGCAGGCGGAAAGACTTATACCGTCTATGCATACTGCATGCAGCACAGTAAACAGTCCCCGCCAAGTGGAACGACTTATAAAAATATGGTCGAACTGGATGAAGGCGGCGATGACCGTTATTTAAGGAAGGCCATGTTTTACGGATATGGCGGTCCCGGATGGGGCGGCACATTCAACGGCTATAATATCAAATCCATCATGGAAAAATACGGCTGTTCCTCCGAGACCCGTGCAATGCAGCATTATCTGGTCGATTATTTATATGACGGGGAATCCGGATTTGGCGGCTCCCTTTCGACAACTGCCAAAAACATGTTAAAAGAGATCAAGGCAGCCCTTGCAAAGATGCCGGATCCAACGACCATGGAACTGACACCAGGGCTCAGTGCTTCTGCAAATGGAAACCAGAGCCCGACATTTACATGGAAGGCAAATGCAGCTTTTGTGATCACGATCCATCTGGAAAACGGGGTCTCCCTTGTAAATGAGACGACAGGGAAAACCGGGACCGGAAATGTGAGCGTAAAGGGCGGTGAAAAATTCCATCTGGAAGCAACCACCCAGAATATTGGAAGCCTGAAAGGAAAATATGCGATCACATCCAACTATCCGCTTAATTTCCATGCCATGCTCTTAAAGCTGGCGAACAGCCAGGATATCGGATTTGGATATTATACCGATACACTGGAGCTGAACCTGGAGGTAGACTGGCCGGATGAAGCAACGGTCAAGATCATCAAAAAAGATAAGGGAAGCAACGCGCTCCTTGCAGGTGCCGTTTACGGCATCTATGCAGATGAAGCCTGCACGAAACTTATCAAAAAAATGCCGGCAACAAATGCAAAAGGGGAATCCGAAGTAAAGATCACCAAAACACAGGATACCGTTTACCTTCGTGAGATCTCAGGCCCGTCCGGATACGTGCTGGATACGAAAGCCTATGGGGTAAAACTGGTCGTAGGGAAGACCGCTTCCAAGAACTTAACGGATAAAGAGCAAAAAGGTGCACTCACCATTTATAAAGAAGGAGAAGTGCTCACCGGAGCTGCCGTCACGGAAAATGGTGTGACATTTACCTACGAAAAACGGAAATTGAAAGGAGCCGTTTACAGTGTTTATGCAGGTGCAGATATCAAGGCGGCAGATGGCACCCTCATCTATAAAAAAGGTGCGCTTGTCAAGGATAATCTGGTTACCGGAGATGACGGAAGCGTTACGTTAAAGGATCTCTATCTTGGCACCTACACAGTAACCGAGACGAAGGCTCCGGATAATTATGTATGTAAAGGAGAGTCCAAGACGGTTGAACTTGTGTATGCAGGCCAGACCGTAGAAGTGCAGACCGGCAGTGCCACCTTTTTAAATGAACGCCAGAAGGCAGCAGTCCGTGTGGAAAAACAGGACGAAGAGACAAAAAATCCGCTTTCCGGAGGTATCTACGGGCTGTATGCAGCAGAAGATATCAAAGTTGACGGTAAGACCGTTGTTCCCAAAGGAACCCTGATCGAAAAAGCAACGACCGGAGCCGATGGAAAAGCTTCTTATAAAGCGGAACTTCCGATCAATTATAGCTACAGCATCCGGGAGATCCAGGCACCGGAACTTTACCTTAGAAACAGTGAGGATACTTACACCTTCACTTTTAAGTTTACCAATGATAAGGAAGAAAAAGTAAACTTTAGCCATACCTTTACAAATAAGCGTGTAAATGCAACGATCGACCTGGTAAAAGAAGACAGCGAGACAGGAAACAGCGCACAGGGAGATGCAGTATTTGAAGGAGCCATTTACGGGCTCTATGCAAGGGAAGACATTAATCATCCGGATGGCAGGAGCGGAGTCCTTTATAAAAAGGACGAGCAGGTAGCTACCCTGACGACCGATAAAACGGGAAAAGCAAGCGTAAGCAACCTGTATCTTGGAAAGTATTATTTGAAGGAGATCACGCCTCCAGTAGGTTATCTTCTGGACGAAGAGGAGCATGATGTAAACTGCGACTACGAAGGAGACCAGGTAGAGACGGTAAAACGAAATACCGTTTCCAAAGAAGACGTGATCAAACAGCCATTCCAGTTGATCAAAGCAGCGGATAATGATAAGACCGATGCGGATCTTTTAAAAGGTGCCGGATTCTCTGCTTATCTGATCAGCAGCCTGACTGTAAAAGACGATGGAAGCTATGACTTTACAAATGCGACCCCGATCGTTCTTACGGAAGACGGAAAAACAGAAATGTTTACCGATGAACGCGGCTATGCGTGCAGCATCCCGATCCCTTATGGACGCTACATTGTCCGTGAGACCACAACACCGCATAATTTCATGCCGGTAGATGATTTTACCGTAACCGTAACCGAGAACAGCAGCACACGCAGATGGAGAGTCCTTTTGGACGATGAGTTCAAAGCAAAGCTTAAGATCGTGAAACAGGATGATGAGACCAAACAGCCGGTCCTCCTTGCCAATACAGAATTCAAAGTGTACGACCTGGATGCGAAAAAGTATGTGGAACAGGTAACGACCTATCCAAATACGGTTGTCCATAAATCCTATTTTACGGACGAAAATGGTTACCTGATCCTTCCGGAATCCTTAAAATGCGGAAATTACAGGATCGAGGAAGTGAGCGCGCCGGATGGCTACACTCAGAATACCCAGTATGTGGAGATTAAAGTTGACAAGAATACAGCTTATCAGATGGATTCTGTCAGCGGGGATGCCATCATTACCGTGACCTATGAAAACCATCCGGTCAAAGGTAAACTGGTGATCCATAAATCCGGTGAAACCTTAAAAATCTTTAAAAAAGGATTTTGTATACGAAGAAACTTCCCTGGAAGGGGCAGAATTTGAAATCTACGCAGCAGAAGATATTTTCACACCGGATCATCAGGTGGACGAGCAGGGAAACCGTCACGTGATCTATGCAAAGGATACCCTGGTAAAAACAGTGACCACTAATAAAAATGGGGAAGCTGTGATCAAAGACCTTCCGCTTGGAAAATACCGTGTGAAAGAAACAAAAGCACCGGCCGGATTTGTCTTAAATCCAGACAGTCAGGAAGTATCCTTTATCTATAAGGATCAGAACACACCGGAGATCGAAGAAAAACTGGAATTTTCCAATGAACGCCAGAAAGTAGAGCTGAGTGTGGAAAACAGGATACCGAGACCGGAAAGGCTTTAAAAGGTGCAACCTTTGGATTATACAATAAAGAAGCAATTTCTTCCGGCGACAAGGTGATCGTAAAAGCAGATACACTGCTTCAGGAGATCACAAGCAACGAAAAAGGTAAGGCAGCGTTTACGCTGGATCTTCCGCTTGACAGATACTATGTGAAAGAACTGCAGGCGCCGGCGGGTTATGTATCTTCCGATGAGATCCTGGAATTTGATGCCACATACCAGGGCCAGGACGTAAAACGATCAAATTAAAATCCGTGAAGAAAAACCAGCCGACAACGGTAGAAGTGACAAAAGCAGACATCACGACTGGAACAGAACTTGACGGGGCCTCCATGAGTGTACTGGATAAGGATGGCAACGTGATCGATTCCTGGACATCCGTAAAAGATTCCCCACATGTGATCAAGAGACTTCAGGTTGGAAAAACATACATTCTGCGTGAGGAGCTTGCACCATACGGTTACTTACGTGCAACAGACGTAGAGTTCACGATCTCTGATACTGCAGAAGTACAGAAAGTCAAAATGAAGATGAAGTCCCGGTAGCAAGACTTCTGGTAAACAAGAAAGGGGAATTCTTAGACAGTGTATCCCTTCTTGACAATGCAAAAGGCATGATCGAGCACCTGTTCAACTATGTGACCGGAAACCTGACCGATGTAACCTTCAATGTTTACGCGGCAGAAGCCATCCGTGCAGCAGACGGGGTAAGTGCAGATTATTATGCGGCAGATGAACTGGTCGGCTCCATTACAACAGATGGAAATGGCATCGCACAGATGGATAACCTTCCGCTTGGACGTTATTACATCGTGGAAAAAGAGACTGCACATGGTTACGTTCTGGATAATGAACGAAGATATGTGGATCTTACATACCGTGACCAGGATACACCTCTGGTTACTTATAGTGCCGACTGGCAGAATGCACGCCAGAGGGTACAGGTGGAAGTCCTGAAAAAAGAAAAGGACAGTGACAAAGTACTTTCCGGGGCGATCTTTGGCCTCTATGCAGCAGACGACATCGTATCTTCAAAAGGAAAAGTACTCCTTGCGAAAGACACCCTGATCGAACTGAAGACCACAGATGAGGATGGAAAGATCCAGTTTGTTGCAGACCTTCCGGTTGACAGCAGGTATTACATTAAGGAACTTGCCGCCCCGGATGGCTATGTGACAGACCAGGAACCGCAGGAATTCACTTTTGAGTACCAGGGCAGTGGAACCAGTGTTGCAGAGTATGCGTTCACCTTTGAAGATGAACAGACTACGGTAGAACTTTCCAAAGCAGACCTGACGGACAAAAAAGAACTTCCGGGAGCATCCTTAAAGGTAACAGATGAGGATGGAAATACGGGTGGATGAATGGGTATCCAAAGAGGAAGCAACATATCATCAAGGGTCTTATCGCAGGAAAGAAATACAAGATGACAGAAACAAAGCCGGCAGATGGTTATGTGACTGCGGAAAGTATTGAATTTACCGTCGAAAACACAAAAGAAGTACAGAAACACCAGATGCTTGATGATGTGACCAAAGTGGAAATCAGCAAGAAAGACATTACGGATTCCAGTGAGGTACCGGGAGCAAAACTGTTCATCCTGGATAAAGATGGAAAGAAGTTGAAAGCTGGACGTCCACAGATAAACCGCATATGATCGAAAAAACTTCCGGTAGGCGAATATACCCTTCGTGAAGAGCAAGCCCCGGATGGATACCTCATTGCGGAAGATGTGAAATTTACGGTAAAAGATACTGGAAAAGTCCAGAAAGTCAAAATGAAGGATGCACATCCGTATGGAAAACTGGTCATCAAAAAGACCGATTCCACCAGTAAGGCAGCCCTTTCAGGAGCAGAATTTGAACTGCGTGAAAAGGAGAGCGGAAAAGTCGTAGAAAAACTGGTAACGGATAAGACCGGAACAGCGACAAGCGGCAAGATTCCGATTGCTACTTATAAAATGGAAAAGTAGAGAAACCGTGGAATATATCCTGGTAGAGACCAAAGCACCAAATGGTTATGAATTAAGCAGCAAAAAAGAAGAGATCCGCTTTGAATACAAAGACGGAAAAACCAAGGTGATCGAGATCGTAAAAGAGATCAAAAATACCAAATCCCCTTCCGGCAGCACACCGACAGGAAACAGCCCGAAAACAGGGGACAGCACCAACATCTGGCTTCCGATCCTTCTGGCAGTCCTTTCTGCCTGCGGCATTGGCGGCGTGATCTGGTATAAGAAGAAAAAAGGAAATTAATACGGTTCTGGGCTGCTCGATTTACGGGCAGCCCTTTTTCCAGGAAGAATAATCGGAGGTTTGTATGAGACACATAAAAAGAAATCATGATCGTGGCAGTCTGCCTGATGGTACTCAGCTTTTGCGTATGTACCGGTTTTGGCATTTACTTTATGTACCGGGAAGGTGTGCAGGAATATGAAGACCTGCGTACATACGTCAAGGAAACGGATGAGGATGACCATACCAAAGGAACAGATGGAAACGATGGAAAACAGACCGTGGTTGATTTAAGGCATTAAAAAAGATCAATCCGGATATCGTTGCATGGATCCGAATCCCGGATACCAGCATTGATTATCCAGTAGTACAGGGAAACGATGACTCCTACTATCTGACGCACACTTTTAAGAAGACAGAACATGTGGCAGGAGCCATTTTCCTGGATTCCGATAACAATGCCGATTTTTCTGATGACAAAAACATCATTTATGGCCACAATATGAAAGATGGCAGCATGTTCCGCGGACTTCGAAATTTCCTTGACGATGAATTTTTAAAAGAACACCGTATCCTCTATCTGTATCTTCCGGATGAAGGAGTATGGATCTTTGTGATCGTAAAATGCGAGTATACACCGGCAGATGGAGATGCTTTCTTACTTGGAACGCAGGAGGAAGTTCCAACGCTTCTGCTTTCTACCTGTGGAACAGATGCCTCCAAACGTCTGGTCATATGGTGTGAAAGGCAGGAAGAGAAAGGTGGGCAGATAGGATATTCTGACGAGGAAGCAGAAGTACAGGAAGCCGGGGATGATCTTGCTTTCTTAGATGGGGAGTTTGTGGAAAACGAAACCCATGATTTTATTTAAAAGTTTGCAGAAATTTAATGGATAATTTCTAAAAAATATAACATTTTATTTTTCAGGTCTTTCTGGATGGACAGGAACAATAATGGTCTATCCGGGAAGGCCTTTTTTTTATTGCAGGAATGGCGTAAAATGGCACTTTGATGGAAATATGATTGTAGAAAAAGGAAGAAAGAAAAGTGATGTTAGTTGCGACTACTTTAAAAAATTGAGAAGAAAAAATGTCGATTTTTCTCGAATTTTGTTTATAAAAACATATGACGTTTTCTGCTATTTCAAGACAAAATGATTGACAAAATATGGAAAAAAGTTATGCTATAAAAAGGTAATATTGTAGAGATTTATATATGAGTGGTTCGACAAAGACTCATATATAGGAAGTTCGGTGAAAATCCGACACAGGAACGCTACTGTGATGAGCAAAAGCTACAAGTCAGGTCTATCCCTACAATATTGTGCATCAACCTCGGTTCAGGGCGGCACGGGTATTTTGTGACTGGGTCGTGCCATGCGTAGGGTGCGGCTTATTTTTTTACAAGAAAAACCGCACGTTACCATCACATCTCAGAGCACCAGGATATTCCCAATACGGGAGAGGAGGAGAAAGGCAGGTCCAGACTCGTGATCTGTACGGGACAGAAACCGCTGTCCTAAGGAGAAACTACGAAAAATGAGCATCTGAAAAGAAAAGGAGAGAAAAAGGTATGAGCAAAAAATTCAAAAGATTATCAGCAGTCATTTTAGCAGTTGTTATGATGCTTGGTTCAACTGTAATGGCTTCCGCAGCAACAATGCACATTTACATCAGAGAATGGGAACAGGGAACAAGCAGTAATACTTATTTAGGAACTCCGAAACCGATTTCTGGAATTACCAATCCTGTAGTTACTGTAACTGGCGTGGATCCAAATGGTACTTATAAAGATGCTCTTGATTTAGCAGATACTAAAAATCAGCTTAGTGTCACTTGGAATGAAAAAGCTAATGAGTATTTAACAGCACTTGAAGTTCCAGGATATGCTAATGCAAACGACGGAAAAAATATTAACCCGACATATGATGAAAAGGGTAATATGATTCATGCTACATGGCAGGGAAGTTCTTGGATGTGGTATCCGGGAAATGATGTTACTTTGGAAGACACTTCTTCTTATCCGCAGACAACATTAGGTGGAACAAAGGTACCATCAGCCAATGAATTTTCTATCGTATTGAGCTATGATACTACTCACTTTGATTGGTAAGTAGTAGAGCGTTGGAGGAATTGTGATGAAAAAAAATATCTTGTCTCATTGCCTTGCTTTATCCATGGTTTTAAGTACTTCGGCTCCAGTATTGGCGTCAGAACAGGTAGATGTTGTTGCTGAAAGCGTAGAAGAACCAGATGTGACGGTTGATTCAGAAATTGAGACAATTGAACCAGAAGATGATGTTGCTGTGTTTGAGAACAACTCTATTCTTACTGAATCTGAACAGGAAAGTGTAGAAAATAGTGCAATAGATTCTTTTGATGATGGTAGTGATAGCACTGACTTTGCAAGTGAAGAAGACGGTTGGATACAGTCAGAAGAGGTTACGGGACTTTCTTTTAAGTATGATAGCAGTAACCAGACATTTTATATGAAAAGTTCTATTCCGGTAGCGTTACCAGATAATACACAATCAGGTTGGACAAGTGAATGGCGAAATAAATACGGAACAGAGCTTAATAATGCTAAGACTGTAGTAATTGAAGGTGAAATCACTCAGATTGGAAAATTTAATTTTGATAATGGCCGACCAGGAGCTTATGATAATCTGGAGAAAGTAGTACTCTCACCAAATGTTACTAAAATTTCGACAGCTGCATTTAGTGATATAGATGCGTTGAAGAGCATTAATTTGAATAATGTCCAAATAATTGAAAACGCTGCATTTGCAGATTCTGGCGTGGAAAGTGTTACATTTGAAAACGAAGAATTGGAAATTGGAGAATATGCTTTCAAAATTGTACAGCATTAACTACAGTAACAGCGAAAAAAATTCAAGATTTGGGAAGCAATGCATTTAATGGATGTACATCATTAAAAACATTTTAATTGTGAAAGCAATATTGATAAAATTCCAAAAGAATGTTTCAAAGGAACGGCACTTACTGCATTTGATTTTAAAAATGTAACAAGTGTTGGAAGGAATGCCTTTAATAAATCAAGCTTGAAATCAGCTTGTTATGCTGGAACAAAAGAACAATGGGATTCTATGATTCCGGCTGCAAGTTGGTCCGGATCGACAATTCCAGCGGGAACTATTGTTCATTGCAAAGCAGATGCTATAGAATCAAAAGATGCAACTTGCACAGAAAACGGCTGGAAAGAAGTTGGTGTCTGCGAAGTATGCGGAGAACACTATTCTTATCCGACAGAGGAAAATGCGATTCCTGCTACTGGTCATACATGGTCCGAGGATTATGTAGTAGATAAAGCAGCAACCTGCACAGAAGCTGGTGAAAAGAGCAAACACTGTACAGCCTGTGATGCCAAAGAAGATGTACAGGAGATTCCGGCACTTGGACATGATTTTGTTTCCAAAGTAACCAAGAAAGCAACCTGTACAGCAGATGGTACTCTTACTTATACCTGCAGCAGATGCAACGAAACAAAGACCGAAACTATTAAAGCGACAGGCCATAAGTGGAGCAACTGGAAAAGAACAACAGCAGCTACAGTATTTAAACCAGAAGTTCAGACCAGAAAATGCTCTACATGCAATAAGAGCGAGGCAAGAAATGTTGGCAAAAAGCTTGCACCGAAAGCAACTCTTAATGCCTCTACTGTAACCTTAAAAGTAAAACAGTCTACTTCCAGACTTAAAGTTACCGGACTTGCAAAAGGCGATTCTGTGAAATCTTGGAAATCTTCCAATCGTAAGATCTTCACAGTAAGCGGCAAGTCTAACGGAACCTGCAAGATTACTGGTAAAAAGAGTGGAACTGCGAAACTGCAGATTACCCTTGCCAGTGGACTGAAGAAGACAGTTAAGGTAAAAAGTTCAGACAGCAGCAGTAAAAAACCTCAAAAATTACAGTATCCAAAAATGTAACTGTTCGGAAAGGAAAGAGAGTGACACTGAAGCCAGTCGTAACTCCATTCACATCCAGTCAGAAAGTTACTTATACAAGTTCCAACAAAAAGATTGCAACCGTTTCTTCCAAGGGCGTTGTAACCGGAAAGAAAAAAGGTACTGTAAAAATAACAGTAAAATCCGGATCTAAATCCGTTAAAGTGACTGTCAAGGTAAAATAATTAAGAGTTTGAAGAGCTCTTCTTCCGTGAGGAAGAGGAGCTTTTTTTAAAGGAGGGACAAAATGAAAAAAACAAAAATTGTGGAAAAGGATTGCCGGATGGCTGCTGGTATTTTTTGTTAGCACTACAGCTTCCGGTAAATGCATTTGCAGAAGACTGGAATGCTAATGAGGCGTATACATCCGAAGAAACAGATTTGGCCAGTCAGGATATTCTGGAAGAAGATATTTCTGCAGATGAGCAGGTGGATTCGGAAGAAGGGACACTATCCGATGATCAGGTTGATCTTACGGAAGAAGATACGGATGATATTCAGATTGCTGAGGATGGAGATTCCGAGTTTGATCTGGAGATGGAGGAGCCGGTTACAGGTGAAAGTGAATTTACAGATGGGAGTGCCGCTCTTTTCAGTGATGGAACAGACCAGTCTGAAGGAGAAACAGGAGAATCAAAAGAAATACAGGTAACTGTCAGTGTCAGTAAAGATGGAGAGTTTCTTGATGACAAAGATGGAAACCTATGGCAGGACGTGTAATAACGTTAAGCGGACAATCTAGCTATACTATGGATGATGCTCTGAGGGTAGCTCATGACTTGTATTATCCAGGAGGAGCAGAGGCTGGTTATGATTACCACGCGGATGACGCAGGTATATTTGATGGCGTGATTTACCGGTTATGGGGATATGACAAAAGAATGTACCATATATTAAGTCTTCGTTAAATCGTAACAGTGCCAATTATGGTTCTGCGCTTGGAAGAACTGTAGAAAATGGTGACGAGATGCATTTTTTCATACAGCAGAAAAAGGACCAGGATAAACTTGCATTTTTTACAGAAGAAGAACAGACCGTTACAGAAGGACAGCCGATCGTTCTCAGACTCAGACAGGAAGATGATGCCGGACGTGCATATTCAAACTGCGAGGGAGCGTCTATCTATATAGATGGAAAAAGCAGGAAAACATTATAACAGATGCAGAGGGAAAAGTAACACTTCCAGTGCTGGAAGCAAGAGAAACTCCCTACTTTATTACAGCAGAAAAACAAATCAATAATAATGGGACAGAGAGTACTGCGATTTCAGCAGCATATGCAAACATAACCGTTGTTCCGGGTGGAGTTGATAAAGGCGATTATATCAGCAGTGTGAGACTCTGCATTAAAAAACAGTGAAACTGAAGTAAAAGAGGAATCAGTCAACGCTTTTGATGGGACGCAAGCATTTAACTTTCCAATAGGATTCAGTCATGGCGAGTTTTATGTAAATGTAAGTACAATGGAAAGCATTCCAGAGGGTTGTACTTTATATGCAGTTTACACCAGTCCATTGGATGATACAGTAAAAAGAGTGAAATTGTCACAGGATTCCTCAACTCTATTAAAAAATACGAGTGTGAAATATTCTTTCAAAAGCAATTCTTTCTATTGGCTTGAAGTAAGAAAGAATGGAAATATTTTACAGTCAATTGAAGTTCCAATACATTATAAAGCACGTTTAAATAAGCTGACAGTCAGTGAGTTCCTGGGGACATGAATTTCCTACAGGTTTGCAGGATACTACAGAAAGTCAAAACCTCGAGGTGACTGTACCGAAAAATACGGAATATATTGACATTGCCGGAAGTGACAATGACTGCTATGGCTCAATTGCGGAACATCCGGAATTGATTGCGATGGATGGTGTTGAACTTATTAAAACGACCACTTGGTGGGGCTTTGCGGTTCACGCCTGATTGGAATAGTCATTCGGAGTATACAGCTGTCATAATATTAAAAAAAAGATGATGCAAAGTATGTTTCAGAAGATACAGTATATACGCTTACCATAAAGTCGGGGGGAAATTGACTATACTCCAATACTTACTGATAACAGGGAGCCAAATGGAGTAGGGATTATGCAAGGCGAGAAAGCTGAGCCGTTTATAGTGCAAGCTTCTGTTTTACAGGAAAATGAAGGAAAACTTTCTTATCAATGGTATGTAAGTTCAAGTGCAAGTTCGGATATTAAAGATTATGATAAAATAGAGAATGCAGTTGAAAATTCATACACAATAAATACAACTCAGCCACAGTATTATAGATACTATAGATGCCTTGTTTCTTATGAAATAAATACACATCTTTATACTGCGACAAGTAACGTTTTTTCAGCAAGAGTATACCCACATGTAGCAGATAAGCCTGTAATACTCCAACAGCCTAAAGACACAACCTATGTCAAGGGAATCCCTATTACAGAAAAAATTGGAAATAGTTGTACAAAAATCTAACGATTTTCGCGTTAAAACAGAGTATCAGTGGTATCAAAATAGAGTAAATTCAACGCAAGATGGAATATTAATATCTGGAGCGACTGAAAATACATATAGTCCAG
>ENA-OQAJ01000456-OQAJ01000456.1-human-gut-metagenome-genome-assembly--contig:-NODE-456-length-12841-cov-3.580069_pt1 | contig 12841 bp, 14 predicted proteins | sample MGYA00242736_ERZ504529 | MGnify/ENA primary metagenome ERZ504529 (study PRJEB26092, sample SAMD00036275) | human gut metagenome | host: Homo sapiens | study: EMG produced TPA metagenomics assembly of...
GGAGGCGGAATGGGAAATGCCGGAGGAACACCATTTGGCGGTGGCTCCGGGAAATACAATGGACAGTTTGGATACAATGGAATGTCACCGATGAATACCAGGAAACGTACACGCTTTTCGAAATTGTTTCTGATCGTCTCACTTATTGTTTCTGTGATCTTTTTCCTGCTTGGAGAGGTTATTTACAGAACGCTGATCACAGGAGTGAATTCTGTGGTATTTATGGGAGTTTACTTTGCTTTGTTCGGACTGCTTTTGTCCATTGGACTTTTTGTTGTGGCGAAGATTTCTGATCTGGAGATCACATCGAATAAGATCCTGCTTGTCGGTGGCTGTGTCCTTTTGCTGTTAATACTTGGAATCCTGTTTGAATTTATTTATGAGCTGGATTTCAGTTCTGTGAGGACAGTAGCGGATAATTATGTTTTTGCGATCGATAATTCCGGTTCCATGCAGGACAATGATCCCAATCAGGAACGAGTGGCCGCGATCAAACAGCTTTTAAGTAACCGTGATGAGGATGTGGAATTTGCGGTATATACATTTTCAGAGGATATCCGCTGCATTCGTGAAATGATGCCGGTTTCCGCAGGAATCGAAGACTTTACCACAGAACCAAATGGAGGAACCCCTATTGTAGGTGTGCTGGGGAAGATCATGGATGACATGGAATCCGGAGCATTGCCCTACGATGAGGGAACACAGGTGATCCTTCTGACAGATGGATATGCAACGGATAATGGTTTCTTTGACTTCCGGTTAAATAAGATCCTGAAGAAATATAACAGCAAAAAAGTAAGCGTCAGCACAGTTGGACTGGGAAGCGTTGATGAGAATATGCTGAATGATATTTCCGGAAAAACAGGCGGAATCAGTGTGAGAACAGATAATGTAGACGAGCTTGCAACGGCAATGGCATCTGCGGTGCGTGTAACAGATACCAGCAGAAACCTTCTTTCTGCCCGTGCGAGAACGAATTATAACTGGGCATATGCGCTGATGCGTATTGTTTTCCTGATCATTCTTGGTGCCGGTTTCCTGGGGATCAAGCTTTTGGCAGTGGACAATACAGCGAACCTGGGAATGATCCTGATCTCGTCACTGATCGGGATCGTGTTGGGAGCTCTGATCATGGAAGTAGGCCTGAGCCTGATCCTGAACGAATTTTTTTGCACGTCTTCTGATGACGCTGCTGTTTGGAATGATGATCACGACTCTGGAAAAGACGATCGTAGAAACAGCAAGCGGAAATATAGGTGTCAGATTTATGTGATCATGTGACTGTCGGTCACTTTGTAAACAGTGATATTATGTGGGATCCACTGGTATATCAAAGATACAGATAAGGTGTACAAAAGAGCTTCGGTGTGGTATAATTCATCCGTATTGAGGCTCTTTTTACGTGTGAAATACTGTAAGATCAAGTTATTCATAGGAGGAATATAGAGAAATGAAACTGGGAATCGTGGGACTTCCGAATGTAGGAAAAAGTACACTTTTTAATTCACTGACCAAGGCCGGAGCAGAGTCAGCCAACTATCCGTTCTGTACTATTGACCCGAATGTGGGTGTTGTAACGGTACCGGATGAAAGACTGAATCTTCTGGGAGATTTTTACAAATCAAAGAAAGTAACACCTGCAGTGATCGAATTCGTTGACATCGCGGGACTTGTAAAAGGTGCATCCAAGGGAGAGGGACTCGGAAACCAGTTCCTTGCAAACATCCGTGAGGTAGATGCTATTGTTCATGTAGTACGCTGCTTTGAAGATTCCAATGTTGTCCATGTAGATGGAAATATTGATCCGCTCCGTGACATTGAAACGATCAATCTGGAGCTCGTTTTCTCAGATCTTGAGATCCTTGAGAGAAGAATTGCCAAGGTTACCAAGACAGCACGTATGGACAAAGAGGCTGCCAAAGAGCTTACATTCCTCGAAAAAGTAAAGGCTCATCTGGAGGACGGACAGCTTGCCATCACTCTTGAGACAGAGAATGAAGATGAGGATGCATGGCTTGCAACCTATAACCTTCTTACAGCGAAACCGGTGATCTATGCAGCCAACGTTGCAGAAGATGATATTGCGGATGATGGAGCAAATAATGCACATGTACAGGCTGTGCGTGAGTATGCATCCAAACAGAACAGCGAGGTATTTGTGATCTGCGCACAGATCGAGGAAGAGATTTCCGAGCTGGACGAGGATGAGAGAAAGATGTTCCTTGAGGATCTGGGACTTACTGAGTCAGGACTTGAGAAACTGGTACGTGCAAGCTATCATCTTCTCGGACTTATGAGTTTCCTGACAGCAGGAGAAGATGAGACAAGAGCATGGACGATCAAGATCGGAACCAAGGCACCTCAGGCAGCAGGTAAGATCCATACAGATTTCGAACGCGGATTTATCAAGGCAGAGGTTGTAAATTACCAGGATCTTCTGGACTGTGGTTCCTATGCAGGTGCCAGAGAGAAAGGCCTTGTCCGTATGGAAGGAAAAGATTACGTTGTACAGGATGGAGATGTGATCTTATTCCGATTTAATGTTTGATCATCAGCAGTCAGTAATTAACGGGCAGAGAAAAATCGGTATCAAGAATATATAACAGGTGATTTTATGGATATGTCAATTCGTTTTCCCGGCCTGAAACTGGTTTTGGACTATGTTCCGAAATCATTTGAGATTTTTGGATTTGAGATTACGATCTATGGTGTTCTGATCGCAGTCGGAATGCTCCTCGGAATCTTTTTTTGTGGTGCTGGAAGCCAGAAGAAATCATGAGGATCCGGATGGATATCTGGATCTGACTATCATAACGCTGATCGCAGGCGTGATCGGTGCAAGGCTTTTGTATGCGGCTTTTTCGTGGAGTCTGTACAAAAATGATCCGGGGCAGATCCTGAATGTACGATCCGGTGGAATGCTTTTTTATGGTGGCCTTCTGGGCGGAGTCCTGAGCGGCGCGGTTTACTGCCGGCTCCGCAAAAAGCCATTCTGGAAAATGGCAGATCTTGCCTGTATGGGAATCCTTATCGGGCAGATAATAGGAAAGTGGGGAAGTTTCTTTAACAGAGAATCGTTCGGAGAATATGCAGATAATATTTTTTCCATGCAGATTCCGCTGACTGTGGTAAGAGCAGGAGAGGTAACTACCGCGATGCGCGAAAATCTTCAGACCGCAGACGGATTATCCTGGATCATAGCGCAGCCACTGTTTTTATATGAGAGTCTCTGGTGTCTGCTTGTATTTCTGATGCTTATGATGCATCTTCGAAAAAGGGTATTTCAGGGAGAGATTTTTTTGAGATATCTGGCGGGATATGGTCTGGGGAGAGCTGTGATCCAGTGGTTCCGCACAGATAAGGTATATTTTCCGGGAACAGAAATTGATGTTTCCTTAGTGATTTCAGGTGTGCTTTTTGTCTTATGTACAGTGATCGTTACGGTGAAGCTTGTAATGGCGAGGAAGCGTGCCCGGGTACGAAAGAGAAGAATCGAAAAAGATTACCAGGCAGAAAAAAGAAGCCGCAGAACAAAGAGAACAGGCAATGGAGAATCTGGAAACAGAAACTGTACAGGGAGAAAAATATGAGTCAGGAGAAAATACGTCAGAAGGAGAAGAACCTCCGCAGAGCAGCACTTCTTCAGCAGCTGCAGGAGGAACGGAAGAAACTGGACAACCAGATCCAGTCCCGGAGCGACCTTCTGAAGAATCTGGAAGCCAGTCAGAGAGTTGACCGCATTCTGGAATTATACTATCAGAACTGAAACGATTTCAGAACATAAGAAAGCACTGTCCGGCAGGAAAAGTCAGAAAGACATATCCTGCAGGACAGTGCTTTTTTATATAATACAAAAGAACTTCCGGGCAGGTGTGTGCCATGGCAATATCAGTACATTTTACGAAAATCCAGAGGGGTGGTCCCGGTGATCTTACGGAACATGGCAATAAAATGACTGGCATCGGAGAAACCGGAAGCACCGGCAACATCCTGGATCTTCATATCCGGTTTGGACAGAAGGAGCTCTCTGGCGCGGCTGATACGGTACATTGTAACATACTCATAAACAGAGCAGCCAAGGAAGCGCTGAAACAGACGGGAGAGATACTGAGGAGAAACAAAAACACTCTGGCTCAGCTCGGCGGCTGTGATGTCATTCTGGTAACTGGTTTCGATTTCTTTTATTACAGGGAGCACATATCTCTGATAAAGCGGATTATCCTGGATTTTGGGAGAGGCAGCGCAGTCCATGAAATTCATAAGAAGATTGTAACAGTCCGAGGAAAGCGATTTCATATTCAGTGTCGGCTGGTGGTATTTTCGAAGGGAATAGGAGATCAGTTTACGGATATTTAAGCCCTGCTCTTTCGGGGTGAGGATCACTTCCTGATTGTCTGTCATAGAAGGGATACTGCCTGCGAGAGTCCCGGTAAATGTGGCAAACATGGTAATCCATGAGGTGGATTCCCGGTGATAGGAGTGGGGAACTGATGGTGCGATGAGAATCCCCTCGTTTGCACCCAGGGTATATTGTTTCCCGCGGACTTCGATACGTCCGGTACCTTTTTCCGTCTGGAGATAATGGTAGTAGGGATAGCCATCCGGGCGTGATATGTTATCCTGGTTCCAGTGATTCCCAAGAGATTCAAACATAAACGGAGCACTGACGGGAGTGTTTCTGAAATAAATAGACATATTTTTCACCTGTTTCTAAATGTTATATATTTTGGTGAAACATATTATACCATAATCTTTAAGTTTATACTATAATAATGTACAGACAGAAATGAAGTAACGAAAATACAACTGTAAAACACAGTATTTCAGGAAATTCAGTCAATATTTACCGGAATACAAAAGCCGGACAGGAGGAAAACATGAAAAAAAATTTGATTATTCTCTGGTGAAAGATCCACAGTATTTCTGTGACGGAAGAATGGAAGCGCATTCGGACCACATGTATTATCGCAGTGAGGAAGAACGGGAAGATGAGGAAACTTCCTATCGCCACAGCCTCAACGGACTCTGGAAATTCCACTATGCAAGAAATTATGCAAGTACAGTTGCAGGATTTGAGGAGGACGCATATTCCTGCAAGGACTGGGGAAGATATTTATGTACCGGCGCATATCCAGATGGAAGGATATGATGTACCACAGTATGCCAATGTCCAGTATCCATGGGAAGGTCACGAGGAACTTCACCCGGGACAGATCCCGGAGCGTTTTAACCCGGTGGGAAGCTATGTGAAATATTTCCATGTGCCGGAAAACATGAAAGGAAAAAGAGTATTTATCTCTTTCCAGGGAGCAGAAAGCGGACTGGCTTTGTGGCTCAACGGAACTTTTGTGGGATACAGTGAAGATTCTTTTACCCCTTCAGAATTTGAGCTTACAGAGTATCTGAAAGAGGGCGAGAACAAACTGGCAGCCCAGGTATTCAAATGGACAGCCAGCAGCTGGTGCGAAGACCAGGACTTTTTCCGCTTTTCCGGAATTTACAGAGATGTTTATCTTTATACCGTGCGGAGGTTCATGTCTATGATCTTAAGATCCGTGCGATTCCGGATGAGACCCTTAAAAAAGCAAGTCTTGAGATCGTGACAAAAACCTGGGGAAAAGGAAAACTGAAACTTATACTTTCCAGAAAAGGCGAGATCCTTTTGCAGGATGAAAAAGCTCTGGACGGTGAAGATACCTGTACATGGGAAATTTTTAAACCCTCTGCTCTGGAGTGCGGAAGAACCGAATCTCTATGATCTTGACATGGAAGTGTATGATGAGAACGGAATGCTCCAGGAGATCATTCCTGAAAAAGTCGGTTTCCGCCGCTTTGAGATGAAAGACGGTATTATGACCCTCAACGGCAAACGTATTGTGTTTAAGGGAGTAAACCGTCATGAATTCAGCTCCGTCACGGGAAGACACGTATCCCGGGAGGAACTGATCCAGGATATTGTGACTATGAAGCAGAACAACATCAATGCCATCCGTACCTGCCATTATCCGGATGCTTCTCCGATCTACCGCCTCTGTGATGAGTACGGCCTTTATATGATCGCGGAAAACAATCTGGAATCTCATGGTTCCTGGGATGTGGCAGAACTTACAGGAGACTACACAGATATTGTTCCTCATAACAAACCGGAATGGCTTGGTATGATGCTGGATCGTGTAAATTCCATGTACCAGCGTGACAAAAATCACCCGGCAATCCTGATCTGGTCATGTGGAAATGAGTCCTTTGGTGGAAAAGATATCTTTGAGATGTCCGAATTTTTATCGTAAGAATGATCCTACAAGACTTGTGCATTATGAAGGCCTTTTCCATGACAGAAGCTATAATGCAACCAGCGATATGGAAAGCCAGATGTATCCGTCTGTAGAAGCAATTAAGGAATTCCTAGCAAAAGATGACAGCAAGCCGTTTATCTGCTGCGAGTACACTCATGCAATGGGAAATTCCTGTGGCGCAATGCATAAATATACAGATCTTACTGACACAGAACCGAAATATCAGGGTGGTTTCATCTGGGATTACATTGACCAGTCCATTTATAAAAAAAGACCGCTACGGAAAAGAATTCCAGGCATACGGCGGCGACTTCGGCGAGCGCCCGACGGATTATAATTTCAGTGGAAACGGTATTGCATATGGCGGTGACAGAACCCCGTCTCCGAAGATGCAGGAGGTCAAATTCAATTACCAGAATATCACTGCGGAGGTAACAGAAAATGCTGTAAAAGTTATCAACAAAAACCTGTTTGTAAATACCGATACGTTCCGCTGTGAAGTGACTCTTGCAAAGAATGGACATGTCCTTTGTACAGAGACACTGGAGACATCCGTAGAGCCGTTAAGCGAAAAAACATACGCCCTTCCTTTTGGAAAACAGCAGAGAGCGGGCGAATATACAGTGACCGTATCCTTCCTTCTCAGAGAAAAAACACTCTGGGCAGAGGCAGGACATGAGGTTGCATTTGGACAGTATGTTTACAAGGTAGAAGGAGAGGAGAAAGCTCCGGTTTCCGGTGTGGAGATCGTGAGAAGCCTTCACAACATCGGCGTTCGCGGAGAGAATTTTGAGGTGATGTTCTCCGTTCTCAATGGTGGGCTGGTTTCGTATAAATATGCAGGAAGAGAAATGATCGAGGCAATTCCGAAGCCGAATTTCTGGAGAGCACCTACAGATAATGACTGTGGAAATCAGATGCCGATGCGTTACGCACAGTGGAAGATTGCCAGCATGTACGCAAGCCACAAAGAGTTCTGCAGGGGAATGTATGGTCCGTCCAACGCCCCGGAGACAACTGTCCATGATAACAGTGTGGAGGTTGCCTTTACTTACATCATGCCGACGACACCGGTCAGCGAGTGCCGCCTTGCCTACGAAGTATTCGGAGATGGAAGGGTAAAAACTACCCTGACCTATGATCCGGTAAAAGAACTGGGGGATATGCCGGAGTTTGGTGTACTCTTTAAATTCAATGCAGATTATGACCATGTCAAGTGGTATGGACTTGGACCTGCGGAAACTTATGCAGACCGCAAACATGGCGCAAAACTTGGCATCTATGAGAATATGGTGACAGACAATCTGGCACGTTATCTGGTACCGCAGGAATGTGGCAGCAAAGAAGGCGTACGCTGGGCAAAGATCACAGACAGAAAGGGCAGGGGAATGCTCTTTGAGATGGATGAGAAAAACGGCCCGATGATGTTCTCCGCACTTCCATATACCCCTCATGAAATGGAAAATGCCATGCATCCATATGAACTTCCGGAAATCCATTATACTGTTGTCCGTGCCGCAAAGGCACAGATGGGTGTGGGAGGAGATGACAGCTGGGGTTCCTATACCCACCCGGAATATCTTCTTGACACCGATAAAAAAATGGAATTTTCTTTTGTATTCAAAGGACTTTAAATGTCATAAAAAAACAGAACATAAAGGCTGAAAAAAAGCTTCCGGAAAACCATCCGGAAGGACTTTTTTATTTCATAATAATTGCACAGAAAATATACATGACTGAAAAAAACCTGTGGATATTTCAATGAAAAGAAAAAAAAACTTGGATATGCACTTGTTTTTCATGGTAAATAGTTTAGAATGATTACATAAGTGGTAGAAAGTGGTGAATAGTGGTAGCGAATGGGGCTGAGTGGCAGAACACACCATTTGCACCCTGGAAACACGAAGGGGAGAATCGTGTTTCACGAGAGTAGGTGGGTTTCATGTTCATGGGCGAGTATAATCATACGATCGATGCGAAGGGGCGTCTGATCATCCCATCCAGGTTCAGGGAACTCTTAGGGGAAGAGTTCGTACTGACCAGAGGGCTCGATGGTTGCCTTTCCATTTATCCGATGGATGAATGGGCTGCCTTTGAAGAGAAACTCCGAGCATTACCACTTACAAATAAAGACGCAAGAACCTTTTCACGTTTCTTTGTAGCCGGAGCTACGACATGCCAACTGGATAAGCAGGGGAGAATTCTGGTGCCGCAGACGCTGCGCCAATTCGCTGGTCTGGAGAAGGATGTGGTGCTTACGGGTAATCTGAACCGGATTGAGGTATGGAGCAAGGAGAAGTGGAGCGAGAATTGCAATTATGATGACATGGACAGCATTGCGGAGAGCATGCAGAACATTGGAATCGTCATTTGAGCATAGCGCAGGTAGAAATCCCACAGGAGACGGATATGGAATTTAAGCATAAATCTGTATTACTCGATGAGACCATTGAAGGCTTAAGGGTAAAGCCGGATGGAATCTATGTGGATGGCACTTTAGGAGGAGCGGGACACGCCACAGAGGTGTGTAAGAAACTTTCTGCCAAGGGGAGATTTATTGGCATAGATCAAGACCAGGATGCGATAATTGCTGCGAGTGAACGGCTGTCAGCCTTTAATCAGGTGACAATCATTCGCAGCAATTATTGTTACATGGCAGATGAGTTAAGATCCCGTGGCATTGAGAAAGTGGACGGGATCCTGCTGGATTTAGGAGTGTCATCTTATCAGCTGGATAACGAAGAGAGAGGTTTTTCCTATCGGTATGATTCTCCTCTGGACATGCGAATGGACAGAAGGCAGAGCCGTACAGCCGGAGATATTGTCAACGGCTATGAAGAACGGGAACTTTATCGTATTATCCGCGATTACGGCGAAGATAAATTCGCCAAGAATATAGCGAAACATATCGTGGCTGCCAGAGCGCAGGCACCGATTCAGACAACCGGGGAACTGACAGAAATCATAAGGGGAGCCATCCCCATGAAAGTACAGGCTACAGGAGGACATCCGGCCAAGAGGACTTTTCAGGCGATACGCATTGAGCTGAACAGAGAGCTTGATGTGCTCCGTGATTCTCTGGACGGAATGATCGATCTTCTGGATGACGGAGGAAGGATCTGTATCATCACATTCCATTCTCTGGAAGACAGGATCGTAAAAACGATTTTCCGCAAAAATGAAAATCCATGTACCTGTCCGCCGGATTTTCCGGTTTGTGTATGCGGAAAGAAATCAAAAGGTAAAGTGATCACAAGGAAACCGATCCTTCCTAGTGAACAGGAGATGGAGGAGAATCCGAGATCAAAAAAGTGCGAAGCTTCGTATTTTTGAACGAAAGCTGTAAATGAGTTTTTAAAGATGGAAGGTAGGCAAATGGCGAAGACAGGAAGAGGGACTACAGCCAGAAGAAATCGGAATACCGTCAGGAACAGCAGAGAAATGTATGTTCAGGGAAATGCGGTAAAAAGGTTACAGGAAGTTCCTCGCAGAACTGATCTGCCCGATGTACAGGAAAGGCGTCGGCTGGCCCGGGAGAGAAATCAGAAATCCGCAGTTCCGGTAACACCTGCGAAGCAGGCGGCGAACAGGAAGATACAGCGGAACAGAGAAAAAGCGATGGCTATGAATAAAAGGCTTCGTTCTGTTTCTCACTGCGGTTTCCATTGCGGTATTATTTACCTGCATCAATTATCTACAGGTAAAATCAGAAATCACGGCGAGTATGAAAAATGTTGCAAATCTGGAATCTGAGCTTGCCCAGCTGAAGGAAGATAACGATGCATATTACAGTCAGGTTACTTCTGATGTTGATATCAGCGAGATCAAGAAAAAGGCAATCGGTGAGCTTGGGATGAAATATCCTTCTGAGGATCAGATACAGACATATGTTACCGAGGGTAACAGCTATGTGAGACAGTATCAGGATGTAGATTCGCACAAGTAACAGATGTACAGTTTTTTGAGCAGGTGATCGATTGAGTACAAGAAGGCGCAGGACCGGTAAAAAAATTAATAAGAATATGAAAAAAAAGCTGGCAGTACTATTTTCTTTAGTGGTGTTGGCTTTAGTTGGTTTGGTGGCAAGAATTACCTATATTAATGCCACAAGCGGAAGCAAATACAGAAAACAGGTGCTGAGTCAGGCACAGCAGAAATATGAAAATCAGACACTCCCCGCCAAAAGGGGAGATATTTATGACCGGAATGGAAATATTCTGGCAACAAGCAACAAGGTCTATAATGTAATTCTTGACTGTCTGGAAGTCAACAAGGATGAGGACTCTGTGGAGCCGACCATCAAGGCTCTTGTGGAAGTACTTGGCCTGGATGAGGAGGAGATGCGTAAGCTTCTCAACGATGACAGCACAAAGAGCAGTCAGTATCAGATTGTCAAGAAACAGATCTCCATGGATGATAAGAAAGCCTTTGAGAGCTATGAGAATCCGGGGGATGACATTGAGCTGAGCGCCGCTCAGAAGAAAGAGCGTTCCAAGGTCACAGGAGTATGGTTTGAGGAGGATTACTTAAGATCTTATCCGTTCAACGAAACAGCCTGTGACACCATTGGTTTTACACTTTCCAGAGATGTGGCAGATGCAGGTCTGGAGGGTTATTACAATGCAACGCTTACCGGTGTTGACGGAAGACAGTATGGATACATCAACAATAATTCTGATGTGGAGCAGACGATCATAGAGCCCACCGACGGAAAAAGCATAGAAACTTCCCTTGACCTGGGGCTTCAGCAGATTGTGGAGAAGTATGTAAATACTTTTGAAGAAAAAATGGGAGCCAAGAATGTCGGTGTCATTATCGAAGATCCAAAAACAGGAGAAATTCTGGCCATGGATGGTGGTGACCGTTACGATCTGAATAATCCGAGAGACCTTTCCAACGTTTTATTCCGAGAGTGAGATTGCGGCCATGAACGATGAGGAAACCGTAGATGCTCTGAACGGAATGTGGAGTAATTTCTGTGTGACAGACGCATACGAACCGGGATCAGTAGTAAAGCCCATTGTTATGAGTTCTGCTCTTGAGATGGGAGCCATTTCCGAGACAGATAATTTTGTCTGTGACGGAGGACAGTCCTTTGGTGCGGAAGGAGCTACGACATTTATTAAATGCGCGGTATGGCCCGATGCCCATGGAACAGAAGCACTTTCCGATGTTATTGCCAATTCCTGCAACGATGGTATGATGCAGATCGCGGCGAAAATGGGAAAAGATAATTTCCTCAAAACGCAGAGTACTTTTAATTTCGGAACAAGAACCGGTATTGATCTTCCGAATGAGGGAAGCGGTGTAATCCATACCAGCGAGACCATGGGAGAGACAGAGCTTGCATGTTCCGCCTTTGGACAGGGATATACACTGACCATGATCCAGGAGATCAACGCCATGTGTTCAGTCATCAACGGCGGATATTATTATCAGCCACATCTGGTAACCAGGATCAAAGACAGCAGCGGCGGAATTGTGAAGACGATTTCTCCGATCCTGATGAAACAGACCATTTCCGAGAAGATATCTGCGGATATCCGGTCTTATATGGCAGCCAGTGTAGATCACGGTACCAGCCGTACTTCCAAGGTTCAGGGCTACAGTTCCGGTGGTAAAACCGGTACAGCCGAGAAGCTTCCGCGAGGCAATGGCAAATATCTGGTATCTTTTATCGGCTTCGCGCCGGTGGATGATCCGGCTCTTGTAATTTACGTAGTTGTAGATGAGCCGAATGTAGAGGATCAGGCAAGCAGTACCTATGCACAGTATATTGCTCAGGGAATTCTTTCCGAAGCGCTTCCATATCTGAATGTACAGCCGGATGAGGCTGAGGACGGTGAAGTTCCGACGACAGAACTGTGGGACATCTTTAAAGGAATCAGCGATTCCGCAACAGGATCTGCCGCAGACGGACAGAAAGAAGCAATCTCCGATGAGAACGTTCCAAGCCCGCCGGAAGATGATTCTGAGGACGAAGATACAGAAGATAACAATGATATGCAAAGTGATGGCCTTACAAATGAAGAGGCAGGCCTGGAATAAGATTTCGAATACCCTCTCAGGGAAACGTCATATATTACAATGACAATCTCTGAGGGGGATTTTTTTATGATCCGGACCATGGTTTACCACAGGAAAAAAATCTGGGTGGTTTTTATGATCTGTGCGGTGCTTCTACTGGGACTTGTGGGGAGGCTTCTGTACCTTATGGGAGCGCAGTCTGAATATTATTCAAAAAAAGCAGATGATCTTCATGAACGGGAACGTGATATCAAAGCGGCCAGGGGGAAAATTCTGGATATCAATGGAACTATTCTGGCAGATAACCGGACAGTCTGTACAGTATCCGTGATACACAGCCAGATTAAAGATCCGGAAAAGTGATTCAGGTACTTGCCAGAGAGTTATCCATGGATGAAGAAATCATCCGGAAAAGTAGAAAAATTCTTCTATTGAAAGAATTCGAACAAATGTGGAAAAACAACCGGAGATGCGATTCGTGAATATGCCCTTGCAGGTGTAAAAGTGGACGAAGATTACAA
>ENA-OQAJ01000457-OQAJ01000457.1-human-gut-metagenome-genome-assembly--contig:-NODE-457-length-12809-cov-2.419098_pt1 | contig 12809 bp, 18 predicted proteins | sample MGYA00242736_ERZ504529 | MGnify/ENA primary metagenome ERZ504529 (study PRJEB26092, sample SAMD00036275) | human gut metagenome | host: Homo sapiens | study: EMG produced TPA metagenomics assembly of...
ATGGTAATCGACGGTTCCAAGGGTGTGGAGGCACAGACCAGAAAACTGTTCAAGGTCTGCGTAATGCGCCATATCCCGATTTTTACATTTATCAATAAGATGGACCGCGATGCAAACGACACATTTGACCTTCTTGATGAGATTGAGAAAGAACTTGGCATCGCAACCTGCCCGATCAACTGGCCAATCGGTTCCGGTAAGAAATTCCGCGGTGTTTATGACCGTAATACAGAGAAAATACTTACCTTTTCTGATACACAGAAAGGTACCAAAGAAGGTGTGATCGAGGAAATCCCGTTAAGTGACAGCCGGGCAGATGAGATTATGGATCCGGAGCAGAAAGCACAGCTTCTGGATGAGATTGAGCTTCTGGACGGCGCAAGTGCAGATTTTGACCAGGAGCTGGTAAGCAAAGGTAAGCTGACACCTGTATTCTTCGGATCTGCGCTGACAAACTTCGGTGTGGAAACATTTCTGGAACATTTCCTGAAGATGACAACATCACCGCTTCCGAGAGTGTCTGATATTGGGGAAATTGACCCCATGGATGATGATTTCTCAGCGTTTGTATTTAAAATCCAGGCAAACATGAACAAGGCACACAGAGACAGAATCGCATTTATGAGAATCTGTTCCGGTAATTTGACGCTTCCCAGGAAGTATATCATGTGCAGGGTGATAAAAAGATGCGTCTGCTTCAGCCGCAGCAGATGATGGCAGAATCCCGCCATGTGGTAGATGAGGCATATGCCGGAGATATTATCGGTGTTTTTGACCCGGGTATCTTTTCCATCGGAGATACAATCTGTGCACCTGGTAAAAAGTTTGCATTCGAAGGTATTCCTACATTTGCACCGGAACATTTTTGCGAGAGTCCGTCAGATTGATACTATGAAGAGAAAACAGTTTGTTAAAGGTATCAATCAGATCGCGCAGGAAGGTGCTATTCAGATTTTTCAGGAGTTTAATACCGGTATGGAAGAAATTATTGTAGGTGTTGTAGGTGTCCTGCAGTTTGATGTTCTGAAATATCGTCTGGAAAATGAATATAATGTGGATATCCGTCTGGAAACACTTCCATATGAACATATTCGCTGGATTGCAAATAAAGAAGAAGTAAAAGTGGATAAGATCATTGGAACCTCTGATATGAAAAAAGTTACTGATCTTAAGGGAAATCCGCTGCTCCTCTTTGTAAATTCCTGGAGTGTGGGTATGACAGAGGACAGAAATCCTGGCTTAATATTAACGGAATTCAGTAAATAACCCTTTTCATTTATCTGTCGATTTGGTATAATGAACAAAGATTAAAGAATCCCTCAGGAGGTTTTCAGATGGCAGAGAAAAGAATAACATATAAAATACAGGATTTAGGAGGCATTGGTGAGGTCCAGATCGCAGATGAAGTGGTCGCTATCATTGCCGGACTTGCTGCTACGGAAGTAAACGGAGTTGCTTCCATGGCAGGCAATATCACAAACGAACTGGTAAGCAAACTTGGAATGAAGAATCTTTCCAGAGGTGTTAAGGTTACTGTACTCGAAGGAGTTGTAACAGTAGACCTGAACCTGAATATCGAATATGGTAAGAACATTCTTGAGACAAGTAAGAAAGTTCAGGAGAAAGTAAAATCATCCATAGAGAATATGACAGGTCTTGAGGTTGCAGATGTTAATATTCATATTGCCAGTGTAGATATGGAGAACGAAAAAGGAAAGTAACCCTTTCCTTTTTTGTGTACTTAAGAGATATTTAGAAAGGAAAGCTGTTTATACAGCAAAAATTATGCGAAGAAGAGAGCAGAGAGAACATATTTTTAAATTACTGTTCATGACAGAATTTAATTCAGAGGAAGAGATGAGTGAGCAGCTTTCACTTTATTTTGATACTCTGGAGGAACTTTCAGAGAAAGATCAGGAGTATATGAGCCGGAAATACCGCCATGTACTTGAAAAAATTAGACGAGATCGATGCACTGTTAAAATGAGACAAGCAAATGGCTGGAAGACAAAGAGAATGAGCCGCGTTGACCTGACTGCCCTGCGTCTGGCAGTGTATGAACTGAAATATGACAAAGATGTACCTACAGGCGTAGCTATCAATGAGGCGGTAGAGCTTGCCAAACGTTTTGGCGGTGAGACTTCCGGTTCCTTTGTAAACGGTATCCTTGGCAAGATTGCCAACAGTGAAAGCGAAGAAAAATCAGAATGAAAAACACATATTCTGTAGGTCAGGTAAACCGTTATATCAAAAATATGTTTACCCAGGATTATTTACTGCAGAAGATTTATGTAAAAGGCGAGGTGTCCAATTGTAAATATCATACAAGCGGACACATCTATTTTTCCCTGAAAGATGAGACAGGAACATTGAATTGTGTGATGTTTGCCGGACACAGACGGGGACTTGCATTTGCCATGAAAAATGGCGATAAGGTGATCGTTGGCGGGAGTGTGGATGTATATGAACGCGAGGCCGCTATCAGATGTATGCAAAGGAAATTACTCTGGAAGGTGCAGGTGCTTTGTATGAGAGATATCTTGCGCTGAAACAGGAACTTGAAGATATGGGAATGTTTGCACAGGAGTACAAACAGCCCATTCCGAGATTTATCAGCGTCTGGGTGTGGTAACTGCACCGACAGGTGCGGCTGTTCAGGATATCCGCAATATTTCCTATCGAAGAAATCCCTATTTACAGATTATTTTATATCCGGCTCTTGTACAGGGGGCGGGTGCGGCAGAAAGTATTGTAAAAGGAATACAGATGCTTGATAAGACAGATGTGGATGTGATCATTGTGGGAAGAGGCGGCGGCTCTATTGAAGATCTCTGGGCGTTTAATGAAGAAATCGTGGCCAGAGCTATTTTTGAGTGCAGTACACCCATTATTTCCGCAGTAGGTCATGAAACGGATTTTACAATTGCTGATTTCGTTGCTGATCTGCGAGCTCCTACTCCTTCTGCTGCGGCAGAGCTTGCGGTGGATGATTACAGAAGTGTGATTGAAGCAGTAAGTATTTACAGGCAGCGGTTATATCGTGCAATGAGTGGTAAAACGGATCTGTACCGCAGCAGACTGGAACATTTTCAGACAAAATTTGCTTATCTGAGTCCGGAGAACAGGCTGCGGGAGCAGAGACAGCGTCTGGCAGATCTGGAGAATGCTGTACAAAATGGAATGAACAGGAAACTTCAGGATGAGAGACACAGATTGTCTGTTTATCTGGAACGTTTTGCAGGACTTTCCCCTTTAAAGAAACTGAATCAGGGATATTCTTATGTGGCAGATAAATATAAAAGACATTGACAAGTGTAGAACAGGTACAAAATGGGGATACCATTTATATATCTGTGACAGACGGTACGATAGAAGCAGATGTTACAGGTACGGTGAAGGAGGAGAGAATCTATGGCGAAGAAAGAAAACTGTGAGCAGTACAGGAGGAGAAACCTTGGAAGAGATGTTTTGCAGAACTGGATCTGCTGGCTGAAAAACTGGAAAACAGAGACACATCGCTGGAGGACTCTTTTATACTGTACAGACAGGGCATGGAACTTTTTGAAACTTTGCAGCGGGAAGCTGGATACAGTGGAGAAGAAAATGCTGCAGCTTAATGAGGATGGTACATTTAGTGAATTTTCAAGATGAATTAGCAAAGAGAACGGAAGAAACAGAGAAAGTGATCAGAAGCTTTCTGCCTGCAGAGGCGGGATTCGCCGGAACAATGGCTCAGGCTATGAATTACAGTATGCTGGCAGGAGGCAAGCGCCTTCGGCCAATGTTGATCCGGGAGACATATCGCCTGTTTGATGGTAAGGAAGAAGTTGTAAAACCGTTTATGGCAGGAATGGAGATGATCCATACTCATTCCCTGATTCATGACGATCTTCCTGCACTTGATGATGATGATTACAGCGCGGCAGACTGACTACACATAAGGTATATGGGGAAGCCATGGGGGTGTTAAGCGGTGTTGCGCTGCTTAATTACGCATACGAAACCATGTTTCAGGCATTTGCCCTGACAAAAGAGCAGGATCGGGTAATCCATGCGTTGAGAGTGGTCTCACAGAAAACAGGCATTCATGGAATGCTTGGAGGACAAAGTGTTGATGTGGAAAATGACGGAAAGCCCCTTGAAAAAGAGATGCTTGACTATATTTACAGAAATAAGACGTCAGCATTGATCGAAGCTCCATGATGACAGGCGCAATTCTTGCAGGAGCAAATGAGCAGGAAGTATCTGCAGTGGAGAAAGCTGCCGGAAATATAGGACTGGCTTTCCAGATTCAGGATGATATTCTGGATGTGACCAGCACTGCAGAAGAATTGGGGAAAACCTGTACACAGTGATGAGAAGAATAATAAAAGTTACTTATGTGACTCTTTTTTGGAACAGAGAAGGCTGCTGAACAGGTGGAAGAACTCTCAGAAAAAGGCAATCGATCTGCTGAAGAGTCTGAATAAAAATAACGAGTTTCTGTATTTGTTAATTGAAAAATTAATAAACCGCAGAAAATAAAGGAAGGATACAAATGATTCTGGAAAAGATTAAGAAACCCAATGATATCCATAAGATACCATTGGAAGATTTCGAGCCTCTGGCAGCGGAGATCAGGGACTTTTTTAATCCGGTCAGTAAGTCAGACAGGCGGACATCTTGCTTCAAATCTGGGAGTAGTGGAACTGACTCTGGCTCTTCATAATGTGCTGGATTTTCCGGAAGACAAACTAATCTGGGATGTAGGACATCAGGCATATACACATAAGATTCTTACCGGAAGAAAAGATGAATTTAAGAATCTGCGACAGGAAGGTGGATTAAGCGGTTTTCCTAAGAGAAGTGAGAGCCCCTGTGATGCATATGATGCAGGACACAGTTCCAATTCAATTTCGGCAGGACTGGGATATGTGCATGCCAGAGATATTCTGGGACAGAAGCATCATGTGGTTTCTGTGATCGGAGATGGTGCTCTCACCGGAGGAATGGCGTATGAGGCATTAAATAATGCTGCAGAGTTAAAGACAAATTTTATTATTATCATAAATGACAATAATATGTCCATTTCCAGAAATGTAGGAGGCATGTCCACTTATCTGAGTGCACTGAGAACTGCAGAAGCTTATACAGGAATGAAGATGGGTGTGACAAAGGCACTGAAGAAGGTTCCGAAGGTAGGGACTGCTCTGGTAGATACTATGAGAAAAACCAAAAGCAGTGTCAAGCAGCTTTTTATTCCGGGAATGCTGTTTGAAAATATGGGGACTGACATATCTGGGACCTGTTGACGGTCATAATATGCGTCAGATGATGAAACTCTTTAATGAAGCAAAACGGGTAGAGGGACCGGTAGTTGTTCATGTCCTGACAAAGAAAGGCAGAGGATACGAACCTGCAAGTGCCCATCCGGACAGGTTTCATGGAACAGGTCCTTTTGATATTAAAACAGGCCGGGTACTTCAGAAGAAAACAGTGCCGGGTTATACAGATGTTTTTTCCAAAGCACTGGTCTCTCTTGGTGAGAAAAATAAAAAAACTGACAGCTATTACCGCAGCCATGCCGGATGGAACCGGACTTGTGGAATTCTCCAGGAGATTTCCGGACAGATTTTTTGATGTGGGAATCGCAGAGGAACATGCGGTGAGTTTTGCGGCGGGTCTGGCTCTTGGCGGCCTGGTTCCTGTTGTTGCCATCTATTCATCTTTTCTGCAGCGTGCTGTAGATCAGATCCTGCATGATGTATGTATGCAGAAGCTTCATGTGATTTTTGCTGTTGACAGGGCAGGGCTTGTAGGCGCAGACGGGGAGACGCATCAGGGCTGCTTTGATCTGTCTTATTTGTCCATGATGCCGAATATGACTGTTGTGGCACCGAAGAATGACAGAGAACTGGAAGAGATGCTTGCATTTGCGGTAAGCTTTGACGGACCGATTGCAATCCGCTATCCGAGAGGCAGTGCGCATCAGGGGCTTCGGGAATATCAGGCACCTGTGGAATATGGCAGAAGTGAGATTATCCGCAAAGGAAAAAAAATCGCTGTGCTGGGAGTGGGAAGTATGATCCCGTCCTGCATGGAAATCTGTAAAGGACTGAAAGATGACGGCTATGATCCTACTTTTGTAAATGCCAGATTTGTGAAACCACTGGATGTGGATCTTCTTGATGAACTGGCAAAGGATCACAGTCTGTTTGTGACAGTAGAAGAGAATGTGAAAAGCGGCGGATACGGAGAGCATGTGTCTGCTTATATGGAAGCCTGTCATCCGGAAATAAGAGTGTTGTCGGCAGCTGTCTGGGATCGTTTCGTACCCCAGGGAAATGTAGAAAGCCTGCGCAGCCGGATTGGACTTGGAGTGGAAGACATCAGACAGGCAATAGAAGATAGTGAGGAATTAAGAGAGCAATGAAGAAACGTTTGGATATGCTTATGATGGAACGTGCCCTTGCACCATCCCGCGAGAAAGCAAAGGCATTCATCATGGCAGGCGATGTATATGTTGATGGTCAGAAAGAAGATAAGGCGGGAACCATGTTCCCGGAGACTGTAAAGATTGAGGTCAGAGGAAACACTCTTCCGTATGTAAGCCGCGGTGGGCTGAAACTTGAAAAAGCTATGAAAAACTTTGATGTCACATTGGATAGTAAGGTCTGTATGGATGTAGGTGCGTCCACCGGAGGGTTTACAGATTGTATGTTACAGAACGGGGCAGTAAAAGTTTATTCCATTGATGTAGGATATGGACAGCTTGACTGGAAGCTTCGTAACGATCCGCGTGTAGTCTGTATGGAGAAAACCAATATCCGCTATGTGGTACCGGAGGATTTGGGAGAACCGGCAGATTTTTCATCAATTGATGTGTCCTTTATTTCTCTTACAAAAGTACTGCTTCCTGTAAGAAATCTCCTTACAGATGAGGGTGAGATCGTATGTCTGATCAAGCCGCAGTTTGAGGCGGGGAGAGAGAAAGTCGGAAAGAAGGGGGTTGTAAGAGATCCTGCTGTTCATCAGGAAGTGATCGAAAAAGTGCGCGATTATGCCATGAGTATTTTTATGGAGCCATGTCATCTTTCTTTTTCGCCAATTAAAGGACCGGAAGGAAATATCGAATATCTTCTTCATCTGAAAAAACATCCGGAAGGTACCGGGGTTACCGACAGCCTGAAGGTATCTGTAGAAGCTGTTGTGGCAGAGGCTCATGGACAGTTGGATTAAAAAGGCTGAGTCAGGAAGAAACTATGGACAGGTTTTATATTATTACAAACAGTGACAAGGATAAAAAACTTGAAATCACAGAAAAAATCGCAGATTATCTGAAAACACATCACAAAAACTGTGAAGTACAGCAGGCAGAAAGGAAACATGAGGGTTCCTTTCATTATACAGATCCTGATAAGGTTCCGGACGATACACAGTGTATTATTGTTCTGGGAGGAGATGGCACACTTCTTCAGGCAGCAAGGGATGTGGTGCATAAGGAAATTCCTCTTCTTGGAATCAATCTGGGAAATCTGGGTTTTCTTGCAGAAGTGAATCAGACCTCTCTGTACAGTGCTCTGGATCAGCTAATGGCGGATGATTACGAGGTAGAAGAACGCATGATGCTGGAAGGAAGGGTGTACCGTGGCAGAAAACTGATCGGACAAGATATTGCATTGAATGACATTGTGATCGGCAGAGACGGTCATCTCCGCGTGGTCCGGTTTAAGAATTATGTAAATGATGTTTATCTTAACTCTTATAATGCTGATGGAATTATTATTTCAACACCTACCGGATCTACCGGATACAGTCTGTCAGCGGGAGGACCTATTGTATCGCCCAATGCCGCCATGACGATCATGACTCCCATAGCACCACACACACTGAATACAAGAAGCATTATTTTTCCTGCGCAGGATGTGATCACTGTAGAGATAGGAAAAGGAAGACACTGTGACTGTGAAAAGGGAATCGCATCTTTTGACGGAGATACATTTATCCCCATGGTCACCGGTGACTGTATTCAGATCCGGCAGGCAGATGTAAAGACAAAGATTCTGAAGCTGAACCATTTAAGTTTTGTTGAGGTATTGCGCCGGAAGATGAGAGACAGCTGATCAGCAGGAGGAAATAAGGTGAAAGTTGCGAGACATGAGAAAATTATTGAACTGATTCATCAGTATGATATTGATACACAGGAAGAGCTGGCCTCCAGACTTAATGAGGCAGGATTTAAGGTGACACAGGCGACTGTATCCAGAGATATTCGTGCTCTCAAGCTGACAAAAGTGGCAGGAAAGGACGGAAAGTCTCGTTATGCAATTATTAATAATGAATCAGGAAGTCTTGGAGAAAAATATACAAGAGTACTGGAAGATACCCTGCTTTCTATTGATGTGGGACAGAATATCATTGTGATCAAAACCGTTTCCGGAATGGCCATGGGCGTGGCAGCAGCCCTGGATGCGTTGAAATGGCCGGAAATACTGGGATGTATTGCAGGTGATGATACTATTATGTGTGCTGCAAAGACTGCAGACATGGCACTGGGAGCAGCAGAGAAACTGAGAAGTTTTGTCAGATTGAATAAGTGATCCCACGAGTAACTGCTCAATACCTTTGCAGTTACAATCCTAAACTTTTAACATTACAAATGACTTGATTATGGAGGCAATAAATGTTAGCTCATCTGCATGTGAAAAATCTTGCACTGATAGAAGAAATAGAAGTGGAATTTGGTCCCGGACTGAATATCCTGACCGGTGAGACCGGAGCAGGTAAATCTATCCTTCTGGGGTCTATGCAGCTGATCCTGGGTGCAAAAACTTCTAAAAATATGATAAGGGAAAATGCATCCTATGCACTTGTGGAGCTGCTTTTTCAGGTAGAAAACGAGAAAGCGTTGGAGACACTGAAAGCACTGGATATCTGTCCGGAAGATGGACAGGTACTTCTGTCCAGAAAAATCATGGATGGAAGAAGCATCAACAAGATTAATGGAGAGACAAGTACTGTAGGTCAGATGAAGGCCGCTGCTGCATGCCTTTTGGATATCCATGGACAGCACGAGCATCAGTCACTTCTGTATCAGGATAAGCAGCTTGCAATCCTGGATGCATATGGAAAAAGAAAAAAATCCTTCCTGCAAAGGAGAAAGTATCTCTGGCATACAAAGAATACAGCAAATGCAAAACAGAACTTGGTTCCATGAATATGAATGAGGAGCAGAGGAATCGTGAGCTGGCTTTTCTGGAGTTTGAGATCAAAGAAATCGAGAAAGCAAATCTGCAGCCGGGAGAGGATGAGGAACTGGAAGCCCGGTACAGAAAAATGAGCAATGCAAAACTCATCGTTGACTCCCTGCAGCTTGTACATAATCTCACAGGCTATGAAAGCAAGGAAGGCGCCGGAGAGACTGTCGGAGAGGCATTAAAGGAATTCTCTCATGTAACACAGTATGATCCGGAGCTTACACCTCTTGCAGAGACACTTACTTCTGTAGACGGTCTTCTGAATGATTTTAACAGAGAATTATCCGCTTATCTGGACGAGCTGACCTTTGATGAAGGAGAGTTTTATGAGACAGAGAGAAGACTGGATCTGATCAATGGACTGAAGGCAAAATATGGACGTACCATTGAGGAAATTTTCACATATCGCAAACTTCAGGAAGAAAAACTGGAAAAATTACATAAATATGAAGAAAATTTACAGGAATTAAAGGAGCGTCTCAGAGAACTGGAAAATATTCTTGAGAAAAAGTCGGATGAATTAGCAGAAATCCGTAAAGAATACAGTAAACAGCTTGAGCAGAAGATTATTCAGGGATTGAAGGATTTAAATTTCCTGGATGTGAATTTTGCCATTGATTTCCGGAAAAAGAAAAACTACACAGATAATGGAACCGATGATATCCAGTATCTCATTTCTACAAATCCCGGAGAAACTCTGAAGCCACTGGGACAGATCGTATCCGGCGGTGAGTTGTCTCGAATCATGCTTGCATTAAAGGCAATCCTTGCAGACAGAGATGAGATTGAGACATTGATCTTCGATGAGATCGATACTGGTATCAGTGGAAGAACTGCACAGAAAGTCTCTGAAAAGATGGCAGTGATCGGACAGCATCATCAGGTACTCTGCATCACGCATCTGCCGCAGATTGCAGCTATGGCAGACAGTCATTTTGAAATTGAAAAACATCTGCAGGGAACTGAGACTATTACCCAGATTCATGTGCTTAAAGAACATGATTCCATCCGCGAACTGGCAAGACTGTTAGGTGGTGCAGAAATTACACCTGCAGTTCTTGAGAATGCGAAAGAGATGAAAGAATTGGCACAGAAACAAAAAAATACAAGATTTAAATAAAATAATTGACCACATACTAAGAGAGGATAATCTTTGTGACGGATTGTTCTCTCTTATTTTTGTACCTTTCGGATTTGCTGTGATGGGAAGTGTTTTATGGCAATTTCACAGTTACAGAATTTCATAAATACAGAATGAAAGGATGTGCATAACAATGAACAAAAGAAAATACAGACTTTTTGTCATCTGTTGTCTTGTGCTGGATCTGTTGGTGATGCTGATATCAGGTTACAGATATCTGGACAGAAAGATACCTGACGAAATTCAGATTTCCAGAGGCAAAAAAACAGAAGATGTCACAGAAGTTTTGTCAACACCATTTGTTACATTTGAAGAAGCAGTTACTGTTTCGCAGGATGGAGGCTATATTCTGCCCTGTAAACTTTTGGGTTATATTCCATTTAAAGAAATAAAAGTGACACCTGCAGATGATCAGGAAATTTATGTCAGCGGAAGCACCATAGGAATTTATATGCAAACAGAAGGTGTTCTGGTGATTGACACCGGTGAAATTCAGAATCGGAATGGTGAGACAGAGGAGCCTGCGAGAAATATTATCAGACAGGGAGATTACATTATCTCATTTAACGGAGAAAAAATCTCTACAAAAAGAGAACTGATAGATGACATCTCAGAACTTGATGGCAGCGAAGTTACACTGGGGATAAGCCGCAAAGGAGAGAGTATTCCTGTATCTGTAACTCCTGTAAAAGACAAAAAAGGAGACTATAAACTTGGAATCTGGGTAAGAGATGACACGCAGGGGATAGGAACGCTTACCTACGTAGATCAGAATGGTAATTATGGTGCCCTTGGCCATGGAATCAGTGATATAGACACTGCTCAGCTTCTGAATATCCGAAACGGAGCTTTGTATAAAGCCCGGATTCTTGCGATTAATAAAGGAAGTAAAGGCAATCCCGGCGAACTTGCAGGATACATCTGCTATGATGACAGAAATATTCTTGGAACTATCGAAGCAAACAGCAGAAACGGAATTTATGGTCAGTTCACAGGGATTGCAGATGATGCGATCACTTTAAAGAAAATGCCGGCTGCGTATAAGCAGGAAGTGAAGATTGGAACAGCCACAATTCTCTGCAGTACAGATGGCGAGGTAAAAGAATATGATGCAGAGATCAGAAAAATAGATTTGAATCATGAAGATACCAACAAAAGTTTTGTGATAAAGGTGACAGATAAAGAACTTCTGGAAGCTACAGGAGGGATTGTACAGGGCTCAGCGGAAGCCCGGTTATCCAGAATGGAAAAATCATTGGTGCGGTAACTCATGTATTTGTTCAGGATGCTTCCAGCGGATATGGAATCTTTATTGAAAATATGCTGAAAAATACAGAAAGACTCTTTTTAATGGATGATCAGGATTAATGAAACAAAAATCTGATTATTGTCGAAATATATCAGATGCCTGTGAAAAATGAAAATAAAGAAAAAAGAATCACCAAAGCTGTCGACATAAAATAGGACAAATTTCTCTCTGTGTCTTGATTTTTCCGTAAGCATTCCTCTATAATATGTGATGAACCGAAAAAGAAAAGAGATTTATTGAAAAATGGGGGAGGAGTGAAATTTATGGAAAAATTAAAATGTGGCAATTGCAGATGATAATGAGAAAATGGTGGAAGTACTTGGTCAGATAATAGAAGAAGACAAAGATCTGGAACTTGTGGGAAAAGCGCATAACGGAGAAGAAATCTGTAATATTATACGTGAAAAGGAACCGGACGTTGTGGTTCTGGATATTATTATGCCGAAAATGGACGGACTGGCAGTAATGGAGAAATTTGCCAATGACAAAAGTCTCAAAAAGATCCCATCATTTATCGTAGTTTCGGCAGTCGGTCAGGAACGTATTACAGAAAATGCATTTAACTTAGGGGCAGATTATTATATCCTGAAGCCTTTCGATAATCAGATGCTGCTTAATCGTATCAAACATGTGCGCAGAGCCGGCGAGAGAAGAATACGTCAGATCGGGCGGCAGCCTGAAAGGACAGAAGACAATCCGGTACCTGTGAGAAATCTGGAAACAGACGTGACAAATATCATTCATGAGATTGGAGTGCCTGCACATATTAAAGGATATCAGTATCTGCGTGACGCCATCATCCTGTCAGTTAATGACATGGAGATGCTCAATTCCATTACCAAGATACTGTATCCTACGATTGCAAAGAAACATCAGACAACAGCCAGCAGAGTGGAACGGGCTATCAGACACGCCATTGAGGTTGCCTGGAGCAGAGGAAAAATGGACACAATAGATGAATTATTCGGTTACACAGTCAGTACAGGAAAAGGAAAACCCACAAATTCAGAATTTATTGCTCTGATTGCAGATAAAATCAGACTGGAATATAAAAATCGCTCTTTCCAATAGTCATAGTTTGGAGTATAATTATTCAATAAAGGCTACCAAGGAGGGTTTTTCG
>ENA-OQAJ01000458-OQAJ01000458.1-human-gut-metagenome-genome-assembly--contig:-NODE-458-length-12806-cov-5.851566_pt1 | contig 12806 bp, 15 predicted proteins | sample MGYA00242736_ERZ504529 | MGnify/ENA primary metagenome ERZ504529 (study PRJEB26092, sample SAMD00036275) | human gut metagenome | host: Homo sapiens | study: EMG produced TPA metagenomics assembly of...
TTCCGCCACTGGCGGCGCTCACCTTTGCAGCATCCAGTATTATCTGCGCTTTTGGCTTAGCATCTGCCGCACCTCGCTCGCCGTATCGGCACTTAGAATTATGCGGTATTGCCCTAAAAAGTAAAAGAATAAAATAAAAAAAGCCCCCGCCTGCCGGGCAGAACATTCTGCATCCGGCAGGTGGGGCTTTTGGTTGTTGCAAATAGATAAATGAAAATTTACTGCCTTTTCTGCATCCGCAGCAGGCTGTACGGCATCAAGGGCGTGGCACAGGGAATGGTATACTGCATCATCGGGTGCGGGGTGGCATCCACCGCTTCCCCTTCCGCGTTTTTGATCCATTCAGGGGTTACGGGCACGACCGAACCATCTGGCTGCAAAATTTCCAGCGAATCTCCCAGGCAGAACTTGCTGCGCTGGGTGCAATGGGCAACGCCGTCTTCCCACGAATCCACAGTGCCGATGAAATCCCAATCTCGCACATAAGTATGGCTGGGCGTCTGCAGGGCTTTCTCTTTGCCAAAATAGAAACCGGGTGAATAATGGCGGTGGCTGGTACGGTTCAGCTCATCCAGCACGGAATCCGGTAAATCAAACGTATCACTGGCGGGGTTTGCCAGGTACTGGTCCAGCGCTTTGCGGTAAGCGGCGGTAACGGACGCAACGTAATAGAACGTTTTTGGCGCGCCCCTCAATTTTCAGAGAATCCACACCAGCCTTGCAGATCAGGTCCAAAAACGGTGCGGTGCATAGGTCGTTGGCGTTCAGGATGTAGCTGCCGTCCTCATTTTCGCCAATGGGCATATACTGGCCGGGGCGGTTTTCTTCTACAAGATAGTATTTCCAGCGGCAGGGCTGGGCACATTCGCCGCGGTTGCCGCTGCGCCCGGTCATATAGCTGGAAAGCAGGCACCGACCAGAAACGCTCATGCACATGGCGCCGTGCACAAAGGCTTCCAGTTCCAGCTCCGGCGGGGTGTTATCGCGGATCTGGGCAATATCGGTCAGGGTCAGCTCGCGCGCCAGCACCACACGCTTGGCGCCCAGGTTGTAGGCCATGGTTGCAGCAGCATAATTGGTGATGCCTGCCTGGGTGGAAAAATGCACATCCACATCCGGAGCATACTGTTTGGCAAGGCTCAGTACGCCAAGGTCCGCAATGATAAAGGCATCCACCCCGGCTTCGGCCGCGTCCTTGATATACTGCGGCAGCTCGGAAAGCTCATCGTTGGTGGGCAGGTTGTTCAGGGTCAGGTATACTTTTTTGCCGCGAGCATGGGCAAAAATGCAGCCATCATGAAGCTCGCCAATGGTCAGGTTGACCGGTGCGGCGCGCATACCAAAGCGCGGCAGTGCGCAGTATACGGCATCGGCACCATACATGACGGCATATTTCAGGGCTTCAAGGCTGCCGGCAGGCGACAGCAGTTCCGGACAGGACAACATAAGATAACGGCTCCTTTGTTCAGTGAAGTTCAGCTTTTATCAGCCCCAACCGGCGATGATGCAGTTCTGATGGTGTTCGTCTGCCGTTTTGGCATAGAAATATTCGCCAGGGTGGTCGCCGTTCGGGTTGCCGGTAACAAAGAAATAATAGCCTTCGTCCAGATATTCCTGGTCGGGATTCAGCGCGGCGGCAATGGCATCAATACCGGGATTGGTGATGGCACCGGCGGGCAGGCCGCTGATGCGGTAGGTGTCGTAATGAGCAAGCACATCATCCGGAATAGCACCCTGTTCCGGCCAGCCGTAATAAGCGGCGGTGGGCGAATTCCACAGGTAGTTATTGTCGCTATCGTTCATGATATAGCTGCTGGCATTGGATTCCAGCTTATGCTCTGCCCACTGCGGGTCATCGGATTCCAAACGATTGTGGAAGCAGGCGGAAACTTGGCGTCTTCTGCGGGCATACCGGCTTCTTCCTGAATAAAGCTGGCCAGAATGACAACATCATTCATTGTGGTGCCCTTTTCGTTGATGGTATCCCACAGGTCGGAAGTTTTGGCGTCGAATTCCTTATAGAAGGTGTTGACGTAATTATAGACCGAGTCATCGGTGAAGAACTCGTAAGTGTCCGGGAACAGGTAGCCCTCGCACTTCATCAGGCGGCCTTCGGTATCCGGGATGGCATTCCAGAAATCATACTGGCTGAAATCGGAACCATCCTCGCCGTTGGCGCAGGCAAGGAAATCATCCACCGAGCACAAGCCATTTTCTTCCATCTTCTGGGCAATAGCAACGGCTGTGTAGCCTCGGGGAATGTGATGGTAATGGTCTTGCGCTTGACCTGCTGCACACTGAGGGTTTTCAGGATCGTGTTATAATCCATGCCGGAGCGCAGGGTAAAATCGCCATATTGCAAACCGGAAGCGCGGCCGCTGTATTTGGCATACAGCTTGAACAGCCAGTCATACTGGATGACGCCATCCTCTTTCAAAACGTTTTGTGATGTCTGCAACAGTGGAACCCTGTTCAATGGTAACGGTCTGCTCCGGGCCGAGTTCGCCGTTGCCGGCAACTTCGCCGTAGAACTGGAACACTTTCCAGCCGCCGATGCCGACGATAGCCAAAATGACAACAAGAACCACAAGCCCAATGGGAAAACGGCGGCGGACGGGTTCATCATCGTCATCCTCTGCGTACTCGTCTGGACCTTCGGCGTCTTCGTACAGGTCCTGCGGGTCAGGATCAGGCTGTACCGGGCGCTTTGGTGCGGGGGCTGGCGCAGCATGATAAACCTGGCGCGACTGCGAGCCCTTGTCCTGGGAATCACCACGATTGATTTTCATTCCAAATCTCCTTTACCAGGCAGCAGAACTGCCCTGTTTCACGTATGCACGGTCTTACAGCAACAGGCGGAAATAAACGTCCGTAACGGGGAACGGCTGCCCAAGGTAACAAATCATGCCGTAACCACAGCGCTTACCCTCGCCCAGGTACAAAAACTGATTTTCCGCCAGCAGCAGCCGTGCTTTGGTCAGACCGGTATGTTCCCGCGCGGCCTGCAGCAGAATATCAGCCGAATGGTCGTTATCGGCCTGCAGCTCCATAAAAAGCAGCTCGTCCTTTTCCTGGCAATAGAGGCCGTAACCGCGCTGGTTGGAAACAATGGTCATACCGCGGCGGTAGAGCCGGGTGATCATGGTGTTCATGCTGCTTTCCGGCAGGGCGATGCAGGCGGGCTGGTAGCGCATGCGGGTGTCGATCAATTTGCGGACTGTCAGGTTATCAAACTCTGCTCGTGCCCACAAATTGTGTTCAATGGGCTTGCGGATGATGCGCAGCGGGAAGCGCCCCTGAAAATTCAGCTGGGAAAACGCTTTTGCGGCCCGCGTGCTTTGCGGTGCCGCCACAGCGAAATCACACCCTTTGGCGGAAAAGGCGCGCAGGCAGGTTGCCAGCAGTTTGGGCATCAGCCCGCGCCCCTGCAGGGACGGGTCCGTTGCCATGCAGCAGAGCCATACGCCGTGGTGGTGCCCGCATTCCACTGGAACCGCACCAATCATGGCGGCCGGGATGGGCTTTGCACCGGGGGCCGGGTCCCGGGCAAGGATCAGGATATTATCCAACCCCACAATTCCACAAAGCCAGTCCAAAGCATCCTGGCGGGTTCCGCCATACGTTTTGCGGCGGAACGCAACCATCTGCTCCAAATCAGCTTCCGTTGCTTTGCAAAGCATGTTCTACCCCCTCCTTGCCGTATTCAACGTGTGGGCTTTTGCTGCCAACGGGTTTAGCTAAAAATCCGCTCCAGGTATGCCATCACTTCGGACTGAATATCCTCCGGCGTGCGGATGGTTTTCTGGCCGTCTACCGTTGTGGTACACTCAATGCGGTGCCAGCCCAGCTTGCGTGCGCAGTATTCAGCGGCGGCGCGGGAACGGGCCAGGTATTCGGTATCGCGTTCCTGAATATCTTTTTTGCTTTCATCGCCGTGGTAGCGCTGCGCAATCAGGCGCTGGCTGACATCGGGATCAACCGCAAGGTATACAACCGCATCCGGCGCAGGCAGGCCGAGCTTTTTGTACTCGAACTCAAACAGCCACTCCAGAAAACCATCCCAGTGCATCGGCGGCAGTTTGGAACATTGGTGAACAGCGTTGGAGGTGGTGTAACGGTCAGAGATGATTAGCCCATTCTGGCGGTAGACATTGCCCCACTTGGTTTTGTAGCTGGCAAAGCGGTCAACAGCATAAAACGTTGAAGCTGCATAAGCGTTCACGTCATCCGGGCGCTGGCCGAACTCACCGGAAAGATACATCTTGACCAGTGCGGAGGACGGACTGTCATAATCTGGGAAGCTGATTTTCAGCGGGTCATACCCTTTGCTATGCAAATTCTGGCAGGCAAGTTCTGCCTGTGTGCCCTTGCCGGAACCATCCAGGCCTTCAAAAATAATCAGTTTACCCATGGTTTTCAGCCTCCTGTTTCAGTGTTGCATATTTATCACGCACGGCGTTCTGCTTGCCGCAGCACATACCGCCCTCCGGGCAGGGACCCGCCAGGCAGCGGGGACCAGCTGCGGCAAAAACATGCGGCGCAAGCGGGTATACAAGGCGCAGCATTTCATCGGCAACGGCGCGGATCTCCCACTGGGCACGGTTGCAGCAGCGCAGGTTGAAAAAGTTGTTCAGGCTGCGGCAGTTCATGGTCATTACCATTTTTGTCTCGCAGGCGTTGGGCAATACAAAGCGGGCGTCCTCGTTTGCCATTTTGCTGGCTTTGGCGCGGGCGGTCTTTTCCGGCATGCCCTGCTCCATCAAGGTGTGGGTATGCTTTTCTTCCAGTGCTTTGACCAGCTCCAGGTAGTGTTTGGCATCGGCGTTCATTGCATCAATAAAAGCCGCTTTAGCCGCAGGGTCAGCCTCAATTTCCGGGGGAATCACATAACGGAAATCTTCCAGCCGCACATAGCGCTGGCTCTGCACACTGAAACTTGCAATGCGGTGGCGGGTGACCTGTGCCAGAAAGGTGCGGGAAACGCCCTCAATGCCAAAGGTAAAGCTGGCATGTTCAATGGGGCTGGCGTGGCCGAAGTCATTCAGCTTTTGCAAAAAGGCTGCGGTCTTTTCCGGTGTTAGGCCATCCAGCAGGGTTTCGATATGTGCATCAGAATAGCACAGCTTGGCGGCTGCGGCAATGGTCTTTTCGGGGTCATTGGTGTGGGCGATCAATGTTACAAGCATGGGCCCGTTCCCTCTTTTCCTTTTTTATCAGTGGTTTATTCTTCGCTGGTCAGCTTGGTCAGCGGGGCGTAATTGGCCATTGTTTTTTTGATGCCAACGCGGTCAAACTGGATTTCTACAATACAGTCCCCCGCAACCGGCGTTACTTTCAGCACCTTGCCGCGGCCAAACACCTTGTGGTCCACAAGTCCCCGGCTGCAAAGTTGGCGGCCTTTTTGCGTGCGGGTGCGGCGGGCGCAGTGGTAACGCCACCGCCCGCCGGAGCAACCGGAGCACCGGAATGATGGTTGACGCGGCTACTGCCATACCCGGCGCAAAGCTACTGCTTGGACCGTGTGGCGGCCGCCGGGGTAGTTCGGGCTTTCGTGCCCGCCGGAAGCAAACCCACTTTGGAAGCCGCCGGCATACTTGCTGCCAAAGCCGCCGCGGTTGTATTCACTGTTCAGATACCCGCGGGAAGCCCCGGAGTATCCGCTGCGCCCGCCGGGAACATTGGTGCTGTAGCTGCCGTACCCGGCGCCAAAACCGCCGCTGTAAGCAAGCTCTGGGCTTTCGGTTTCGTCCATCACATTGGGGTCAATCTCATCCAAAAAGCAGGAAGGCGGGTTGCGGCGCGTCTGGCCGAAAATCATACGGCTGCGGGAGGAAGAAAGATACAGCTCTTTCTTGGCACGGGTAATACCGACATAGCACAGGCGGCGTTCCTCTTCCATTTCTTCCTCGCTGTAGCGAGCAAGGTCACCGGGGAAAACGCCATCCTCCATACCAATGATAAACACATACGGGAATTCAAGGCCCTTGGCGCTGTGCATCGTCATCAGGGTAACGGAATCAGCATCTTCATCATAGGAATCAAGGTCTGCAATCAGGGCAACTTCTTCCAAGAAACCGGAAAGGGTTGCGTCTTCCCCGTTCTGCTCCGCATAAGTCTTTACGGAAGAAATCAACTGGCCCAAGTTTTCCAGCCGGGTCTCGCCCTCTTCTTTCTGCGCTTTCAGCATGGCTTCGTATCCGGTCTTGCGGATCACTTCACCGGCAAATTCATCCAGCGGAAGGGTGACGGAAAGATCACACAGTTCACGGTACATGGAGTAAAACGCGTTCAGCGCGCTGGCGGCACGGCCCAGTGCGGGATAAGAAGAAGCCTCCCGGATGATCTCCATCATCGGCACGCCGTTGGCGGCGGCCAGTTCCCCGATCTTATCAATGGTGGTGGCACCAATCTTTCGTGCAGGTTCATTGATGATGCGGCGCAGGCGCACGTCGTCCCGCGGGTTGACCACAACGGCCATGTAAGAGTTGATATCCTTGACTTCCTTGCGGTCAAAGAAGCGTTGGCCACCCACAATGCGGTACGGGATACCGGCACGGGCAAAATAAGTTTCGATGGGGTTGGACTGCGCATTCATGCGGTACAAAACGGCATGGTCTTTTAAGGAAGCACCATTTTTCAGGTTCTGGCCAATAACTTCGGCCACATGGCTGGCCTCATCCTGTTCCGAAGCCGCCGTATAATGGTGAACTTTGTCACCATCGCCGTTCTGGGTCCACAGGGTCTTGCCCTTGCGGCCGTTGTTGTTCTTGATGACGCTATTGGCCGCATTCAGAATGTTGGAGGTGGAACGGTAGTTCTGCTCCAGGCGGATGGTTTTGGCCCCGGCAAAAACTTTTTCAAAGTTCAGGATATTTTCAATGGTAGCACCGCGGAACTTATAAATGCTCTGATCGTCATCGCCAACAACGCATACATTGTTGGAACCACCGGCCAGCAGGCGCACCAGGTGGAACTGGGCCACGCTGGTATCCTGGTATTCGTCCACCACGACATAGCGGAACTTCTGCTGGTAGTATTCCCGCGCTTCGGCATCGGTTTTCAGCATCTGCACGGTATGGAAAATCAGATCGTCAAAGTCCATGGCACCAGCCGTGCGCAGCCGGTTGGAATAGGCGGTATAGATTTTGGAAATCAGAGCAGCCTTGGTATCGCGCGGCGCTTCGGCGGCGACATCTTTGGCGGAAAGAAGTTTATCTTTGTAACCGCTGATCTGGGAGATGGCTGATTTGACCGGCAGGAACTTGTCATCAATCATCAGTTCTTTGTAGATCTGCTTGATGACACGCTGCTGGTCGTCGGAATCGTAAATCGTAAAGCTTTTGGGGAAGCCAATGCGTTCGGCATCGCGGCGCAGGATCCGTACACAGGCAGAGTGGAAAGTGGAGGCAAATACATCCCCGCCCATGGTATCGCCCAGCATGCTTTCAGGCGTTCTTTCAGCTCTCCGGCAGCTTTATTGGTAAAGGTAATGGCCAGCACATTCCACGGGCGGGCCGGGGCAACGCTCATCAGCGGCATCAGGGACTGCGGAACCGGCTGGCCGCACATGATGGCGGTGCGCAGCTGCTCCAGATCACTCTGCGCAACCGGGCGGCTGACCTCTTTGGAGCCATAGGCGCGGCCAAAACGGATGATATTGGCAATGCGGTTGACCAGAACGGTGGTTTTGCCGGAGCCTGCACCTGCCAGGATCAGCAGCGGGCCTTCGGTGGTAAACACAGCCTGCTGCTGCACCGGGTTCAGCTTAGTAAAGCAGGAAGCGATATAGCGGTCCCGCAGGGCCAGAAATTCAGTGGTAATGGTATCGGGCATAATGAACCTGTCCTTATATTATATGGCAGAACCAGCCCGGAACCATGCAGGGCTGGGAATTTTGGCAAACGCTGTATAGTATAGCACACTTTTGCCAGATAGAAAAGTAGGCTGGCGGAGGTATCCGCAGAAAATCATACTTTTTACAACCTGCACAAAAGCTGCGCTTTAATTGGAAAACCTTCTGGGGATTGCAGCCGGTTATGCCACGCTCTGGGGGTGGCATCGCGGAAACCGGCTGTCAGGTATTGGCCCAGCGTTAAGCTGGCTGCGGTTCCGCGTGCCACACAGTTGATGGGGTCTGGTGCGATGGCAACATCCACATGCAGCTCCCCGGCAATATAACCAGCCAGGCCACGCAGCATGGAGCCGCCGCCAGTCAGCAGAATGCCGTTCTTGGCAACATCAGCGGCCAGTTCCGGCGGGGTGCTTTCCAATACATTGCGGGCAGTGGCGGCAATGCGGGCGGCCAGTTCCTGCACGGGCAGGTACAGGTCCCGCGTATAGACAAGGCGGCGGGCGGGCAGGTTGGTCTCCCAGGAATGGCCACGGATCTCCATTACGCCCTCAAACTCGCTTTTGGTGCAGCAGGCAACCTGCTTTTTCAGCGCTTCGGCGGTTAGAGGGCCGATGGCAATGTTGAATTTTTCCTGAACATACTGGGCAATGCACTGGTCAAAAGCGTTGCCGGCGACCGGCAGGCTGGCGGCGCGCACCCGCCCACCCATGCTGATCACGGCGATATCCGTGGAGCCGCCGCCGATATCAATCACCATGCAGCCCATGGGTTTGCGGATATCCAGCCCTGCGCCAAGGGCGGCGGCGACAGGCTCATCCACAAGGAAAACCTGCCGTGCCCCGCTGCCATGACGGCTTCTACCACGCGTCAGCTTCAATGCCGGTAATGGCTGCCGGAACGCAGACCGATACGCGCGGCTTGATGATGCGCGAACGGCATACCTCATTGATAAACCGCACGATTAGTTCGTTTGTCATGCGGTGGTCCTGAATAATACCGTCCCGCAAGCGGATGATATCAATATAAGAAGGCACACGCCCCACCATGCGCAGGGCTTTGTCCCCCACTGCCAGAATGGTGCTGCTGCGGGTATCAACAGCACCAATGCTGGGCTGATGGAACACAACTCCCTGTTCCTGTGTGGCAATGATAATGGAAGTTGTGCCAAGATCAAGGCCGATATCATATTGCTTCATGTTTATCTGGTACTCCTTGCTGCCAGAAGCAGCACTTTGTTATCTATTGTGAATTGCCATCAACCATCCGGCAGATAAAAGTTATTTGCTTTCTTTTGGTGTTCCGGCGGCACCGTGGCTTTTGGGCATCAGTTCCGTCGCTGCAACACACACGCCGTCCACACTCACAGCGCCACCCTCCAATAGCGCTTTGGCGCAGGCAGAGATGGTGGCACCAGTGGTGATCACATCATCCAGCAACAGCAGCCGCATTCCGGAAAGGTCAACCCCAGTACGGCAGGCGTAAGCATCCTTGACATTGGCAAAGCGCTTTTGCTGGTCCAGCGATTTTTGCGGTAAAACCTGCCGGGTCAGGCACAGTGGCTGGATGACCGGAATGTGCAGGATGCGCCCAAGGCGCTGCGCTAGCAAAAGGGGCATATTTTCCGCGCGGTTCTTCTTTCCGCGCGGCGGTACCGGAACAATGGCGCTGTACAGCGAAATGCCGGATAGATTCTCGTATACCGGGCGGTGCCCTGGGGTACGGGCGGGCTGTGCGCCAAAAATCAGCACAGCCATCAAATCCGCCAGTTCTCGCGCATACCAGGGGTTGCCGTTCTCCTTGCAAAGCAGGATAGCATGGCGCACGCTGTCTGCATAGTAAAAGGCAGCTGCGCAGGTGTTGACAGCGTAAAAGGCGTGCTCCGTTACAGGCAGACGCGGTGGAAGATGCCGCAGACGCTCGGCTTCCGGTATACAGGAACGGCACACGGCGGCTTTCCAGGCGCTTTGCTCAAGTACCGTGCCGCACAGCGGGCAGTGCCGCGGATAGGCAAGGGCCAGCAGCGGTTCCAGAGCCGTTCGCCCACGGTCCAGCCAATCCAGAGATATACGTTTTCTCTGTTTCATCTGCGTTTTTCAGCCGGAGTGACTGCCTCGCGCAGCAGGTAGCGCAGCCCGCTGTAACGCATGTTCTGGCGCACATTATCCACCATGGCCTGCTCGGTGCGCCGGGTTCCCGCCAGAATGCACAGGCGGCGCGCGCGGGTAACCCCGGTGTACAACAAGTTGCGGTAACAAAGGCGCGCGGGTACATCTGCCACAGGCATAATGACGGCCGGAAATTCAGAACCCTGGCTTTTGTGCACTGTTACAGCGTAAGCGGGTTCCAGCTCGGCAAGCTGGTCAGCACCGTAAATATACTTTCGGTCATCCATCTGTACCGTCACAGCACGGCTTTCGGGGTCAACGGCAGTAATAATACCCATATCCCCGTTATAGGCACCCACACCGGCTTCGGCACCGTCCCGCTCATAGGGAATGTCATAATCGTTTTTGATCTGCATTACCTTGTCGCCACAGCGCAGCACACGGCCGCTTTGCTCCCAAATGATCTGCGGCTTATCCGGTGCAGGCGGGTTCAAAATGGCCTGCAGGCGGCGGTTCAGTTCTACGCTCCCGGTGGGGCCAACCTTGGTGGGGCAAAGCACCTGGATGTCCCGCACGGGGTCATAGCCATAACTTTTGGGCAGCCGGGTACTGACCAGGTCGCAGATCAGCCTCTGGCAGGCAAGACCGGTGGATTCGATCATGAAAAAGTCATCATCCCGCCCGCCTTTTATGGGCATCTGCCCTTCCACAATGCGGTGGGCGTTCTGTACAATCATGCTTTTCTGCGCCTGGCGGAAGATCTCATTCAGCCGTACGGTGGGCAGAACGTCTGCCTGCAAGATCTCCCCCAGCACACTGCCGGGGCCAACGCTGGGCAGCTGGTCGGCATCACCTACCATAATAATGCGGCAGTGGTAACGCGCGGCGGCCAACAACGCCTGGAACAGCTTGGCATCTACCATACTCATCTCATCCAGAATGATAACGTCAAACGGGAGAAGATTCTTTTCATTATGAATAAAACGCACGCTGCCGGTAGAATAGTCCACTTCCAGCAATCGGTGGATGGTGGAAGCGCTGTGGCCGGTCAGCTCGGTCAGCCGCTTGGCGGCGCGGCCGGTGGGGGCACACAGGGCAACCCGGTCATAAATACCTTCATACAAATTCAGAATCGCTTTGACCGTTGTGGTTTTGCCGGTACCGGGACCGCCGGTCAAAACCATTACGCGGGAAGAGAGTGCTAAGCGGATTGCTTCCCGCTGCAAAGGGGCATATTCAAAACCTTGGGTCAATTCCAAAACGCGGATATCGCTTTCCAGCGTTTTGGGGCTTTCTGTCGGGAATGTGGCAAGCTCCCCCAGCCGCGCAGCAATATCCTGCTCTGCGCTGAGCAGATCTGGCAGGTAAATATATTTCGTTCCGTCAAAGGTGCAGGCGCGCATTTCGTCATGCTCCAACAGGCTTTGCAGCCCGGCCTTTACGGCATCCGGCTCCACCCGAATAAAGCGCGCAGTGCTTTCGATCAGCTTATCTGCGGGCAGGCAGGTGTGGCCGTTGTTGGCGTTGTGGCGCAAAGCGTACAAAAGCCCGGCGGCAATGCGCAGGTCGCTGCCCTGTCCTACCTGCAGCTGGGCGGCGATACCATCGACCTGGCTGAATTTCAGGTTCAGCGGCTCCCCGCACAGCATGTAGGGGTTCTTTTTCAGTGCTTCTACCGTGGCGGGGCCAAACGCGCGGTAGGCTGTAACAGCCATCTGGGCGGAAAGCCCAAACTTGGCCATCCAGGCAACCACTTCCCGCACACCGTACATACGTCGGAACTCGTTGGAGATGGCGGCGGCCTTTTGCGGGGTGATACCTTTTAGCTCACAGAGTTTGTCCGGCGTTTCGGAGATGACGTTCAATGTATGCGCCCCAAATTTTTGCCACAATCTTTTTTGCTGTGGAAGGCCCGATATAGGGCAATACCCCACTGGAAAGGTAGCTCAGCAAAGCCGCGGTATCCTGCGGCAGGCTGGCCTCACAGGTTTCGGCACGGAACTGTTCGCCATAGCTGGGGTGGTTGACCATATAGCCATACGCCGTAATGGACATACCGTTATCCACGCTGCCCACGTTGCCTGCCACCACAATATCGGTGCCACCGGCATCCACTTCAAACACGGCATAACCGGTATCCGGGTTTTCGTATATCACATGCTCAACAACGCCCTCTAATTTGAGCATCTCAGCAGTTTGTGCTGCACTATTTGTCTGTAAAGTATCCGTGCTTGCCACCTCCTTCCGGGTGCAAATGGGGTAAAAACCGTTCAATACACAATTTTTTTATTTTATATTATAGCCTATTTGTATCTCTTTGGCAATTTTTTTGACAACTTCCCCTTGTAGCTGATATAATAAATGTCCTTTTGCGGTTTTGAAGTGAGTGCAAAAAGAAGGCGCTGGGCAAGGAGGCGAAGCTGAAATAAAATTGCATGGATCGAATTTTCTGGCAGCGGCAAGTCCACAGTGCGCGGACGCTGAGGTAGGAATACGCGGTGTAAATGCCTTGCAGCTTGACTGCGTACAGCATATACTGGGCAGGCAGGTACGCCCGCTGGAAGAAAAGCGGACAGCCGTACCCGCAGGCAAACTGAAAAAATCGCCAGGTTTTTGCGCAGTGCCCGAGGAAGTGCGTGTGATCAAAAAAGCAGGGAGAATTGGATGAATTTTACCGGGAAACGGGAATGCGGACAGAGCAGACTTTGCAGCAAAAGCGTTAAGGCAACACCGCACAATTCCCGCCTAGCGGCTTAAGCACCGCTTCGGCGGCTGCGGCACGGCATCTGCGTTGCCAAAATGCTCGATAAGACATCCAGTATTATCTGCGCTTTTGGCTTAGCATCTGC
>ENA-OQAJ01000459-OQAJ01000459.1-human-gut-metagenome-genome-assembly--contig:-NODE-459-length-12788-cov-1.938078_pt1 | contig 12788 bp, 19 predicted proteins | sample MGYA00242736_ERZ504529 | MGnify/ENA primary metagenome ERZ504529 (study PRJEB26092, sample SAMD00036275) | human gut metagenome | host: Homo sapiens | study: EMG produced TPA metagenomics assembly of...
CCTACTGCTATTTCCGGCGCGGAAAGACCTACCGCCTTTTGGCCAGCCTGGACGAGGCACCGGGCTATACGATTTTTTCCTATGACAGCCGCGCCGCACAGCTGCGCATTGAGCGCGACTGCGCCGGGGTACAGCATACCGGCGGCAGCTTCCCTGCGTTTTCCCTCTTTTTTGCCGAGGGCACCGAGGACGAGGTATTTGACGCATGGTTTGCGGCGCTGGGCTGCCGCCCCCCGCACCACGCGCAGGCTGACCGGGTATTCCAGCTGGTATAACCGCTACCAGAACATTGATGAGGCCTCGATCCAGGAAGACCTCAACGGCTGCAAAACGCTTTTCCGCGCAGGGGATCTCTTTCAGATCGACGATGGATGGGAGCGCAAGGTAGGAGACTGGCTGGAGCCTGACCCTGCCAAATTCCCCAACGGGCTGCGTCCGCTGGCAGATGCAGCGCATGAAAGCGGCTTTCTGGCAGGACTCTGGCTGGCACCGTTCGTCTGCGAAAAGGAATCCCTGCTCTGCAAAGATCACCCGGACTGGCTGCTGCAGGCGGACGGTCAGCCCTGGTGCTGCGGTTGCAACTGGAGCAGCTTTTATGCGCTGGACATCGACCACCCGGAGGTACAGACCTACCTCAAGCAGGTCTTTGACCGCGTCCTGCAGGATTGGGGCTTTGACCTTGTTAAGCTGGACTTTCTCTACGGCGCAGCACCGTTCGGCACGCCCGGGAATCCCGCGCAGGACGGATGCAGCGCGCCATGGCACTGCTGCGCTCATGGTGCGGCGACAAGCTGATCCTCGGCTGCGGTGTGCCGGTCATGCCTGCCTTTGGCATCGTTGACTACTGCCGCATTGGGTGTGATGTAGGGCTGGACTGGGACGATGTGTGGTATATGCGGCTTTTCCACCGCGAGCGGGTCTCCACAAAGCAGTCCATCGGCAACACGATTTTCCGCCGCCAGCTCAACGGGCGTGCTTACGGCAGCGACCCCGATGTATTCTTCCTGCGCGAGGAAAACTGCAAGCTGACCCTACAGCAAAAGCAGACCCTGGCCCGGGTCAATGCGCTGTTCAGCGGCATCCTGCTCACCTCCGATATGCCCAGTCGCTATACGGATGAGATGCGCCGCCAATACAACGCTGCGGGAATTGACCGACCACGCCGAAAATTGCACCGTGGATGCAGACGACGGTCTGACCGTACACTACACCCTGCACGGACAGCAGCAAGCGTTCAAAGTTTTCTGAGCGTTCAGCCTTCTGCAAATTACCACAATTTTTTTTGCGGCGGATGATGGAATTGCAAACACATAAACGCCTCCCTACCCCCTATTGACATTTGGGTGTCAGACTGTTATTATAAGACCGAAATATCGTAGAATTGTTGCCGGTGTGCCGTTTTGGCTGCAGGCAGCAATTTTACAGTCCAATGGTTAGTGTTAACTAACTTGCATAAACAAGCAACAATTAGCATACGTAAACCAAAAAAGCCGGGGATTCCGGCTATGAGGCCATGACAATAGGAGGAGGGTAACCTTGACGGAAACTTTTTGGGGGATTCTGATCCCCTTTTTGGGTACATCGCTGGGCGCAGCATGCGTATTTTTTTATGCGGCGCGCTCTGGGTGATCTGGTGCAGCGCTCACTTGCAGGCTTTGCGCCGGTGTGATGGTGGCGGCATCGGTCTGGAGCCTGCTGATCCCGGCAATCGAACAGTCTGAGAAGTTGGGGCGGTTCGCCTTTTTTCCGGCGTTTTTGCCGGATTTTGGTTCGGCGTGCTGTTTTTGCTTGCCCTGGATCATCTGATTCCCCACCTGCATGTCGGCAGTGAGGAGGCTGAGGGGCCAAAAAAGCAGGCTGGGCCGCACTACGATGATGGTGCTGGCAGTGACCCTGCACAACATCCCGGAGGGCATGGCAGTCGGTGTGATGTACGCCGCTTCTCGCAGGCAGCGCACAGATCACCGCGGCGAGCGCGCTGGCCCTGTCCCTCGGCATAGCATCCAGAATTTCCCGAGCGCCATCATCTCGATGCCCCTGCGCGCCGAAGGGGAGAGCAAGGGCAGGGCCTTTGCAGGCGGTGTGCTTTCGGGCGTGGTTGAGCCAATCGGCGCAGTGGTGACGATTTTGGCCGCGCAGCTTGTGATACCGGCATTGCCTTACCTTTTGAGCTTTGCTGCGGGCGCGATGCTCTATGTCGTGGTGGAAGAGCTGATTCCCGAAATGTCACAGGGACGGCACTCTAACCTTGGCACAGTATTCTTTGCTGTCGGCTTCAGTGTGATGATGGTACTGGATGTGGCACTGGGGTAACAGGAGCCTTACAACGCAGAAAATGCAAACAGCTTCACCCGGCTCGACACAAAGTCAGTCAGAAAAGGTCCAGCATGGTATCCAGATACAACTCCTCGCGGACAGCCAGCTGATATTCCGGCCTGGTCAGGTAGTGAAGCAAAAATTCAAGAATCAGCGCACTGCCAAGGCCGCGCCCCCTCGATCTTGAATTGGGTGAAGCCCCTCGGCAGGTAGGTATCCCGGATGGCCTTGATGCCGATAAAGCCGGGGTTCGCCATCGCCCGGGAGAAGCGATACCCGCCCGCTGCGCCGGGGGCGCTGCAGTAATGCTCCGGGCCGGGCAGACCCAGATTTTTGCGGCTGACGGCCTCATAGCAGGCTCTGCGTTCCGTGCATCCGAACCAGCAGCACTCATTGCAGAGGAACTCCACCTTGTCCTTCTGGGGACTGGGGCAGCGCTGCAAGTCGGTCAAATGCTCGGTTCAGCCGGAAATCCGGCACGACATAGCGAAACTCGGGCCGTGCCAGCTCCCGCTGCAAATCGTTGAAGTCTGTCAGCACTTTTGTGGTTGAGGATACAAGATACAGCGATGGATAGTTCTTTTTCAGGTACTGCGTCAGCAGCTCAGCATGAACGATGGCGCCGTTTTGCGGGTCATTTTGTTCCTGAAACAGTCGGCAGAGCGCATTGCAGTCCGGGTCTGTGAGATGCTCCGGGCGCAGTAGTGAATTGCTGAGTGTCAGCCGCGCCGAGATGCCGTATTCACGCGTCAACGCCAGCACCTCGCGTGGGGTGCGGTCACTGTACTCAACCCGTCCGCCCGCCCATAAGCAGTCAGACGGTGCGCCGTAGATCGAGCCGATGGCGCACCAGTCGTAAAAATACTCCCGATGCGCACGATAAAGCGGCAAAAAAACGCCGCATACAGGTCATAAAATTCAAACAGACCGGGCAGATGAAACAGGGCTGTGCCCTGGTGAGGTGTTTCCATAGCGGGGACCTTTCCTGGCCGTACAGGCGGCCCGATGGGATATATTTATTATACCAGCAATCCTGCCGGAATGCAAAGCGAAGCGCCGCGTCAGCCAAAACAACCGGTGCAGCGCTTTTTATCGGTTTTATAGGTAATGACCTTCGGCCTTTTGTGCCAAATTCCGAAGGCAGTTGATGCAGCATAAACAGGTGTGGTACTGTATCCTCAATCGGCATTGGCCGAATGGAAGAAAAGAAAGATGCTTAATAATCATCTGCCGAACGGCAAAGCAGCTTTACAATCTTCGGTAAAAAAAGCGTGATGAACAACGATTTTGCAGAAGCCGCCAAAAAAATCCTTGCACTTTTTTGTACACTCTGCTATAATAACAGCATCACAGAACACGAACGGGACAAAGGGGTCGCGTACTTGTAAAAGTACAGCGGCCCCTTTCCGTTACGTACAAAGGCGTGCAGCACATCACCGTGCTGTGCGCCTTTTGCTTTGTATGAATATCAGAAAGAGGGGTCACACAATGAAAAAGCGTAATCGAGTTCTGGCACTTACCGTAGCAGCTGCAATGTCCGCCAGTCTGCTGGCAGGCTGCGGCTCCAGCGCACAGCAGGGCGGGGCCGCATCAAGTGAAGCTGCTTCCACCGACACCGCCGCATCTGTGCCGGACGGCGGTGAGGATAACATCATTCGCGTTGGCGTTGTCTGTTCCATGACCGGCGGATCCGCTATCTATGGCGAGGGCGCACAGAACGCCGTCGACATGGCAGTCGAGGAGATCAACGCGGGTGATTCCGGCTACAAAATAGAAATTGTCAACGGCGGCAAGGTCGCAGACGATGCTAAGGACGCCAAGCAGGCCATGAACGCCTACAACAAGGTCATGGCCGACTCGCCGGAGGCCATCGTGGGCAGCTTCTTCTTGTCGGTCACACTGCCCATGGCAGAACAGGCCTCCAAGGACGGCATGCTGCTGGCAACAGGTGCGACAAACGCCGATGTGACTTTAAAAGGCGATCTCTGACCGTGCCTACGTGCTGGAAACCGGCACCATCACGCTTTCCGGCGATGCGCAGGAGCTGCTGAAGCACTGGCCTATTATGACGGAAAAATCGGCACACCGGAGGAACTGACAGTTCCCTTCAATGATCGTGTGCATTTCTTCGGTGACGGTGTATACGACGCCACTGTCGGCGCAAACGGCAAGGTCTACCTGATGCAGAACCACCTTGACCGCTTTTACACCAGTGCCAGGGCATTGGATATCCACATCCCGATGCTGAAAGACGAGCTTGGCAGACTGCTGACCGACCTGCTGGCCAAAGTAGACGGTACAACGCATTTTTTTACTGGCAGGTCACCCGCGGCATCGAGACCCGCAACCACGTCTACGCCGAGGACCTGCCCGGCAAGCTGTAGGTGTCCATCCGCCAGAACCATTTGAACGACCCGGATGTGCCCATCAAGCTCAACACCGAGGAAGACACACGCTTTTATCACTGCAACATCAAGACGCTGAACTTGCTGCCCAGCGTTGCAGCGGTGCAGGTCTCCGCTGACGGGCAGCCCATTGTCATGCTGGCCGACCACCAGACCACGGGCGGCTATGCCAAAATTGCCACGGTGATTTCTGCCGACTTGCCCGCGCTGGCGCAGCTCCGCCCCGGGCAGCGAGCATGCTTTACCTTTGTGACGCCGTCCCGGGCCGTGCAGGCTGCCCGGCAGCAGGCGGCCCTGTGGCAGCGGGTAAGAGATCGCTTGTAAAAGAAGGTGCACGTTATGAACTATTCCGCATTTCCACCGGCTGAGATTCGGGCGTTGATCCGCGCGGGCAAGCTGGATGCCCCGACCACAGGCTGCTGCGACGGATACGCCCAGGGCAATCTGGTGGTCCTGCCAAAGGCGCTGGCGTGGGATTTCCTGCTGTTCTGCCAGCGCAACCCCAAGACCTGCCCGCTGCTGAAAGTGGCCGATGCCGGGGAGCGCAGCTTCTCCCCAATTTTGCCCCGGGCATCGATATTGCGCAGGACATCCCGCGCTACCGTATCTACCAAAACGGCGAATTGACCGAGGAAACCACCGATGTGGTGCGCTATTTCGAGGAACGGTCCGATTTGGTCAGCTTCCTCATCGGGTGTAGCTTCTCCTTTGAGTCGGCGCTGCTGGACGCGAACATCCCGGTGCGCCAGGTCGAGGAAGTTGCAGTATTTTGATCGTCGGCAGAAAGCAAGATGGGGGAATGAACCTATCGGAAGAAGGTAAAGCAGCGCTAAGCGGCAGGATCTGTCCTGCGCCCCTGCCGGGGCGCAGGAATTTTTGTCAATAAAAAAATGCCGTTGTATCGTGTGATACAACGGTTGAATAATTTGAATGCAGCCTTGATGTGTTTAGGCAGCGGATCCTGCGCGGAGAACGAGCCGACACCATAGAACGAAGGTTGTTTTTCATTCCGGCAAACGCCCGTACAGTTCCATTTCACTGTGCAGCTTTTTGGCCAGCCTTGTGTTAAAGACACCGGGTTCGGCACGCCAGCACCAGTTGCCGCCCAGAGTGGACGGCGTGTTCATGCGGGATCCATGCCCAAGGCCCAGCAGATCCTGTGCCTGCACGACAGCCAGATCGGCAGCACTGGACCAGATGCCGCGCATCATGCCCCAGTGATAGCCCTCTTTCTTCGTCAGATTCAGGTAGCGCACGGCGCACGCCACGTCCTCAGGGGCGGCGGTTTCCATCCAGCCGTTCACAGGCTCGTTGTCGTGGGTGCCTACATAGGCAATGCAGTTCTTGGAGTAGCTGTGGGGGCGGTAATCGCCGCCGTCACGGCTGTCAAAGGCAAATTCCAGCACTTTCATGCCGGGATAGCCGCATTGCTTCAGCAGGGCAGTGACATCTTCCGTCAGGAATCCCAAATCCTCGGCGATGATGCGCGGGCTGCCCAGCTTTTTCTTTATGGCAGCAAACAGCGCATAGCCGGGACCTTCGCGCCAGCGGCCGTTCCGGGCGGTTGCTTCCCCGTAGGGGATAGCATAATAGCCCGCAAATCCGCGGAAGTGGTCAATGCGAACCACATCATAGATGCTGCACATGTGTTTGATGCGCCGCCCCCACCATGCGTATCCGGTCTTGGCCATGGAGTCCCAGTCGAACAGCGGGTTGCCCCACAGCTGGCCTGTGGCGGAGAAGCCGTCCGGCGGGCAGCCTGCCACCTCTGTGGGCAGCAGGTTCTCGTCGAGCTGGAACTCCTGCGGGCAGCTCCACACATCGACGCTGTCCAGCGCCACATAGATGGGAAGGTCGCCGATGATGCAGATTTCCTGCCGGTTGGCGTAGTGCTTCAGCGCCTGCCACTGACTGTAGAACATAAACTGTACAGCCTGCCAGAACGCCACATCGTCGGCGTACTGCTGCCGGGCTGCTTCCAGGGCAGCGGCTCACGGCGCCGCAGCGGTTCTTCCCATTCCAACCAGCAGGCTCCGTTGTGGGCGTCCTTCAGCGCCATGAACAGCGCGTAGTCGGGCAGCCAGAAGTCGTTTCCTTCACAAAGACGGCGGTAGTCGGCACCGGGCTTTGCCAGCAGACGTTTTGGCTGCACAGCGCAGCACTGCGTAGCGCTTTTCGTACATGGCGCCGTAGTTGATGCAGTCGGGGGTGCATTCCCAGTCGATGGACGCATATTCCTCCGGCAGCAGCAGTCCCTGCTTTGCCAGATCGTCCAGATCGATAAAATACGGGTTGCCCGCAAAGTCGAGAACGACTGATAGGACTGTCGCCGTAGCTGGTGGGGCAGACGGGCAGAATCTGCCAGTATGCCTGCCCGGACTTGACCAAAAAGTCCACAAAGCTGCGCGCGGCTGCACCCATGGTACCAATGCCATAAGGCGAGGGCAGACTTGAAATGGGCATCAGAATGCCGCTTGCTCTCATCAGAGAACCCCTCTTTCTTTGATAGTAAGCAGCCGGGATGTCTTTCGTTCACAGTTCGCGCACGCTTTCTCCTTCGGTCAGATCGAAGGAGACGATCTCGTGGCACGGCATTGCCGGGTTTTTGGATGTTGTGGAGCAGGATCCGCGCCGAACGCTGCGCCAATTGCCCCATATCCTGCCGGATGGTCGTCAGCCGGGGCACACTGTACTGTCCCAGCGCAATGCCGTCAAAACCTGTGACGGAAATATCCTGCGGCACACACAGCCCGTGATCCCGCAGCGCACGAATTGCGCCGAGCGCCATCAGGTCGGACATGGCAAACACTGCCGTAATGTCGGGGCTGTGCTTTAAGAGATACTCCATTGCCTCATACCCGCTGGAAAGCGAGAACCGTGCATACGCATACTGCTTTTCCATGTCAAACGGCAGACCAAGGCGCAGCATAGCACCCTGACAGCCGGCCAGACGGGCGAGACTTGGACGGGAAAGATTGGGCTTGCCGCCGATGATTCCGATGCGGCGGTGCCCCTTTTTGTACAGATATTCGATCATCGTGTCCGATGCAGCCATATCGTCTACGGACACACTGGACAAATTGCGGATGCGCAAGGATGCCGCGCTGTTTGTCAGCAGCAGGCAGGGGATACCCAGTGCCTCCAACTCCGGCGTGAAGTATTCCGGATTTGAGCCGAGAAACAATATACCATGGGGTTTGCGCTCTGTGCAGATGCGTCGAGCCTGCGCAACCTCGTTGGCTTCCTCGTCAATATAGTAGACCGTCGCAACGTAGCCGCTTTCCTCAATGATCTGCTGCAGCGGCTCCAAAATGCCGGCAAACAGCATATTCTGGGTGCCTTTCACAATCAGTGCGATCCCATCGTTGGTCTGCTGCTTCAGATGCTTGGCGTTGGCGTTCGGTTCATAATTGTGGCGGTTTACGATTTCCAATATTTTTTTGACGGGTTTCTGCACTGACGCCGGGGGGCGTATTTAAGGCTCGTGAGACGGTCCCGACCGCATAGCCGGACTCCCGCGCGATGTCTTTGATGGTCATTTGCCAATCCTCTTTCTTGAAGAAGTGTCAAATTTACCCCTTGACAGCACCGGCGACCACGCCATCGATAATATATTTCTGGCAGATCAGGTACAGCACGATAACAGGCAGCACCGTAATCATGATGCAGGCCATCATGGGTGCCATCTCCACCTTGCCGTAGCTGCCGCGGAAATACTGGATCGCCATAGGAATCGTGCGGAAGGTCTTGATGTCCAGCACCAGCGTGGGCAGCAGATAGTCGTTCCAGACCCACATGGTTTCCAAAATGGCGGTAGAGATCATCGTCGGCTTCAAAATCGGGCAGACGACCTTGAAGAAAATCTGGATGGGATTGCAGCCGTCGATCATAGCGGCTTCTTCAATAGCAATCGGCATGGATTTTACAAAGCCGGTGAACATGAACACCGCAAGTCCCGCGCCGAAGCCCAGATAGATGATGCAGATGTTGTAGGGGTTATTCAGCTTTAAGGTATCAGCGGTTTTTGCCAGTGTGAACATGACCATCTGGAAGGGGACAATCATGCTGAATACGCACAGATAGTACATACCTTTGGACAAGGTGTTCTGCACACGGGTGATATACCATGCGCACATGGAGCAGCACAGCAAAATCAGTGCCACAGACGAAAACCGTGATCACTAAACTATACCAGAAAGAGGACAAAAAGTCCATTTCCTGAATGCCATAAATGTAGTTTTTCAGCCGACGAAGGTCTCGGCGTTCGGCAGATCAAAGGCGTGGCTCGTCGTGATGGCGCGCTCGGTCTTGAGGGAGTTCATCAAAATCATGAACACCGGGTACAGCCAGGCGATGCACAGGATCGTGAACAGAACGGACAGTACCGTGTTGATGCGGCGGTCTTTTTTAGTAGCACCCATTATGCCTGCACCTCCTTAGAGCGGGTAAAATGCAGCTGGAGCAGCGAAATAACGACCACAAACAGGAAGAAAACGACGGCCTTGGCCTGACCGATGCCCTTCCACTGGGGTCCGGAGCGTGCGTAGAACGTGTCGTAGATGTTGTAGGCCAGCATCATGGACTGCTTTGCAGGCTCACCGGCTGTCAGCGAGAGGTTCTGGTCGAACAGCTTGAAGGAGTTCGTCAGCGTCAGGAAGGTGCAGATGGTCACGCTGGGCATGACCATCGGGATTTTGATTTTGAACAAAATTTGGCTGCTTGTTGCACCGTCAATGCGTGCGGCCTCCACCAGATCCACCGGCACATTCTGCAAACCGGCAATATAGATGATCATCATGTAGCCGATCTGCTGCCAGCACATCAGGATGATCAAACCCCAGAAACCGTAGGTGGCATTCAGCGCCAGCAGCGACTTACCCCAGGAGGACAGCAGACCGTTGAGCAGGATCTGCCAGATATAGCCCAGCACGATGCCGCCGATCAGGTTCGGCAGGAAGAAGATGGTGCGGAAAGCGTTGGTGCCGTGCATACCGCGGGTGAGAAGCAGCGCGATGGCGAAGGCCAGCACGTTGATCAGCAGGGTGGACACGACGGTGAACGCCGCTGTGAACCAGAACGCATGGGTGAAGGTGTTATCCGACCAAATCATTGCGTAGTTGCTTAAGCCCACAAACTGCACATTTTTTGACGGTGGTGAACTTGCAGAACGACAGCCCTGCACCCCAGATAAACGGCCAGACAAAGCCAATAATAAAGGCGATGAGGGTCGGCAGTACGAAAACAGGCCAATAACGTCGAATGGCTTTTTCCATAAGTATGCTCCCTTTGTTGTAATTTTTGTTTTCTGCAAAGAAGCGGGGCGGGCGAAACCGCCCGCCCCGCTAACCCGGTAATACTAGGTAAGGAGAAAAAGCTTTCAGTGTAGAGAAAACAATCTTATGTTATGCAGCAGCGTTCAGAGCAGCCTCAGATGCCCAGCCATCGACGAAAGCGGTGACGACATCATCCCAGCTGCCGGTACCGGCGGCGTAAGCGGTCAGAGCAGAACCAACACCGTTCTTCCAGTTCTCGGAAGGCATGGTGGAGAAGTTCCAAGCCACAGGGGTCTTGCCGGCGGCGGTCATTTCCTTATCGGCCTTGACGAAGACGTTGGGGGACTCGACAGCATTCTTGAAGGGGATAACGAAGCCCATGTCGTTAGCCATGGCCTTGGTGCCCTCGTCAGAGGAAACGCACCAGTACATGAAGTCGAGCGTTGCGTTGATGTCGTCCTCGCTGGCTTCCTTGTTGACGCACCAGTAGTTCTCAGTGCCGGTGCACAGGCCCTGGTTGGCTTCATCGCGACGCAATGTAGATGGGCAGCATGGTCAGATCGTCATCGGTGAAGGGCTTGCCATCGCGACGAGGTTGGTGTACTCCCAAGAACCGTTCTGGTAGAAAAACGGCCTCTTCGTTCAGGAACTCGTTGCGGCTGTCGTCGCCGGTCTTGCCAGCCAGTTCAGCAGGATCGCAGGTGGAGTTGTTGATGTACAGGTCGAAGATATTCTTGTAGTTGTCGAGATAGGTGCCCTTGATGGCGTCGGTGTTGTCGATGCGTCCTCCTGATACTCGAAGTAGATGGGCAGGTTGGCCAGATGGGTCTTGTAGCGCCAGTCAGAGGAGCCGTCCATACCGGCGGAGGTGAAGGCAGAGAAGCCCAACTCGTCCTTGCGGGCGGTGATGTCCTCGGCCACCTTCTTCAGGTCGTCGAAGCTCTTGATGTCGTCAACGGTGTAGCCGGCCTTTTCCAGCAGGGTCTTATTGGTGATCAGGCCGTAGCTCTCGATAACGTAACCGATGCCCAGCATCTGGTCGCCGTCTTTCAGGGCGTAGGTGTCGCTGGTCAGATCGCCTGCGATCTTGGTGCCGGACAGGTCGTAGCAGTAGTCCTTCCAGTTGGCCAGGCCGACAGGGCCGTTGACCTGGAACAGGGTGGGCGCATCGCTCTTGGCCATCTCGCTCATCAGGGTGGTCTCATACTGGCCGGAGGCGGCGGTCACGACGGTGACGGGAACACCGGTCTCCTCGGTGTACTTCTTGGCCAGATTCTGCCAGGCTTCGTCCTGCTCGGGCTTGAAGTTCAGGTAGTAGACCTTGCCGGCTGCATCAGTGGTCGCCTCGGTAGAAGCGGCAGTGGATTCAGCCTTGGATTCGGTGCTGGTGCTGGTAGAGGAAGCAGCCGTAGAGGAGCTGCCGCCGCAGCCTGCCAGCAGACCCGCAGCCATAGCAGCTGCCAGAGTCATCGAGAGTGTCTTTTTTGCGTTCATGTTTTTTCCTCCTTCTTAAGAAAAACAATGATTTGCAAGGGTGTTGATTTGTTTCGTCGGAAACGTTTCCGTTTCGGATTGATCTTATAATACACCTTTCCGGCGCAATAATCAATCGTTTTTTGCGATTTACTGCAAAATCGGCCTGATGCACAAATTTGCACCCCCTGTTTTTGTGGAAATGTTCCAAAAATAGTGACAAATTTAGCGGAAACGATTCCGTAGCCGTGCAACAAACTTTGAGAATTGCAGGAAAACCCCTCTATAAATTATTTTTCACCAAAATATTGACACAGCAATTTTGTCATGTTATACTTTCTTAGATTTTGAAAGACGAATCGAGTTTGTAAGAGTTTTTCAAAGCAATTTACCTACGGACCGCCCATCGGGGGCTAAGGCCATACGGACAGCCGGGTCCACTGCCGATCGCAACTTTGGTTGCCTTATTGATTGAGTTAAAAGCTCAAATTTTATAAGTTGGTTCCTTTACAACCATGAAATTGCACGTTTTGGTGTGCAGACTTGTGAAACGGTCAATAAAGAGTAGTAAAAGTGTAATTGCTATATAGACTCTGACACGCTCAGCCTTTTTGAATCATGCAGGACGCTCTCCCGGTGTGATACCGGGGGTATTCGGCCTGTGCAAAAATACGCTGGATTCAAACGCAAGTCTGCACGTATGTGCACGGCTTGCGTTTTTTATTTTGCAAGGGGACCGCGAACGGAGGTAAAAATGAACGGAGAAACAAAGCGCACCCGGCTGGACCAGCGCCGCGCACCCATCCATGAAGCGCTGGAAAACTTCCGCCGTATGCGCGTCGTGCCCTTTGACGTGCCGGGCCACAAGCGCGGGCGCGGCAACCCGGAGCTGACCGCCTTTCTGGGCCAGCAGTGCGTCGGCGTGGACGTCAACAGCATGAAGCCGCTGGACAATCTCTGCCACCCGGTTTCGGTCATCCGCGAGGCCGAGGAGCTGGCCGCCGATGCGTTCGGCGCGGCACACGCCTTTTTAATGGTGGGCGGCACGACCAGCTCGGTACAAAGCATGGTGCTGACCGCCTGCAAGCGCGGGGATGAGATCATCCTGCCCCGCAACGTGCACCGCAGCGTGCTGAACGCGCTGGTGCTCTGCGGTGCGGTACCGGTCTACGTCAACCCGGAGGTGGACAACCGCCTCGGAATCAGTCTGGGCATGAAGCGGGAGCAGGTGGCCAAGGCCATTGCCGAGCACCCCCAACGCCGTGGCCGTGCTGGTGAACAACCCCACCTACTACGGCATCTGCAGCGACTGCGCGCATTG
>ENA-OQAJ01000461-OQAJ01000461.1-human-gut-metagenome-genome-assembly--contig:-NODE-461-length-12774-cov-2.996442_pt1 | contig 12774 bp, 18 predicted proteins | sample MGYA00242736_ERZ504529 | MGnify/ENA primary metagenome ERZ504529 (study PRJEB26092, sample SAMD00036275) | human gut metagenome | host: Homo sapiens | study: EMG produced TPA metagenomics assembly of...
GTTGGAATTCTGCGGTTCTGAGGCTTGTGTCATAATGTCGAGCGTATTCGCGTTATGCGACAAACCGCCAGACAAACCACCCGCAAATGTGATTGCGCGGCCGCCCGGGCGCGGCAGGAAATACGAGAGATGAAGAAACGGTGTGCAAAGTTTTACGTAGGTGATGCAACAATGGAGTTATGACGCAATCGCAAGTGCTTATCGTGCAGCACGTCCCGTGGGAGAAGCCGGGGCGCATCCTGGACAACCTGGACGACCTGAACATGTCGTCCACGGTGGTGAACATCGCCAAGGAAAAGAAGCCCGATCTGCCTGACTTCGCGCAGGTCGCCGGACTGGTGATTATGGGCGGTCCGATGGGCGCGCTGGATTATGACAAGTATCCCGGTCTCAAGGTCGAGGCGAAACTGGTCAAGGCGGCCATCAGCGTCGGCAAGCCGGTGCTGGGCGTGTGCCTCGGCCATCAGATCATCGCCACCGCGCTGGGTGGCAAACTCAGCCGTGGCGAGTCGCCGGAAATCGGGTTCGCGCCGATCAAGCGCGTTGACAAGCACAATTACTTCTCGATGTGGAACAAGCAGATCGACGTGCTGCACTGGCACAACGACGTGGTGGGGCTTCCCGCCGGCGCCCAGCTGCTGGCGCGGTCCGAGCACACCAAGGTGCAGGCGTTCCGCATCGGCTCGGCGCTGGGCATGCAGTTCCATCTCGAAGTGACGCCGACGTTGCTGGAGGAATGGCTGGATGAGTCCTCGATGGTCAAGGACCTCAAGGCGGTGGGCGGATCGAAGTCGCAGCTGCGCGAAGCGTTCGCCGAATATAATCCGCGCCTGCAGCCGTTGGCCGAGCAGGTGTTCGGCGGATTCGCCGCCCGCTGCAACACCTACGCCCAATCCCTGCGCTAGCGAACTGCGAGTTCGCCCCCCCCGCTGGCGGGGGGGGCGAACATGACGAGCCAGCGGGGGCGGGTGGCGGTTCGGACGTTGATGCCCACCGCTGACGCTACATTGGTGAGTCATGCCGACTTATGACCTTGGACTGGAACACGTTTTCACTCGCCTTCGCCACCAAAACCATCTTCACCGATGTGACGCAGGGCGTATTCGAGGGCGACCGCATCGGCATCGTCGGCCGCAACGGCGACGGCAAATCCACGCTGCTGCACCTGTTCAAAGGCACTCAGGAGCCGGATTCCGGGCGAGTCACCAAGCGCGGCGGACTGACGTTCGGCATGCTCGACCAGCGCGACCCGCTGGACGACGACGCCACCGTGCGCGCGGCTGCGCTGGAAGGCCGCGAGGATTACGAGTGGGCCGCCGACAACAAGTCGCGCGAGATCGTCGAGGTGCTGCTGGGCGGCATCAACCTCAACGCCCGCGTCGCTCGCTGTCCGGAGGCCAGCGACGCCGCGCCGACCTGGCCCGGCTGCTGCTCAAGGATTGGGACATCCTCGCGCTCGACGAGCCCACCAACCATCTGGACGTCGTGACGATCCACTGGCTTGCCGAACATCTCAAGAACCGCTGGCCGAAAGGGCAGGGGGCGCTGCTGCTCGTCACCCACGACCGCTGGTTCCTCGACCGAGGTGTGCGAGTCGATGTGGGAGGTCCACGACGGCGTGATCGACCCGTTCGAAGGCGGCTACTCCGCATACATGCTGCAGCGCGTGGAGCGCGACCGACAGGCTGATGTGCGAGAGACGAAGCGCCGCAACCTCGCGCGCAAGGAGCTCGCCTGGCTGTCGCGCGGCGCCGCGCCGCTCCACCAAGCAGAAGTTCCATGTCAAGGCCGCGCGCGAGCTCATCGCCGACGTGCCGCCCATGCGCAACGCCGTCGAACTCAAGCAGATGGCCACGTCGCGCCTGGGCAAGCAGGTCTCGACCTGATCGACGCACGCAGATCTTCGCGAAAAGCCAAGGCGAGCAGCCGGTCACGCCGACCGACGACACGGCGGCGGATCAGGCCCCCGCCTCCTCCTCTCAGATCGATATCGTCCCCCTCCCTATACTCGGAGCCGCGCGTGACCGGTTCGTCGAAGTCGCCGTCGACACGCTCGCCGACCCGCGTCTCGTGGACGCCGGCGTGCCGGAATCCATCCAGGCCGCAGCGGAAGCCAAGGCGAAGGCGGAGCGCTCGCGGAACGTAAGGGTGTCACGGAGGAGTCGGTCGCGCCGCAGGTCACCTCCGCGGCGCAGAAGATCACCGTCGCCGGTCGCAAGATTCTCGACGACGTGACCTGGCTGATCGGCCCCGGTGACCGTTTCGGCATCGTCGCGCGAACGGCGCCGGCAAATCCACGTTGCTCAAGCTCATCGACGGCACGCTCACGCCGACAGCCGGGCATGTCAACATCGGCAAGACCGTGAAGTTCGCGGTGCTTTCGCAGCGGCTCGACGAGCTGGAGAAACTCGGCAAATACAAGATCAAGGAAGTACTGTCCCGCTACAAGCCCAGCTATATCGTCGACGGCAAGGAAGTCACGCCCGGTCAGCTGATGGAACGGCTCGGCTTTGAATCCGCGCAGCTGATGACGCCGATCCGCGACCTGTCGGGCGGACAGAAGCGCCGCATGCAGCTGCTGCTGATCCTGCTGGATGAGCCGAACGTGCTCATCATGGACGAGCCGGGCAACGACCTCGACACCGACATGCTCGCCGTGATGGAGGATCTGCTCGACACTTGGCCGGGCACGCTGATCGTCGTCTCCCACGACCGCTACCTGCTCGAACGCGTCACCGACCAGCAGTTCGCGCTGATCGGCGGCAAGATCCGCCATCTGCCCGGCGGCGTGCAGGATTACCTCGACATGACCGAGGCCATCAAGAACGGCAAGGATCCGTTCGCGGATGAGAAGACCGGAAAGGCCGGCAAGGCTAGCAAGGGCGGTAATGACGCCGCGTCCGCGAGCGTTGTCGGTGATTCCTCATCCGTGTCTGCCGATGGCGACTCGGCTGCGGCCGCGCCGAAGCTCACCGGCAAGGCGTTCCACGAGGCATCCAAGCGCGTTGCTGCGATTGAACGCAAGCTGGCCAAGCTGGAGGAACAGAAGGCCGATCTGGAAGCGCAGATGGCCGCGCACGACCCAAGCGATTACGAGGGTCTGGGCAAGCTCAACGAGCAGCTGCAGGCCGTCACGGACGAGTCTGAATCCCTCGAAATGGAATGGATGGAGCTCTCCGAACAGCTCGAGTAGTCCCAGTCGGGCAAACTGATGGTGAGAGGCTTGTAGGCGTCGGTTTGGTAGTACGGAATGTGCAAAACCGACGCTGGCGATTCGCTCAGCGTCGGTTTACCGGAATAATTCGTCGTGGCTGCCGGTGCGTTCGAAGAATGCGACTGAATCGTTCGATGACCAGATCACTAGCCAGTCCCCGCATTGGCGACATGGCATTCGTATCGCCCGCGCCAATTGCCGGACAGGGTGTGCATGTTGTGGCGGCGGCGCAGCTCCTCCAGCGTTTCCGGGGTGTTCTCCACTACCAGATCGATGACTTTTTCAAGCTCGGTCAGGTTCCAGTTACGCCGTTTGGCGTTCTTTTTCAGATCGCGGCTGAAGGCCTTCGCGAAGTCGGCGGTCAACCGGCCCATCAGCGCATCGCCGCTTCGAGCAGGTCGTGTCCGTTGGTAAAAACGCCCCGTCTTGCCCGATGCCATGAAGCTGTCCGCTTCGGCAGCGGCGTTCAGGCTTTCGCCATTAGGCTCCTCGGGGGCGAACGTCAATGGATGCGCCCGGTATTCACATTTGCTTGAATACGGCGCGCACCACTGACGAGAGATCCAAGCCATAATATTCGGCCACGTCGGCGGCCGAACGCTTGAGTTCGTCATCCATCCGTATGGTCAACGTTGATGCACTCATCAGAAACCTCATCCACTTGTATGTACAAAAGCTAGATATTGCACGTACATTTTATCAAGGAAAGTGATTTCATCCAAGGCTGACAGTTGGTTAGCGGCATTGCGAGCCAGTTTCCTAGCGAAGGCAATCGTCGAACAGCGTTTGTGCTATTTCCAATACGCTGGCAATACTGAATCCGGAAGGTTCATGTGAGACTTTCACGGCGTTGGTTGCCTGGTCGATGGCGTATCCTCCACGAGGTACGTGCCGGAATGTGCCGAACGTGCAAGGCGCCACGCAGCAGGAAATCGCGAATGCGACAACGCAGCAGACGGTCCCGATGCCATATGCGAGCAGGGGCCTGCCATCTTCCAGCATGAATGCCGATGCGCCGTTGACGGCCAGCATGGGGCGAATCACGAGCCATAGCAAGGCCGATTGCGTAAGAGCGAAGCCGAGACCGGAAAGCAGCTCCTTGACGACGGATGGCGTTCCACGGCGGAATACCATCGGGCGTGTGGGCGAATAGCTTTGTTCCCCTCGTAGCCCGGAACCGAGGAACGCATACCAGCAGGCGACAGTTGGAACGAGCAAAAGAACAAACGCGATTTTGATGTTCTGATCAATGCCATAAGCCGTTGGCAGACCGGCATTGCCGACGATGTTTTTGATGATCAGACAAGGTAATGCGCATTGCGCCACGCAGATGAGGAATTCGCCGACTGCAAGCAGAAGCTGAATATGCATGCCCCGTGTGCGCGTGGCGAGGATGTATGCATATTGCGGCGCGCTGGATGTTGGGGAATCGGGCGTAAGGCATGCGGGGCAGATATGGCTGCATGCCTGATGGTATTTGAGGCATTGCGTGCACCGTACATATTCCCCTGAATCCCGTGGAAGCAGCCAAGGCAGTGCAATAAGCACGATGCCGACGCATAGCGCCGCAATCGCATGGATGGAATCAATCGTCATCTCGTCACATTCCCCAACTCCGCATAGAGTCTCTTCCACTAGCCCATGCATTAGTCTAATGCGTGCAATGAACGATAGCCATTCGTGCGACAACGATGCGTGGCGTTTTTATGCATCAGTGCCATATTCTGTTCGCATAGAAGTTCTTAGCTGTTTTCGCTGGAGAAACCAATGGAGGTGTCTCATGAATGAAGTGATGCGAAGAAGTGCCTGTTGTTTGTTGTCGGCTTTGTTGCTGTGCTCATGCGTCGGTTGTGCAAATTCCGTACACGAAATCTCTGAAGGAGACGCTGCCCAGAGCAGCAGTAAGAACGATGATGCAGCGGAGCAAGCGTATAAAGCGTTTACTGTGGACGCTTTGGACCGTATTGCCGCCGACGATCTCAATAACTCAGACAAACTGGTTCTAGTAAACAAGCTGGGCGCGAAATCCGTGCACGGCGATGATGCTATTCCATTTGCCAAAAAGGTCGACGAAAACAATATGTATTATGTCGTTTCCATGTGCAAACAGAAGGAGCAGGCTCCTTACTCACTTGTCCTCTACAAAGATGGACAGCCGCACACTGTAACCACTAGGGAATCCTGTACTTCTAATGGAGTGGAAACAGTCTCTCTTCCGGCGAAGAATTTCCCTAGCGCCACCTCATTGTCCATTATCAATATCGGCAATACGGATCTTGTTGTTTCCGTATATGAAGTAAAGGAAAACCATCATGAATAAGCGAAATAAAGTAGTTGCAGTAATTACTAGTATTTTGTTGGCTGCCTCTATGGCATCTCTCTCGATTCCTGCGCAGGCTGAGCAAAATACTGACGTTGCGCCTATGTCTTGTCCCGAAATTGGACATCATCAGTCTGTCTCTAACAAAGGCCGCATATTCATGGCAGGTTCTCTACCTAAAAATTGGCTTTCGCCTGGTGGGACATACACTGTAACAAAAGCCAAAACTACAACGGTCACTGGGAGTGTTACAGGCGGAGTGGATGCTGAATTTTCCTCATATGTTAAGGCACATGTGCAATCGAGTCTATCAACCTCACAGACTGTCTCTGAAAGTCAGGGATGGAGTTGGACAAACACATCAAATACCACAAAATGGGTTCAACTTGGTGCAGCTGGATACGAATTCGATTACACACGGTATGACGTCGTTTCTCCGTGTAATGTCGTCAATCAAAAATATAAGCATGCAAAGATGCCGACAAACCAGCCATGGTTATATCACAATTGATGTTTCCAGAAAACATCGCGGCAACACCAGAGAACAAATTGTGCCTTGCCCTCCATTTCTAGAGTTTTTCTGTGGGGGAAAACATTAGCTTAACTTGATGGGCTAGTGGAATTGTCAGGGACAATGACCATTCTTCATTTTCTGAATTTATGGTCATTGTCCCATTATGTTGTTGCGCAAAATCTTGTATGAGGGCTGTCCCGTAGTGATTTTCTGGAGCACTATTTATTGCGGCGTTATATAGATTTGATGCGAAGATGCGAACCGCATCTGGTCCTACAGAGAGGATAAAAGCAAAAGCCCCGGGTTTCCCGTGTTTGGCAATGTTATTGAGAATTTCGGTACAAACCGTTTGCAACGATGGTAGTAGTGACTTGTCCATTGCGTTTAGATTCCCGCGGATTATTGGTGTCCCGGTAAAACCCAGTATTCTCAGTCTTTTGCATTGAGCTTCTATATGTTGTTGAAAGAGCTCGTCCGCGTCTTCCTCTTTGTCTGTTTTAAGCTCATCGGTCATCGGGCTGATAATTTGAGTGCGAAGCTCATGTAATGCCTGCATGAGGACTTGTTCAATCTGTGGCAAAGTGTCGCTGCTCTCTGAGGGCTCTTTCTTGCGACACAGCAGAATCGCATATGTCATAGCTCCTGCGATGGAATCGTGCAGTATGTGAATTTCTTTGAGTCTTTTCTGCTGGCGTCGAACTTGTTCTTGTGCAATCGCCAGGTCGGTTTTCCGTTGCTCTGTCTGTATCTTCCACCGTATGGCAAAGCCAACGAAGAATGCTCCAATGTAGGAGCACGCAAGCACGGGGATGCTTGGATTGTAGTCGACGCCGCCTGTCCAATAGCCCACAGGAAGTGCCAGTGCGCAAAGCAGCGGCCCCACGATGGCAAATCCAAATCGTTTGATTTCAAATGCGATTATCCCGCATGCAAGCCATGTGCCATATAACGTTGAAGGGCCATCGCATATTGCCGGGATTATCGCGCATGCTATGTGTGTTACGAGAATCGCCATGCTTGCCGGTACGGGGAACCAGGCCAGTAGCAGCAGGGCGATGCAGTACGGAGTCAAATATAGCCATGACCAAGGTGACATATTTGGCCAAGCGGTCAACTCGAGCAGGAAAAAGCAGATGCAGATAATAGATCCCGCTAAGTAGGACTTGCGCACGGTCTTTGCCAATGACATTATTTGTTGGGGCAGCCTCATCGTTATATCCAACCGTTTCTTACGCACATCGCAACAGCTTCGGCACGACTATGAGCATGGAGCTTCTCGAAAGCTCGTCGTGCATATGTCTTTACCGATGCTTCGCTGATATTCAGTTGGTGCGCAATAGTGGAAGTGGTGAATCCTCTCGCATAGCCGGCAATGATCTGTAATTCCTTGCCGGAAAGCCGCATGGAATTCATGCTCTTCCCTGTCCACGACGCAACCTCGTCGTTTCCAGTGGCTTTTCCGATGATTCGGACCAGTTGAATCGTGGGAATTTCTTTTGGAATAATCGCATAGAACGCATCAGGCCATTGTGTTCCGTGCTCTTTTTCGTTTTCGCTGTCCAAAAAAGCGCTGATACCGATGACGGCAATATCTGGATATTGTTCCTTGACATGACGTGCCAATTCCACGCCGTCCATTCCAGGCATCGCAATATCGGTGAGCATGACCTGCGGTCTTTGCGAAGAGTCCCTCATGGCCTCAAGTGCCTGTTCTGCAGAGGTGACAGTCCACAGAATATGTATTGGTGCGCATGTCTCGACCAATAAGCTTTGAATTGCGCTCGCGACCAGTGGATCATTATCCACAATCCCTAGAGTCGAATCATTGACAATCGTGCGCATATAAATTCCCCCGTGGTTTGTTTCTCGTTCCAGAATAGACATTTTTCGCAGCTGCAATAGATCGCGGCGTTACCGGTGAGACACATGTTGCGAACCCATTCAAAAGCAAATATTTTGTACAAAAAAAAATTTGTATATAATGGGAGGCGGTAGAAAGGAGACCTTTGCAATGACTGACATGACCCCTAACGAAGCGCGGATGCCCGAAGATGCCGCAGTGACCGTGACCAATGCCGATACTCTTCGGGCCATGGCGAGTCCGATTCGTATGAGAATCCTTGGAACGTTGCGGGTGAATGGCGAGCAGACCGTGGGAAGCATCAGCGAGCAGCTTGGCGAGGCTCCGGGGGCCATCAGCTATCACTTGGGGCAGCTTGCACGGGTGGGACTGGTGGAGAAGGTGAGGTCTCCTGATGGCGACCGAAGAAAAAGCTGGTGGAAGGCTTGCCAAACCGCCGTTCGTCTGGGGAACTCCGAAGAAAAGAACAGTGCAGACAAGGCAAAGGCCATGGATCTGTTTCGGCGTTCGGCGGCACTTTCCTACGAGATGGCCTACGAGCGTTTTCTGGACAGGCTGCCGGAATTGCCTCGGGAATGGGCCGATTCATGCACCAGCGACGATCATGTTCTGAACCTGACCGCCGAGGAAATGTGTTTAATGATTGAGGAACTCAATGAGGTCGTACGTCGCTGGCAAATCAAGGCCGGCATGCATGGCGACGATGAGCCGGGCGCGAACCCGTGGCGCTGATTCTACAGGCTTTCAGGTGGTTTTCGTAAGGAGTCGGCGGGGTTGACGCATGAATCCACGAGCAAACCGGAAAGCGTGGGCGGAACAGTCGGAACAAGTGGGTTAATTGGAGCAAAGCATGAGTGAAACGGCGAAATCATTCTGGCATTCCGCAGGGTATATCCCGTGGTTCACCGCCGATACGGCGTCGGCGGTCGGTGCGGCGCTGCGCGCACTGGCGATCAGTTTGCTCGGATATGCGGTGTCCGGCTCCACCGTCGCCGCCGGTTGGCTCGGAACGTTGTCGATGATCGCGCAACAGGTTGCGAGCGTATTCGGAGGTACCTTCGTCGACAGGCATGACCGCAAACGGCTTATCGTGGCGAACGCCGTCGTCGGCGTTCTGGCTTGGGGCGCAATCGCGGTGCTGCTGCTGTGCGGCGCATTGTCGTTCCCCGTGTTGCTGTTGATCGCGGTGCTCGCATCCGGCATCAACGGATTTTCTTGGGAGCGCTACGGATGCGATGCTTCGCTCGATTATCGATATCCGCTATTATCCCAAGGCGCGGAGCCTCAACGAGGGGCGTGACGCAACCATCGCCATGGCGGGAAGCCCCATCGGAGGTTTTCTGTACAGCATTGCTCCATGGCTGCCGTTCCTTGCGTCGGCATGCATGTATGCCGTGGCCGGCGTCGCCGCCACCGGCATCCGCGAATATGGTTCGGATGGCGGGCGTATCGGGGAAACGGATGGCGATGCAGTGAAAGGCGGTTTCTTCCGCGATTTCCTGGAAGGCTGGTCATGGTCGTTGCACAGGAAAACGCTGGTGGTCGTGCTCATCGTGGCGGCATTGGTCAATTTCGGCGTCAATGGCATCCAATATGCCATCCAGCTGCATTTGGTGTCGTGCGGAACCAATGCGACCCTCATCGGATTCATCAGTGGCGGCATATCGCTGATGATGCTTGTGGGATCGTTGCTTGCCGGCAAACTCAGCGATAAGGTTCCGGTCGGACCAACCGTGTGCCTCGCCTACCTGTTCATCTGCCTGTGCGCATTGCCGATGACGTTGACCGACAACTATTGGGTCATGCTGGTTGCCAATTCGTTGGTTGGCCTGCCGTTCCCGTTGATTAACGCGATGCTCCTCGGTTTCATCTTCGCCAAGTCGCCTACGAGCATGCAGGGGCGTATTACTGTTACATTGACGGTTCCGGCCCAGGTGCTTTCGATGTTCTGTAGTGCTGTGGCTGGCACCTTGCTCCCGGTTTTTGGATTCCATGGCGCGGTGCTGGTGTTCCTCGCGGTTCTTGTGGCAAGTGCTGTGCTGGTGATATGTTCCCGTTCCATTCGTAGCATTCCCAAGGCGGCGCAATGGGAACATACGATGTTGCGGTGAATCGAAATAAAAAGCGCCGCCCCACGAAACGAATCGTGGGGCGGCGCTTTGCCGTAGGCAATGCCGCTCAGCCCGTTCAGCGACCGGTGATCTCGGAGCCGAGCACCTTCTCGCTCAGGCTTTCGGGCCGCGGGTCACGGCCACCGCGCCGGAGCGGACCAGCTCGATGATGCCGTAATGCTCCAGCAGACCGAGCAGCGCGTCGATCTTGCCTTCTGCGCCGGTGGCCTCGATGGTCAGCGACTCCGGATTCACGTCCACCACGCGCACGCGGAACAGACGCACGATCTCCAGCACGTCGGAACGGTTGGACTCGTCGGCGGCCACCTTGATGAGCACCAACTCGCGCTCCACGGTGGTTTCCGGATCGAGGTCCACGATCTTCAGCACATGCAGCAGCTTGTTGAGCTGTTTGATGATCTGCTCAAGCGGCACTTCCTCCACGTCGGCCGTGACGGTGACGCGGGAAATGTCCGGACGTCGGTGGGGGAGACGGACAGCGAGTTGATGTTGAACGCACGGCGGGCGAACAGGCCGGCGATACGCGCCAGCACGCCCGGACGGTTCTCGACGAGCACGGACAGCGTATGACGCTTGGAACCCGGCTGGGATGCAGGATAATTTGCCATGATCGAAATGTCCTTCCTTACGCTCTACTCGTTCAGTCGTTCTCGCCGGCGCGCTGCAGAGGCTTGACACCGGGCATGTATGTGACGTTGTCGTTGGAATCGCCGGCTGCGACCATAGGCCACACCATGGCGTCCTTCCACACGCGGAAGTCGATCAGCACCGGACGGTCGTTGATTTCGTTGGCCTTCTTGATGCATTCGATGGCCTCGTCCTTGGTGAACGCGCGCATGCCGACGCAGCCGTACGCTTCGGCGAGCTTCACGAAGTCCGGCACGTCCACGATGTCCGGCGTGTTCTCGCCGTCCAGCAGGTTCGTCGCGGAATAGTGGTGATCGTAGAACAGGGTCTGCCACTGACGGACCATGCCGTACACGGAGTTGTTGAGCAGGGCGATCTTCACCGGCGCGTGGTCGAGGAACGCGGCCGCCAGCTCTTCGGAAGTCATCTGGAAGGAGCCGTCGCCGTCGATGAGCCACACCGGCTTCTTGTTGTCGAATTCGCGGGCGGAGCCGACGCGGGCGCGATGGCCGCCGGCAGGCCGAAGCCCATCGTGCCCAGGCCGCCGGAAGACAGCCAGGAGTGGGGCTTGTTGAATTCGATGATCTGGGTGGCCCACATCTGATGCTGGCCCACGCCGGAAACCCAGATGGTGTCCGGATCGGCCATGTCGGACAGCTGCTTGACGACCACTGCGGGGCGAGGCTGCCGTCGGTCGGTTCGTCCCATGTAATCGGATAATCCTCGACCCACTTGTTGATGACGTCCCACCAGTGGCTGGTGTCGGGCTTGCCGTGCACGGCCTGCTCGCGCTTGATCTCCGGGATGAGGTCCTTGAGCACGGTGGCCACATCGCCGACGATCGGCACGTCCGGCTGACGGTTCTTGCCGATTTCCGCCGGATCGATGTCGATATGGATCACACGCGCACCCGGAGCGAACGCGTCGAGCTTGCCAGTGACGCGGTCGTCGAAAACGTGCGCCGATCGCGACCAGCAGGTCGCAGCGCTGCACGGCGCCGGTCGCCGCGATTGTGCCGTGCATGCCGAGCATGCCAAGCACCTTCGGATCGGAATCGGGCACAATGCCGCGCGCCGGAAGGGTGGTGACGATCGGAGCGCCGGTCACTTCCGCCAGCTCCTCGACCAGCTCGCCCGCGTCGGAACGCACCGCGCCGCCGCCGACGTACAGCACCGGACGGTACGACTGCTCGAACAGCTTCGCCGCGTCGGACAGCACGCGACCGTGCGCCTTGGTGGTCGGGTTGTAGCCCGGCAGAATCATGCGCTGCGGCCAGGAATAATACATCTCGCCGGTCTGCGCGGTCTTGGTGACGTCCACCACCACCGGTCCCGGACGGCCGGAGCGTGCGATGTAGTGCGCCTCGGTCAGCACGCGCGGAATGTCCTGCGCGCGGGTGACGAGGTACGAATGCTTGACCACCGGATAGGTGGCGCCGACGATATCGGCTTCCTGGAAAGCGTCCGTGCCGATGGCGTTCACGCCGACCTGGCCGGTGATGACGACCATAGGAATGGAATCCATGTTCGCGTCGGCGATCGGGGTGATCATGTTCGTCGCGCCCGGACCGGAAGTGACGATGCACACGCCCACCTGTCCGGTGGACAGCGCATAGCCTTCGGCCGCATGGCCCGCGGCCTGCTCGTGACGCATCAGCACGAAACGGAACTTCGTATCGTCCTTGATGGAATCGTAGACGGGCAGAATCGCACCGCCCGGAACGCCGAAGACGTCCTTGACGCCCAGATCCTCCAGCGAACGGACCAGCGCTTCGGCGCCAGTCATCATCTCGCCGTCGACGATGGTCTGCTTTTCAGTGGTGGCGGATGCCTTTGGCATGCCGCTGAATGCCTGCAGAGGCGTAGGTAACACCATGTTCCCTCTCATGCTCGTTCGTGGAAAATTTCCTCGTAAGGGGCCGCGGTCGCGTCGTTCATGCGCCGTTTTACCCCTTAAACGGAATGCTATGCAACCGCTTGTGGCGGATTGCAGCCGCATTCCTCTCTGATAATGAGTCTATGCTAACGGCTGACAGCTTGGTTCGCCGGAAAGGCCCATATTCTGGCGCGTTACGCGCCATTGTGATATGGACCATATTTTTTTGCG
>ENA-OQAJ01000463-OQAJ01000463.1-human-gut-metagenome-genome-assembly--contig:-NODE-463-length-12764-cov-5.965498_pt1 | contig 12764 bp, 15 predicted proteins | sample MGYA00242736_ERZ504529 | MGnify/ENA primary metagenome ERZ504529 (study PRJEB26092, sample SAMD00036275) | human gut metagenome | host: Homo sapiens | study: EMG produced TPA metagenomics assembly of...
CTTGAAAGAAGCGTCTCAAAACCGATGCGGTTATTGGCAATGGTAAATACATCTGCCAAGACCGTTCCTTCCGAGTTGAGGATAAAGCAATCGTGCTTGTCCTTTGCAACATCGATACCAACAAAAATCATTTCTTTTTACCTCCGGCGTTTATTTTACAGTGCTGCTTAGAGCCACACCTCTTTGCTATGTAACCTCGTTCTATATAAACCGTCTGGCGGTATCTAACTGATTAACACTAAAAACAAAGAGCCGTGGTTGGAGCCTTTCGCAAACCGTCTTGCGGTAGGAGGTTTAAACCAATCCACAGCACCTTGTCTATTGTAGCATTTTGTCCTTGGAGAGGGACTTTAATAACTACTACTTTATAATACGAGGGAGGCTTACAATGACACGCAAAGCTGATACGCTGCGCCCCTTCCTGCGCTGCGCTGTTGTGGTGCTGTGCAGTCTGGCGCTGCCGCTGGCGGTGTTCGCCCTGTGGGACCGCGCACTGCTGGCAGCGCCCACATCCGCACGGACGGGGAGCGTTTTTCGGCAGCCGGGCGGGCCAACGCCACAGCCTGCACCCTCTACGCCGCCGAGCATGTGACGAAGGTGCCGCTCGGCAGCAACAGCCTCTGGGACGGCGGCTGGACGGCGGGCACGATGGACGGCAGTGCGCTGGCCCGCGCCCGCCGGACGCTGCGCGCCTGCACGAGGCCGGGCTGCTGTGCGATGACAACTATGCCGCTGCACTCTCGGTCTGCCGTCTGGACTACGGCAGCTGGGAACTGTACACCGCGCCTGCGGCCTGACGCAGCTGGTGCGCCGCCCGGAAGAGATCTACACAGGCGCGGATACCGAGCATGTGTATATCCAGCTGATTCTTTCCGATGACGATGCACCGCTGTATTTTAACTATCAGAATGATTTAGGGCAGGGTGATACGCTGGCCAATGACGCTGTGGCGCAGTATTGCGCCCTGCTGGGGCTGGACGAGTTTACCGACTGGCAGTACCCGGACTGGGGCACAGCCGTGCGGGATTTTGGCGCGGCAGGCTACAGTGAGACCGCGCAGGTCTACGCCGTGGCGAACGCCAGCGGGTACAGCGTGACGCTCTCCGCCGCCAGCATGACGCCGCAGACCTTTGCAGCACTGAACACACAATACGGGGAGGAAATATCATGAAGAAATATCTTGCTATCACTGCCGCGCTGGCGCTAGCCCTGACAGCCTGCGGACAGGCCGCAGCGGACAGCACGCCGACACCGACTGCGGCCACGGAAGCCACAGCGGCCCCCCGCCGAGCAGCCGCAAAGTATCGGCAGCGGCCCCCCTGCGGCTGCTGACCGCCGCTGCGGACGGCGTGTATTATCAGGCGTTCAACGACTGGGAAAATCAACTACACCGACACGATGGGCCCGTGCGCTGATCTATGCCATCGACGAGCAGACTGGCGATGCGCGCCCTGTCTGCAATCTGCCCGGCTGCGCCCACAACAGCGACACCTGCCCCGCGTGGAGCGACGGCAACATGACGTTCTGCTACGGCGATGGGGATGAAGTCTACCTGCTGATGTTCCATTACAACGACGAAACCAGCTATTACTGCTGGGAACGAATCAACGCCAACCACACAGAACGCACTTTGCTGGCGGATGTGGAGCCGGGTCTGTCCGTCGTGGGCCGCGGCGTGGCCGTGGACGACGCAAACCTCTATTACAGTGTGCTGACCGATGATAACCGCCACCAGACGCTGTGGGCTGTGGACAAGGCAGGCGGGCAGCCGCAGAAGGTCTGCAGATGGGATGATCTGGCCGATGGGGCTGGGGAGTACTGCCCCGAAATGTACACGCTGTTGGAGGTCGGCGGTCGGAAATGGCCTTTGCCAAGACGATACAGTCAACAGACGCCCGAACCAAGGCAATACAGATTTGCACAGTGGATCTGGCCGATGGGAGCTGTACACCGCAGCAGCGCTATGAGCGCGATGCGGGCACTGTGTTTGTGACCGGGGACGGCATGGAAAAGCGCGACCTGATCAGCTACCGAAACGACTACCATATCCTGACCGAGGGCAGCCGCAGCGGCCTTGCCAACTGTAACTACCAGAGCGGGGAGGTCGGTTATCTGGACGCGGCAGCAGATAGCTTTACCCCCGTGGCAGACGGCTTTCCCACAACCCGCGCAGGGTGGGAGTGCTACTACTCCCTGACCGGCTTTGCCGATGGCTGGCTGGTGTGGGTGGACGAGTGCGGCCGCGATGAAAACGGATACGGCACGGGAGACAACACGACCCACCAGTATTTCTGCCGCAACGGCGTCGAAGACAGAGCTGACACAGCAGCGCTATATACAGGGCAAGGATGTGCAGAACATCCGGATTCTGGATGCTCAGCGACCGCGTGCTGGCCGCTTACGACACCAAGAACGGCACCGTGCGGGCGTGGAAAAGGACGGCACACTCTACACCCATCCGACAAGCTGGGATGTCTACGGCGTCATAGCGCTGGACGACTTGCTGGCAGGCAGCACAGACTTTACGCCGCTGAACTTTGCAGAATGACAAAAAAATATGATCAGGTACAATTTGTTGCTTACTAGGACGGGAACTCACTGCACCTGTCAAAATGCCATCGCTCTGGAAAGCCAATATTGGCTGTTTGCGATATCCTCTATTATACTGGCATTCTTCTTGAATATTGCTACGTTCATTACCGACATTGTCCTTGATGCGGCAGATTGGCACAAAATGTCGACAAGATGAAGAAGATCATATAAGAGGTTAGAAATACCGATAAATCATAATAACAGCCCCTTCCGCTGATACGATTTCAGCAGAAGGGGCTATTACTTTAATTGTATTGAAATTTCCCCGGCAGGTCACAAATTATCGATTCCAGATGTTGTTTCGAGATCAACAAGCCGTTTCTTATACTCGTCCATCCGCTGATCAGCTTTGCCGTCATCATCGGGAAAGCTGACGAGGTAGCCGGTGTCCGTATCATGGAAGCCGATTTCGCCGGTAAGACCGCATATATCGGAAACTTTCAGCAAGGTATGAAAATCATACTGCATAGCACTGATTTCAAGCGTTTTTGTTCATGGCAGACTCCTGTGTTTTTACTTACCTTGCCCATTATAGCGCACCCGCCGGGGAAATGCAAACAAATAAATAATGCGTAAATTTGTTGGGAAATGACGTATTCAAAACGTATAAGGTAAATATAAGCATCGAAGGGAGTTGATGTTATGCTTATTGCTATCGACCACGGCAACAAACAGGTCAAAACCGTCCACGGAAACGCCATTGTTTCCGGTGTACAGAAAAGCAAAACCAGACCTTACGGCAGGGACGTACTGAAATACGGCGGCAGCTACTATACACTGTCCGCGCAGCGCATCCCGTACCAGAAGGACAAAACCACAGACGAGCGCTTCTTTATCCTGTCGCTGTTTGCCATCGCGGAGGAAATCGAAGCGCAGGGCGCTTATACCTCCGGGCTGATGCCCATTGACCTTGCCATCGGACTGCCGCCCGCACACTTTGGTGCGCAGAACAAAGCGTTCGTGCGCTACTTCAAGCGCAAGGAACCTATCTACTTTTCCTACCGTGACAAGCTGTACAGCATTCTGATCCGCAATGTGCAGTGCTATCCGCAGGCATTTGCGGCAGCAGCCATGATGTTGGGCGAGCTGGCAACGGTACCGCGCGCGCTGATTCTGGATGTGGGCGGCTTCACAGCGGACTATCTGCTGCTGAAGAACGGCCGCGCCGACCTGTCTACCTGTGACTCACTGGAAAACGGCGTGATTCTGCTGTACAACCGCATCCGCTCTAAAGCCAGCTCCGATTTGGACATTCTGTTAGAGGAAACAGATGTGGATGCCATTCTCTTGCAGGGGCAGGGGAGCAGCTACGGGGAAGAAGTCGCCGCGCTGGTAGAATATCAGGCGCAGGAGTTTGTCAACGATATGTTGGGCGCACTGCGCGAGCGGCAGCTTGACCTGCGCACAGGGCGTGTGATCTTCGTGGGCGGCGGAGCTGCCTGCTGCGGCGGCAAATCGAAACATCCGGCAAGGTGGCACACCCCGTCTTTGTGGAGGACGTGAATGCCAACGCCAAGGGCTTTGAGTATCTTTACCGCTGCACAGTGACAGGGGCGTGATGAACCATGAAGCTGAAAAAAAGACCGGGGACGATTTACGGTTCGCTTTGACATGGAAAACCCAGACCATGTGTGCGCCGTAGAATACTTGGAACGGCAGCGCGACAGGGGTAAGGCACAGTATCTTGCCGATGCAATTTTGTGCTATGAAAAGGCAGAGACGAAGTCTTTCCCGCAGACAGACCGCGCCTGGATTGAGCAAATCGTGCAGGAATACTTAGAAAAGCAGAGCATGGGGCATACTACTATGAAAATAAATATTTTACTCTGTGATGATGACAAAGACTTTTTGCAACGATTAACAGAAGTCGTTACCAGTCAACCGTTGCCTCCGGGAATATCGGCCTGCGTAACAAAAAGTGCGCACTCCTCTGCCATAACGGATCGACAGTTGTCGCAGTATCAGATTATGTTTCTGGATATTGATATGGATGAACGAAGTGGTATGGACATTGCACGGCGGGTACGTGAACTGCATCTGGACACAATAATCATTTTCGTGACGAACTACCCTGAATTTTCTATGGAAGGGTATGAAGTACGGGCGTTTCGCTACCTTTTGAAACAAGAACTGCAGCAGAAGCTACCACTTTATTTTCGTGATGCTTTGGCTGAAATTCCCCACGATAAAAAAGAACTGCGATTCTCCGTAAACGCTGAACCTTATCGAGTTGCCTATAAGGACATACTTTATCTGGAAAGCCAGCAGCGCATTGTGGTTTTGCATACTGAAAATCCTCTGCAAGGTGGAGATCACTTTTATGGAAAACTTGAGGATTTGGAAAATGAATTAGAGTCAGACGGATTTTTGCGAATCCAAAAGAGCTATCTTGTTAATATGGCACATATAAAAAAAGCTGAATTATGATAAAGTCGTTCTAAGCAATGGAGAGGAACTACCCGTCAGTCAAAAGCGCTACGCACAGATTAAAATTCAGTATTTGGGCTGGAAAAATAAACAATGGGGGTCCGCACTTTGAGCGAATATCTATTGACCTATTTATGGGTAGGCATGGAATGTGTGGCAGCTGTTTTACTGTTTGATGCATTCTCCCAAAGGAAGAAACGCCAAATTGCTCATTGGATTTTCGTGGCGTGCTTTGCTTTTTTGGATGCTACGCTTCTAAATCTAATGAGTCCTAATATGGCAAACTTTGGGAAAATAGTGATTGCTGTGGCTGTTTATTATTTCTTTCATAGACTCCTCTATATTGGCAGACGAGTATTTAGCCTATATATTGCAGTAATTTTTTATGCTACAATATGTTGTATAGATAATATTTGGTTTACCTTTTGGGTTTTGATATTAGGAATACAAAATGGTTCTAGTTTTAGTCAAACGTTTGTTTCCGGATTCTTAATGCATTGCTTAATGCTCGCAAGTTGCTATTTGCAGCTATTTATACGAAAACACAATCAAAATCAAACGACTAACTATAGCTGGTACACGGTACCGGCAATCCTTTCCACTGTGAGTGTTTTGCTGATTTTCTTCTTTGGATCTTGCTTTGAGAAAGGTTGGATATCAATTCTCCCCTTGTGCGTGTGTGCATCATTTATTACCTGTATGCAAATAGCAGCGCTGCTTTTGGTCAGTTGGATGGAGCAAACTGCTCATTTTCGTGAAGAAGCCCTTAGTCTACAGACAAAATCAATGGCGCAGAAAGAAAGCATTGAAGCATTGAGCACTGCTTATACACAACAACGGAAACTAACGCATGATTTCCGTGCACATTTGGATACACTGTCTGCTATGCTGGTGCAGCAACCATTTGATATAGATGCAATTAAATCTTATGTACGTAGCCTTCAATCCGCACAAACCAGTCGTATCTTACTCGTTAATACACATCATTCAACATTAGATGCGCTTTTGAATCAAAAGGCTCTTGTGGCGCGGAATAGAAGTATTGATGTTCAATTTAGGGTGAACGACCTATCTGCTGTGAAAATTGACTTGGTTGACTTAACGGTTATCATCAGCAATACACTGGACAATGCGATTGAGGCTTGTGAGAAGCTTCCTGTGCAAGAAAGGCAAATCTATGTACAAGTTGTTTTGAATGATAATGAACTGTTCTATGCTGTCCGCAATCGCTCCTTACCGATAGATGTATCATCGGATAGACTCCCAGTCACAACTAAAGAAAATCCGTCTTTTCATGGATATGGCCTACAGAATGTGCAAACCACTCTGGCAAAATATCATTCTGTCTATGCTATGGATTACGCAGATGGATGGTTTGAATTTGCAACAGATTTGCCAAATACTCTCATTTCGTGACAGAAAACTTTGATTTTACTACAAAAATAGTGGAAAATATAGGACTTTCTGCTTTAATATATGTAGCTATTAAGTAATGGGAGCCTATTAATGGAACGGTTTGTAGAAAAAATTGTTCAAAAATGTGTTCAGATGAATCTTATAGAGGAAGACCAAAGTGATTGGCTTTCCTATTCGTTACAGCGACGTTTTATGAACATTGCGGGCTTTCTGTTCCTTATCCTCTTGGGCGTTCTTATAGCCCCTTTCCAGCAAGTGTTACTTTTAAATCTTGGCTTGGCATTTTTGAGAGAAAAGACAAATGGGCTGCATATGCCAACGAAATTGTTATGTTTTGTATTTTCATTGATTTGTGAATATAGCTGCTTGTTTATACTTCACCAGCTACAAGCCAAAGTATCGTTTGTGTCGATCATTCTGCTAATTATATCGACAGGGGTGATTGTAGTACTTGCACCCTGCAATAATGCAGAAATCCACTGCAGCTCGTTGGAATTGCAATCTATAAAAAAAATCTGTACATAGGCGCCTTGCATTGTATAGTTTACTTATAGCGATTTTCATTGTGCTGAAACCAATCCTTGCAAATACGTTGATTATAGCCGAATTCGCAGTTGCTGTGCTAGTTGCTTTGTCAAGATTGGGAGTTGGAATTCAATAAATATCGTAAAGAATTCATATAGTCAGAAAGAGAGGATTCCTATGAAAACAAATGAAAGTCTTCTGCACAAAGGGATGCGAACTATTGTCCAATCGGCCTTGCGTAGAGAAGCCAACGAGCCTTGCCATGTGTGTTGGGTTTACCAGCCGCATCGTCCCGAAAAGCCCCTGCCGCAGCCGCAGGATAAGAAGTAAAACATCTTTGCCATTTCAAGCCCGTCACATCTCGGAAGAGTGACGGGCTATTTTTGTATACATCGTATACCATATATTATGGCCTGACTTCTGCGATTTTGGCTGTTGCGGTCACGCTATTGATTTCTAAGCTCGGCTTTGGAATGCAATAATGCATTCTATTGATAAAAATTTTAAATATAAGGACGAAAGGGGTAATAATTATGGCATCAAAAGAAACCTTTACACAGCATCTTGCCCATGAAGTGGTACAGGCAGTTGTTCATCGTGAACGCTATGGCTGGCCGCCGGATTCGCAGTGGGGTATGTTTCAGCCTACTCGTCCGGAAGAAACTGAAAAGGTTGCTGTGAAAGAAGATAGGTGAAACATTCACATAATCTGTATGCCAAGTGGTTAGGTATTCGCTTTTGATGAACGGTTTGTCGGCCACAAGAATCTTTTGCGAAAATATTCTGCTGTAAATGGAGTGTTTGACGAGAATCTGTATCAAGAACAGCGTTTATTGTCTGCACACTGTATTGTGATTTTTGATGTGAAGCAGGAAAATGAAAAGTCTCCACAGCCGTGAGTGAACTGCACCCCATTTGTTAGACAGTATGATATACTATCTAACAAGTGGGGTGTTTTGCTATGCCAAAAGGAGTACCAAACAAGCGATATACGCCAGAATTCAAAAAACTGGTGATTGAAACCATGCAGAAAGAGAAATTGAGTTACAGCGAAACCTGTCGTAGATTTGGGGTAAACAGCAGAGATCGGATCAAATCATGGGAGCGAATCTATCTGGAGGAAGGGCCGGAAGGCTTTGCCGTCGAACGGCGTGGCCGCGGCAGCACTGGTCGGCCAAAGAAACTGCCAAAGGATGTAGAAGAAGATCTGCTGGCCGAAGTGCAGCGATTGCGTGCGGAGAACGATTACCTAAAAAATTTGCAAGCCTTGGTTTTGGGAGACGAGCGACGCCAGCGCGGAAAACGCTGGTAGTTCAGAAACTAAGGCAAAAATATTCTCTCAATCTTCTGCTCTCAATCGCTCAACTGCCCCGTGCAACTTTCTACTATCATTTGAAGCAGATGCAGAAAGAAGACAAATATGCATCTGTTAAGGAAGAAATCACAACGATTTACCACGAAAACAGGGGTCGGTACGGCTATCGCCGGATCACGGCAGAACTTCGCAAGCGTACATTCTCTGTGAACCACAAGACTGTCCAGCGGCTTATGAAAGAGTTGGGTTTAGTTTGCCGTGTCAGAATGAAGAAGTATCGCTCTTATAAGGGAGAAGTGGGCAAAATCGCATCAAATCTGCTAAATCGGGATTTCCATGCCGAAAAGCCGAATCAGAAATGGGTCACGGATGTGACGGAGTTCAGCCTGTTTGGAGAAAAGCTCTATCTGTCCCCGATTCTCGATCTGCACAGTAGCGATCTGGTCAGTTACACCATATCGGATCGTCCTGTACTCAGCATGGTAACCACCATGCTTGACGAGGCGTTTGCAAAGATCCCGGCCGGAACAAGCCTGATTCTCCACTCTGATCAGGGTTGCAATATCAGCACAAGCAGTACCAGCGGATGCTCCGCGAGAAGGGTATCCGACAGAGCATGAGCGCAAGGGAAACTGTCTGGACAATGCTGTGATAGAAAATTTCTTCGGACTGCTCAAAAGTGAACTGTTATATCTGCAAGAATTTCAGTCCATGGAACACTTCAAACAGGAACTGATCGAATACCTGGATTACTACAACAACCGCAGGATCAAGGCAAAGCTAAAGGGCTTGCCGCCTGCAATTCACAGACAGCAAGCCCTTTCGGCTGCTTGAATAATTTTTACTTCAAAATATTGTCTAACTTTTGGGGGCCACTTCATGAGGCGTGGAGACTTTTTTATTATACTGATTGGTATTAACGTCTACATGCTATGTTACAGAAAAAAGCAAACGTTATTTTTGTAGGCGATACAAAAGATTATCCATAATATCGTTCCACGAGTTCCATCTTTGAATATTTGAAATAAGATTCTCGTGATACAGTGATGGACTTATGCCGAGTAGGTTGAAAAGAACGATGCGGTACAAAAAGCTTATTTTAATTGAGTACAAGACAGATTCTGGCCCGTTCAAATAAGAACCAGAGCAGTTCCTCTTTATATGCATGATGCGAACTCGACTATTTACTAATGATTTAAGGAATGTTTCAAAGCAACTATTTATCTCATTCTCAAAAATATCGGAACCGTATGTTGTTATAAGTGCTCGGAGACAATCACGTAAAGAGGCGCCTTGTTTTCCTGGATTTAGACTCTCAAAAAGAGGACTATTAGCCTTCACGATTTCAACGACTGGTTCAGCTAATTCGATCAAAAAAGCACATCTCAAATCGACAGGCTGATTCGTATCACATAGGGAATAGAGGTATACCTGATGCGCAACATCAAGATCTTCCAAAATACCTTTCCACTTTTCGTAAAGGGCAGGTGTTAGAACTTTTGAAAAGTCAAGCAAATAGTTGCTGGAAAAGAGAATTTTGTTAGAATGAAAATAGGCTAATCGTCTCCTCATAAAATGTTCTGCGCATTCCTTAAGATTGGGAGGTACACATCCGGCAGAGTCTTGAAACTCAATTGAGATTAGATTCATAAAGTAACCATCAAAAAGCATAAGCAAACGCTCTACTTTTGTAAGCACAGCTATTAAATCATCAACTAATTGCTCAGACGTGAAGTCGATTTCAATTTTTCGGACAGTAAATTGCTCTATATGAATACGGACGGATTTGTGAATCAAAAAATCAATTTCATATAGCTTTTTCAATGTGTTAATTTCGTTTTTATAAATAGCGGTCAATGTTTTGCATCGCATAGGTTGTTCCATTTGTCTTAACCTTTATCCCTCCGCATATTCGCTCGGCGTTTTCCCATAAAAATCTTTGAATTTTCGCGAGAAAAAGTAGGGGTCATCAAAACCTACGGCGGCAGCTACTTCCTTGATATAGACCTGCTTATTACTGCGGATCATCTCACCGGCGCGTTTCATGCGCACCTCGTTGATGTACTGGAACAGGCCGGTGCCGGTTTCTTTGGAGAACAGGCGGCTCAGATATTCCCGGTTCAGCCCTACATAGTCGGCGATGCCGTCCAGCGTCAGTTTGTCCATATAATGCGCGTTTACATAGATGATGACGGCCTGCACCTCTTTTTTGAATTTGCTCAAGGCAATTTTGCTAAGTCCCATGCGCTCCTGCAAAATCAAGCAGAGCAGTTGTTCAAGAGCCTCCGCGGTGGGGGCTTTTTCTATTTCCTTAAAGGTTTGCTCCAGTGTCTCCTGCGGAATCATATTCTCGCCGGGACGCTCCAGCAACAGATGGCAGGCTTCACGGACGCGCTGCGGCGGCATACAGAGCGCCGCGCAGTTCTGAAAGAAGGTGTGAACGGCAATCTGCATCTGCAACTCATCGGCATTTTGTGCTGCGACCGCGGTGGCCTTGGACAGTTCTGCCTGAGAGACATGGAAGGGTTGGGCAGTAACTGTGTGTGCTGTTGCCTTTATGGGAGCGCTGCGCCCTACATAAAAGGCGAGAGCTTTGGAATTCTCGCACAGTTGGTAGTCTTGGCGGAGTTCGGCCAGTGAAATGGGCTTGTCGTGGTAGATGATGACCGGCGCATCCAGAAAATATGTTGTGACCTGCCGTTGCAAGCGGGCAAGTTTCTTATCCAGAGTACGCCCGGAGGCTACAAGGCTTTCATTGCTGATCAACCCGCAGATTTCATCCTCATGGGTGTGCAGAAATACTTTGCCGCCGATTTCATCGAAAACCTCGGTAATTAAGTCGGTCACAGCATCCAGCGCGGGCATAGGATGAGTTTTGCGGGAATTAAAGTGACGGTAAACAGCCGGACGGGAAAGACCAGCGGTTCCGGCAGCATGGAGAACGGATTGGAAGCAGGGGAGGACCCAGCAGTGGATGTTATCCATTGAGCGCAGTGAATCAGGGCATTCTCCTTTTTCTGCGCTTCAATGGCAAAGGATCGGTGGTCCTCCTCCGTCTGGCGCTGCTGCTGGACACGAAGCAAATCGGCCATCTTTTCCAGATGCTCACCGATGCTTTCCCCGTTCATATTGATTTTCAGGAAGTAGTCATAAGCGCCATCCGTCAGGGCCGTGCGCACGGAATCGAAATCGGAATAGTTGCTCAATACCAGAATCGGGCCGGTAAAGCTGCGCTTTTTCAATTCATGAATGAGCGCGAGCCCATCCATGCCGGGCATTTTCAAGTCCGTGATAACCGCATCAATGTGCTGTGTCTCTACAATGTGCAGCGCTTCCTGCCCATTACTGGCTGTTGTCGCCAGCAGGAATCCGTTCTTGCCCCACTCCACGGCGGACTGGAAAGCAACCTTAATCAGTGGCTCGTCGTCTACAAGCAATAAATTATACATTGTGTTACCTCAACGAATGGCTTCATTTGGAATACAGAGAATACATTGTGTGCCGATGCCGGGGGCACTTTCAATCGTAAGGCCGTATTCATTTCCGTAGTGTAGACGCATACGTTCATCTACGTTGCTCAATCCGATGCCGGAGAAGCGCTCAGAATTTTTCTCCTTGATGGCACGGGGGTCAAAACCGCAGCCGGTATCGGAGATATGAATGGTAAGCAAATTCTCGCTCACGGTGGCACGGACGGTGATGGTGACAAAATCATCTTCATCCGCCGTGCCGTGCAGGATGGAGTTCTCTACAAGCGGCTGCAAAATAAAGCGCGGCACAGTCCAGTATCCGGCAGCATCTTCAATTTGATATTCCATCTCAAAGCGCCCTGCGTAACGCAGCTGCTGGATGTCGCAGTAGTTCTTCAGGTTGCGCAGCTCATCATCAAACGGAATCAATTCATCCTTTTTAATAAGGATGCTTTGCAGCAGAGAAGAGAGGGCATCAATACCATGGCTAACCGGGGTAACATGATTGAGTGTGGCAATCCACTTTAAGGTGTTCAGGGTATTGAACAGGAAGTGCGGGTTGATTTGATATTGCAGAGTCTGCAATTCCAACTCGCGCATTTTGCGCTGATCATCGCTCCAGCGCTGCGCCAGCAGACCAATTTCGTTGACCATGTTGTCGATGGTGCGCGCCAGAAATCCGAGTTCGTCGGGGCTGGGATCATTGATTTTCAGCCCGATTTCCTCATCGCTTTTCGCATTGCAGGCGGCAACCATATTATCAATGGGGTGCATGACGCTGCGGTAGACAAGCAGTGTCAGGAACACACTGACAACGACTAGCACTGCGGCCAGCGCAATAAGCATCATATTGATGGTTCTTGTGCCGTTGGTAATGTAGGCCTGCGGAATCGTGGCCGCCAGATACACATTATAGGTTGTGTTGTATTTGAAAATCGTCAGTGTATCTACGCCGTTCAGCTTAAATAAAAAGTTGTTTTCACCCGCCTGCCGAAGCGCCGTGATCTGCTGGAAAATCG